>Ga0209442_1001554_pt1 | contig 12909 bp, 8 predicted proteins | sample LauGreSBDMM110DD_2_FD_187565 | JGI IMG/M metagenome (GOLD analysis project Ga0209442, IMG submission 187565) | Freshwater lake microbial communities from Lake Michigan, USA - Sp13.BD.MM110.DD (SPAdes) (version 2) | ecosystem: Environmental > Aquatic > Freshwater > Lake | place: Lake Michigan, USA...
TTTATTCAACGATGATCAAGGAGCAGAAAGATGAACGAAATGCAGATGACAGAAGCCACCCAAGCCAATAGCGCGGATGCATCGCAAACCCCTGCCGACAACAATGCCTACTACGGCGGCGACAAGGTGGGACAAGGGCAGCAAGAAGCCCCTGTAGTACAGGAGCAGCCTCCGCAGGAAGCGGGTAAGGCTGTTGAGAAAACTGGCGACCAGCCCCCAAGCGTATTGGGTGCGCCTGAGAACTATGAATTCAAATCCGACACGCTTGGAAAAGCAATTGGAAGAGAAGCAAAGTTCGATGACGGTGTACTCGGCGCGTTTAAGGATGTAGCCAAGGAACTCAACCTTACGCAGGATGCTGCACAGAAGGTGATTGACAAAGTTGCACCATCCATAGTGCAGCGTCAAATCGAACAAGTCCAGGCCATTCAAACTGAATGGGCCAACACGGCTATGGCTGACAAGGAATACGGCGGAGTTAATCTGCAAGAAAACCTATCAGTTGCCAAGAAAGCACTGGATGCATTCGGTACACCGGCTTTGCAAGAGCTGCTAAACCAATCCAAACTGGGCAATCATCCCGAAGTAATTCGGTTTATGTACAGGGCGGGGAAAGCGATCAGTACAGATAAGTATGTTGGGCCATCTCAAGGGTCTGGTGCCGCAAGGTCGATGCCCAAAGACATGGCAGGCTATTCGTCTGCACTTTATCCAAACCAGTCGCAATGATTAACTTGAATGGTCAACTAATCGATGGCGGCTTCATCATCATCAACTTTAATAGGAGCTAACATGGCTACTCTCTCAACTAGCAATCTCACCCTCGCCGATTGGGCGAAGCGGAGCGACCCCGATGGTCGCGTTCCGATCATCGCTGAACTGCTTTCGCAGTCCAACGAGATCCTGTCTGACTGCGTGTTCAAGGAAGGCAACTTGCCTACCGGTGAACGTGTGGTTGTTCGTACTGGCCTGCCAAGTGTTTACTGGCGTGCATTGAACCAAGGTATCCCATCAAGCAAATCAACCACTGCACAAGTGGACGAAGCTTGCGGTATGTTGGAAGCACGTTCCGAAGTGGACAAAGACTTGGCCATGCTGAATGGCAACACAGCTCAATTCCGCTTGTCGGAAGACACTGCGTTCCTGGAAGCAATGAACCAGACCCAGGCTACAACTCTGTTCTACGGCAACCCTGGCGTTGATCCGAAGACTTTCTTGGGCTTGGCACCTCGCTACAGTGATCTGGCTGCATCTAATGCACAGAACATTCTGGACGCTGGTGGTTCGGGTTCCGACAACACCTCGGTGTTCTTGGTGGTTTGGGGTGACAACACTGTCTACTGCCCATTCCCTAAAGGCTCCAAGGCTGGCTTGATCCATGAAGATCTCGGTGAGCAGACCGTCTACAACAGCGACAACACTCGCTTGCAGGCTTATGCAACCCGCTATCAGTGGAAAAATGGTTTGGTCGTGAAAGACTGGCGCTATGTTGTTCGCATCGCAAACATCGATGTGAGCGATCTGTTGGCCCAGACTGGAAGCCAAGCTGCTTCTGCTGGCACTGCACTCATTAAGTTGATGGCCCGTGCTTTGTACCGCATCCCTAACATGGCAATGGGCCGTGCTGCGTTCTACATGAACCGCACTGTTCACTCTGGCCTGTCAGTCGCGGCATTGGACAAGTCTCAGTACGTCTTGAAGATCAACGAAGGCTTGGGCCAGTTTGGTATGCCGACCGCATGGTTGTCGTTCCAGGGTGTTCCTCTCCGCTGCGTTGACAGCTTGATCAACACTGAAGCCCGTGTCGTTTAACCGATCATCAACTAAGGAGAAACAAACATGATTACCGATAAACTTCTGCGCGTAAGCGAAGACCAGGCAGTGACTACTACTGCCGTTTCAACCAACACCGTTGACTTGGGTATTGCTCAAGACATCGGCCAAGGCACTGACCTGACCATGAACTTTGCTGTGACCACTGCTTTTGCAGGCGGCACCAGCATTGCTTTTGAAGTCATCTCTTCTGCTGCGGCTGATTTGAGTTCACCTACAGTCATCAGTTCATCTGCTGCCATTCCGTTGGCATCGTTAACTCTTGGCAAAAATGTGGCCGTGGCCATGAGCCCTAACATTGGTTCTAAGGGCCAGCGTTATCTCGGCGCACGCTACACTGTCGTGGGTACGATGTCTGCCGGTAAGGTAACTGCTGACGTTGTAACCAACATCCAGGACGGCAAGAAGTTCTATGCCTCTGGCTTCGCTGTAGTTTAAGATTAGGAGGTTGAGATGGCTATGTACCGTGCAAAAACCAAATGCTTTGTTGCCAATGCAATGCGTGTTGCTGATGAGGTGTTTGAATACAACGGCCCGACCAATACAAACCTTGAGCTTGTAGAAGGAAAGGCCAGCGATGGGGTCAAAAACCATGAGGTGGAAACACCCAAGGAAAAAGGCACCCGCGCAAAAACCTTGCACAAGGCATAGACCGTCTCAACAGCCGTCTTTTGCTCGAACCGTGGGGGAGCCGCTGGGAAACCGTGGTTCCCCCTTTTTACTTTAGGAGGCCTCGATGGCAACAGAAGTCGATATATGCAACCTGGCGCTGGCGCACTTAGGTGACAACGCAACAATCGCGAGTATCAAGCCGCCGGAGGGGTCTGCACAAGCTGAACACGCTGCACGCTTTTATCCGGTTGCACGCGACACGCTGCTTGAGCTGTACCCATGGAGCTTTGCAAGCAAACGCGCAACCCTAGCGCTGGTCACAAACCCTGTGAGCCAATGGGATTACTGCTACGCGCTGCCTGCCGATGCAATGGACGTTGTGGCCATCATCTCGCCAGACGCGCAAAACGATTACGTCACCAGGGCATCTGCTTCAGATAACCCAGGGTGGCAAGGCAATTATTCTCCGACCGTATCTGCTGGCCAATATGTGCCGCAGCCATTTGCTTTGGAGACCGATGCACTTGGCAACCATGTGATCTACACCAACGTGCAAGATGCTTTGTGCCGGTATCAGGCGACCGTGACAGACACCAGCAAGTTCTCGGCTCTGTACACCCTTACATTGTCTTGGCACCTTGCTGGGATGCTGGCTGGCCCCGTGCTTAAAGGCGATGCCGGTCAAGCCGAGAGCAAGCGCTGCAATCAGATCATGGCGGCATATTTGATTCAAGCTCAGAACGCCGACAACACGCAACGGAAAATCAACATGGAACACATCGTTCCATGGACGGCAGGGAGATAACACATGGCCAATACCAGAACGCTGAACAGATCATTTGCTGGCGGCGAACTGTCGCCGGAAATGTTTGGCCGTATCGATGACAACAAGTTCCAGGCCGGTGCCTCGACAATGCGTAACTTCATTGCAACGCCACAAGGCCCAGCGCAAAACAGGCCTGGCTTTGCTTTGGTTCGTGAGGTAAAGACCAGCGCAAAAAAAACGCGCTTGATCAACTTCACATTTTCGACAACGCAAACCATGGTGATCGAGATTGGTGAGGGCTATTTCAGATTTCACACCCAGGGCGCAACACTGTCATACGCCACACCATCAGCATGGAACAGTGGCACCGCATACACGCAAGGCAACAAGGTCTTGCAAGGCGGTGTGTCCTACTATGCCATTGCAGCCAGCACCAACCAAACACCGCCAAACGCGACCTATTGGTATGCAATGCCTGCCGGTATCTATGAGATCCCAAACAATTATCTTGAGGCCGAGCTGTTCGATATCCACTATGTGCAGTCAGCAGACATTCTGACCATTGTTCATCCTAACCATGCGCCGATTGAGTTGCGCCGATATGGTGCCTCAGACTGGCGCGTGAACACCATCAATTTTGGGTCACCCATTGCCGCGCCCACGGGCGTTACAGCAACCAGGTCTATACCGGCTTCTGCCAACATCAACGCAGACACATACGAAAACCATCGATACAAAGTGACAGCCGTCACTGAAGATCAAATTGGTGAAAGCGCTGGGTCTGATGTTGCATCTATCACCAACAACATTTATGTGACCGGCGCAAAAAACACGATCACCTGGAATGCGGTAACGGGTGCAGCCAGGTACAACGTCTACAAGTACGTTGGCGGTGTTTATGGGTACATCGGCAGCACAACAGACCTGACTGTGGATGACAACAACATTGGCCCAGATCTTTCAAAGACGGTGCCAATCTATGCCAACCCATTTACAAGCGCACTGAATTACCCAGGCGCTGTTTCATACTTTGAGCAGCGCCGCTGCTTTGCAGGCACGCTCAACGATCCTCAAAAGATTTGGATGACCAAGTCAGGCACAGAAAGCAATTTGAGCTACACGCTCCCAGTGCAAGACACCAACCGCATTGAGTTCAAAGTGGCTGCGCGTGAGGCCAACACAATTCGACACATCGTCCCTTTGACCGAGCTACTGCTGCTGACAGGCTCTGCTGAGTGGCGCGTGACATCGGTTAACTCTGATGCGATCACGCCGACATCGATCTCTGTTCGACCGCAGTCCTACGTTGGTGCATCGAATGTTCAACCGGCGATCATCAACAACTCAATGGTTTACTCTGCATCGCGTGGTGGCCACATTCGAGAGCTGGGCTACAACTGGCAGGCAAACGGCTTTCAAACCAATGATCTATCGATCCGGTCGGCCCATCTATTTGATGGCTATGAGATCACCGACATGACGTTTGCCAAGGCCCCTATCCCAATTGTGTGGATGACATCCACCAGCGGAAAGCTGATCGGCCTTACCTACGTCCCAGAGCAACAAGTGGGGGCGTGGCATCAGCACGACACTGATGGCACGTTTGAATCGGTGACCGTGGTTGCTGAAAGCGGCGAAGACACCCTGTATGCGGTGGTCAAGAGAACGATCAACGGCTCTGTGAAGCGCTTTGTAGAACGCATGGCCACCAGGAAAATTGATCCATTGCTTCCAGAAAATTCATTCTTTGTTGACTGTGGATCAACATACGATGGCAAGAACACCAGCGCCACGACAATGACCGTCAGCGGCGGCACCACCTGGACACGGGCAGACACCCTGACCATCACATCTACTAGCGCCATTTTTATACCGCCGCCATCAACCAGTGACATCAACGATGTGGTGGTGCTGACCAATACCGATGGCAAAAAGTACCGGTGCAAGATCCTGGAAACACTGACAACGACAACAGCCCTGGTGCAGACAGACAACCCATTGCCGGTGGCGCTACGAAATACAGCCACCACAAACTGGTCGCTGGCCAGAAACGAGATCTCTGGCCTTTCATACCTAGAAGGCAAGACCGTAAGCATCTTGGCTGATGGTGCCGTACACCCTCGGCGCGTTGTCACAGCAGGCAAGATTATTCTTGATCGAGCAGGCACCGTGATCCAGATCGGCTTGCCGTACCAGTCTGATTTGAGAACCCTGCCTATGGCCATCAACATCGAGGGCTTTGGCCAAGGTCGCTACAAGAACGTGAACCATGCCTGGCTGCGCGTGTACCAGTCATCCGGCATCTTTGTTGGCCCAGACGAAGACAGTCTGGTCGAGGCGAAGCAGCGAACCACTGAATCCTACGGGTCGCCACCTTCGCTCAAAACAGAAGAAATCAAGATCCAGCTCACACCATCCTGGCAAGACAATGGCCAGGTGTTTGTGCGCCAGGCTGACCCTTTGCCGTTGACCATTGTCGCGTTGACGCTGGAAGTGTCGGTCGGCGGATAACGGTACCCGTAACAAAAAAAGACAGGATATTCTGTCAACATTAGATTCGTGGAGGTTTGCTCAACATGGCCGCAGTTCCTACATCAGCGATACAAACCCCAACCTTCCTCGGCGCTGATCTGAAGACGGTTGGCCAGACAGCAATGGTCGGCAACATATTTGGTGGGCTTACAAGCGCACTGGGTGCCTACTATGGGGCGCAGCAAGCGCAGCTCCAGCTCAAAATGCAGAGCGAGACCTATGACTACCAGGCAAAAATGTCCAGGATCAACGCAGGCATCGCCGAGCAGCAAGCATGGCAGATAGCCCGTGCCGGTGCATTCCAGGCGGCTGCGGCCACCATGCAGGCTGGCCAGGCCATTGAAAAATACAAGGTCTCCAGAAACGCATCCGGCATTGAGGCAGGCTCTGGCAGCACAGCAGAACTTGAGGCAACCGCGATCATGATGAAAGAGATCGACAAGCTCACCATTGACAGCAACACGGTTCGAGCGGTCGAGGCAAAGCGCATGGAAAAAGTCGGCTTTCAAAACGCAGCAAGCCTGTTGGGCGTTAACGCCACGGGCGCGTCTAAAAGTGCAGACAGCATCAGTCCATTCAGCGCAGTCAGTACATCATTGATTGGCGGTGCCACATCGGTGCTGAATAGCTGGTACAACTCAAACTCATTGGCGGCTGTTCTTGCAGCTAGAAACGGCGCATAAATATGGCAACCGTACCCGTACAAACATCACCATCGGTAGCGCTTTCATCGCAAGGGCCAGGCAACGTCCAGGCTGGGCCAGAAGTAAGGCCGTTTGAGAACTTCGCGCCCAAGCAGATATCCGAGGCTGGCGCTGCTTCGATGAAGCTCAATACCACCATTGCGACCATTAAAGAAAAGCTCCAGGACGAGTACAACGATGCGCGTACCAAAGAGCTATTCAATCAATACACTCGCGAGGTTGACCAGGTACAGACATCGTTCTTAGCCCAGACGGGAAACATTGCCCAGTCGTATGACCAGTCGCTTGCATCGATACAAGAAATTCAATCGAAGTTTGCTTCTGCTGCTGACAATCAAACAATCAAAATGGGCTTTAGCCAAAAGGCTGATGCACTTACAACTTCTGTCGCTGGTACGTTGACCAGGCATTCGCTTGCACAGTCGCGTGAATACTCAAAAAACGAAGCAAAGTCAGAGATAGGAACACTTGTTCAGCAAGCTTCTACGCACTGGGCTGAAGCGCAGCTACCGCTATTGCCAAACACCCCTCCGAATGAATATCAGAAATTCTCCGGTGCAGCACTTGTGGCGGCTACTAAATTTGCCAACAAAGAAGGATGGGCTCCAGACAGTTACCAGCGCCAACAACTGATGCTTGAAGTCAGCACAGCGCTGACATCCGGCGTTGTTGTAAACATGGCCACAGCAGGGCAGCACGCTGCTGCTGATGCGTATTTAGAGAAAGCCTTCAAAGACGGCAAGATCAACCAAGAAAAATACGGCACGTTTAAAAATGCATTGAAGGAAGGCATTACCAGAGACAACGCAAATTCTTATGCTGAAGCGATATATGGCGGCTTTGCGGCGCAAGGCTTGGCTGCAAAAAACTCTGCCGCATCAGGTGTAAAAACAGGCCCAGCTACTGGCACCACGTTTGAATCAAACATTGCACAGTTGCTTTTGATTGAGGGCGGAGGAAAGTTCGTTGCTAACGATGGAGGCAAAGGGCCAACAAAGTATGGCATCAATGGCCAGGCAAACGGTCTTACCGAACAGCAAGTAATGAACTTGACGCAAGCGCAAGCCATTGACATCTACAAGAAAAAATATTGGGACGATGCCGGTATTGCTAAATTGCCGGAAGGAATGCGAGCTACTGCATTTGATGCAGCCGTCAACCAAGGCGTTGGTGCAATGAAGGAAATGCTTAAAGCGGCGCAAAAAGCAGACGGCACATATGACGTTGCCAAGTTTAATGAAGTTCGCCTTGCAAGATATGAAACCACATTGTTAAGCAGCTCTTTTTATAAGAATCTTCCAGAAGAAGAAAAAGCAAAATACCGGACATCATGGGCCAACCGTGTGGGTGTATCGACTACAGGCGGAACTAAATCTAGCGTTGCGCTAGATGCTGACACTGGCTTGCCAAACCTGGCATCAATGATCCAGCACGCAAGAGACACAATCCCTGACATCAACGAGCGTAACGCAGCTATTGCCATCATCTCTCAGAGACATGGGCAGGCCGAAGCTGCGTGGACGCAGAACTATCAGAACGTGTTAAAAACATCTTCGGACATTGCATTGTCTGCGCCTGGCGCGTGGACAAAGGTTCCTGCTGCCATGTGGTCTCAGTTAAGGCCAGGCGACAAAATTGCATTGCAGAACGGCCCTGATCGAGGATCAAACCCAGACACGCAAATTTTCTTGGAAAGAAACTCTCAAGAGTGGGCTCCAGGAAAGATCGAAAAATACAGATCTCAACTATCGGAATCGGTGTTTCTCAGCTACGTTTCGCGCCATCAGACCATGATCAAGAGCGGCCAGACTGCCGAAGAAAAGAACTTTGCGGTGGCTATTGATCAGACTGATTTCGACATGACGATCATGAACCTTGGCCAAGGCAGACAGCCGGTCATTAAAGGACAAAACGTCAGCGACTGGACTAAGCTTGTAAACCCAAAAACCACCGAAGAAAAAAATGCCAGATTGTTCCTTCTAGGACAACTTGAGCAAACAGTTGATCAAGAGCAAAAGCGCTTGAAAAGAACACTTAGCCGAGAAGAGAAAAATGGCATCATGACCAGGATCATGATGGATCAAGTAAGCATTGATGAGTGGGGAACTGACAGAACCGTTTCTATGTTTGAGGTCAATTCAAATAAGGCGCTGATGAAAGATGCCTATGTCATTGTTCCTGGTGCCAAGAACTCTGACGGTGGTGTGATCAAACTTACATCTATTCCAGAACCTGTCAGAACATTGATTATTGATGCGTACAAAAAAGATCCTGTCAATAACGGCAGAAGCCCAACTCAACAAGAAATTGCCGAGACATGGGTCAAATTTGGCCAACCCAAAAATGCTGCTGAAGCGAAGAGGAAATAACCCATGGCAGATCCAAATCCTTTTGAGAATGCATGGACAAAATCAAAAGACATTAGCTCATTTGCACCAAGCAACACCATAACCACGACAAGCGGAAACCCGTTTGAAAAGTCATGGACGCAGGACGCTGAGAACAGCAGAAAAACTGTTGAAGGTATTTTGGCTAGGGCGCAGCAAGTCAACCCAAACGATGCGGCGGCAAAACAAAAAGCTGCTCAAGACCTTGGTTTGCCGGAAGAGTTTATTGGGCAAACACCAGACTATGTGATTACTCAGATGCGTCAAAAAGCAGAGCGCCAGCGTGCGGCTGCTATGGTCGATCCAATTACCGCACAGCAGTTGCGAGATCCTAAATTTGCAGAGCTGGCTCACGATGATATGGCCAACCTTTCAGCCACCACTCAGTTTATTGAGAGCATGAAAAGTATGCCGAGCGACATCGGCAAAGGTTGGGAGCGCGGCGCGATGACAAACAAGATGGGCGTTATTGGCCAACGCGCTCAATCTAGTCAAGCATCAGAAGCAGACATCATTGAGTACAACCGTCTGAGAATGGCTATTGGCAAGCAAGGTAAGCTTGGCTGGTGGGGTGAGGCCGCAACGCAACTCGGCCAAATGGCAGACAACGCACCAGATGCATTTGTGTTTGGCTTGGGAACCGGTACGGCTTATGTGACTGGCGCTGCTATTCTTGGACAAATGGGGCCTCAAGCTTTAGCCCCAGAAGAACTTGCCACTGTGCCAACCGCTTTTGTGACTGGTTTTTTTGTTGGCTATCGCACCAAATCAATACAGCAGGCATACATCATGGAGGCCGGTCATTCCTATATGGACATGATTGAGGCTGGCATTGATAAGAAAACAGCTCAATATGCGTCTGCTGGCGTTGGCCTGGTTAACGCCGGTCTTGAGGCTGTTGCTTTGAAGTTTGTAATGGGGCCTATCGAGAGTGTGGCAAAGCGCCAGCTTGTTAACCTGGTATCAGAAAAACTTGCGGCCAACATGACAAGGCCAACCTTTGCCGCAGCTTACAGAAATTTTGCTATGGCATACGGCAAAGCTTGGGCTGGCGAAACAGGAACCGAAATACTTCAAGAAGGTGTCGCTGCGTTTGGTGAAGATTTTGCAAGGAAGTTTGGCGAAAAAGAACTTGAAATGAAAATGTCAACCGAAGCGGGTCGCGCTGAAATTGCGGATCGCTTGGTTGGTACCTTTGAAAGTGTCGGTAAAGGCATGGCCATCTTGGCCATCGTTCCTGGCGGCGCTCGATTTATTGATGTCAGATCACAAGCCAAAGCAGCACAAAAAAATGTCCAGTTCATCAATGACCTGACAACTGTTGCAGGACAAAGCAAACTGAAAGAACGCAGCCCAGACAAGTACCAGCAATTTATTGCAGCGCAAACGCAAGGCACGCCAGTTGAAAACATTTTTATCAATGCAGCCCAACTCAACACGGTACTAAACCAGTCTGGTGTAACGCTAGATCAGTTTGCTGAAAGCACCGGCTTGCAAGCGCAGATGAAAGAGGCGTTTGCCGGTGACGGCGATGTCGTTATTCCGACCGGCGTTTATGCCGCCAAGGTTGCAGGAACCAAGGTGGGCGATGCACTAAGGGATCATGTGCGCGTCAACCAGGATGGCATGAGCGTGATGGAGGCAATCGAATTCCAAAAGAACCAAGCTGGTATGTTGAAAGAGGCTCAACAAATCATGGCCGAGATGGAAGCAAAAGACGCGACCATCAATGAAAAAGTCTCCGCCATTCGCAAGGATGTGTACAACCAGATCAAAGCCACTGGCGCTTATTCAGACACCGTATCAAGCCAATACGCAGACTTTGTGCGTGACTTCGTACTGACCCAATCAAACCGCCTCAAGATCAGCCCTGACCAGTTTTATAAAGACTATGGCTACCGGATCGTTGGTCAGCAGCAAGCTGGCCAGATGAATACCGCAGACACGTTTACCAGCGGCGGTGATTTAAACGTAGACACACCATCATTTCAAACATGGTCAACTGGCACGCAAGTAGCTGACACAAACGGCGCTCCGATCAAGGTGTTTCGTGGTGAGTATGGCGAAACCCAAACCGGCGCGATCAGATCAAAACTGCCATCGCTGACCTTTACCGACAGCGCCAATGTCGCAAGCATATACGCAGAAGAGCCAAACGACTACAACGACCCTGGCGGTTCAGCGCGTGTTGTGCCTGCATACCTTTCAATCAAGAACCCGATCATCAACAACCCAAACGATCCATTTGTTGACTTCAGTGATCTGATCAAAAAAATGGGGCCGCTATCCGCAGAAAAATTTGCGCGTAAATTCGCTGACCGCATCGAAGCTACCGGCAACTGGCAAGAAAATTTTCTTGAATACGAATCTGTTGCGGATTTGCTTGACAAAAATCCAGCGGCTCTTTCAGAGCTTTACATGGATGCATATGTGTTGCTTGATGATGCTGATTTTGTAGATAGCGCAAAGAGCTATGGTTATGACGGGGCGATCCATGTTGGCAATGGCGTATCCGGCGATGCCATGGAATATCGTGTGTTTGATGAAAGCCAGGTGAAGTATGCAATTGGCACAGATGTCCTCAACCAGCGCGGAAAAGTTCAGCAACCAGGCCGAGCAGTTCCAGAAAAAATCGATGCAATATCCAATGTCGCGGCAAGCTTTGAGTTTGCAGGCACACAGCAATTTGCAACAAATCGAGAGTTCAAGCTTGCGCTCCAGGCGCGTGTGCTGGCTGCTGCAAAAGCAGCCAAAGTAGATCTCAGCGATTTCACGGTTGCTGTTGAGCGTTACCTGGTACGCACCACCTTGGCCGATGCCATCGAGGCGCTAAAGGCAAACGAGAACGCTGTTGGCTGGTACAACGAAAAAGTCACCAAAGCGCTGCGCGTGTTGTCGCTGGTACATCCAGAGATCGCCACAGATCCAATGGCTAAGTTCGCTTTTACCTGGGCGCTGGCTGCTACATCCAACGGTTTGAAGGTCAACGCCAACTTCCAATATGCAGAAGGCGCGTACAGCTATTACAAACAAAACGGCGTGATGCCAACCGACATCCAGGCCGGTACCGCTCAGATCGCGATCAACAACGCCATGCAATTGTTCAACGACTTGGTGGCCCGTGATGGCATCCAGGCAGTCGAGCAGTTCATGACTACCATGCACACGGCCAAAGAGGTCGAGGCATATACCGGCTTCAAGGTCTCAGGAGAGAACGCAACGACCATGGTTTATGGCGCTGCGGCAATTGGGCCAAAGATCGGCAACGGGTTCTTTGCAAACCTATATGGCCACTTTGAACAGCTCACCATGGATCGCTGGTTGATGCGTACCTGGGGGCGCTGGACTGGCACCTTGGTCGAAAGCAAACCGGCCCAGGTAAAGATCAAGCGAGATCAGCTCAAAGCCCTGATCAAGATGATGACACCGGCAGACAAGAGAGCCTACGAGAAAATCTTGAAGGTGAAGCTTTCTGTTGGCAAGATCGATGCTGTTGCCCTGGCCATTACAAAGGCCAGCATGAAGCCAGCAAATCGCAAGCTGATGAACGCAATTGGCGTGGCTGATGTCGATGGCCATGCTGCCCTGATTGAGCTGCTTGGCCAGCCTAAAAAAGACCAGGTAAGGATTGGCTTTGGCGATGAGATGCGGAAAGCAGGCAATGCCCTGACCAAGTACCTGGATGGCCAGAAAGAAGCCCCGTCCGGCCCACCAGAACGCGCACGCATTCGCGGGGTTTTTCAGCAGGCGTTGACCCTATTGCAACAAGAGCGCCCAAACCTTACAATGTCAGACTTGCAAGCGCTGCTTTGGTACCCAGAAAAGCGGCTGTATGACGCTGCAAAAACGCAGGATGAAGATGCGGATACTGGGTATGAAGATGATGCAGCACCAGACTACGCCAACGCTGCGGTTGCGCTGGCCAAGGATAAAGGTGTTGCCTCAGAAATTATTACCCAAACCTTAAAGGAGGTAGACAATGAACTTGCCACAAGACAACTTGCAACCGGTGTTGCCTCAATCAGCACAACAGGATCAGGATCAGGAGATCGAGGACTTTTACTCCAGGCAGGAA
>Ga0209442_1001558_pt1 | contig 12893 bp, 10 predicted proteins | sample LauGreSBDMM110DD_2_FD_187565 | JGI IMG/M metagenome (GOLD analysis project Ga0209442, IMG submission 187565) | Freshwater lake microbial communities from Lake Michigan, USA - Sp13.BD.MM110.DD (SPAdes) (version 2) | ecosystem: Environmental > Aquatic > Freshwater > Lake | place: Lake Michigan...
GTTTGAATCACCGGGTGTCCAGCGCAGCCCAACAGATGGCCGGGCCACTGGTCCACAGATACAAATAAAACATTGGGCGCGCTTGTGTGGTCTTTTGGCATACTTTTTTTAATATGTACGTTAATTTTCATCAAAAGGCCATCCTATTGCTGAGAACGGAATAAACAAATGAATTTTTCACTCATTGACATGTCAAAATCGACATGTCAATTTGGAGGGAGGCTTCAATGCTGTATTCGCCATCGCACTGGTTTCTAAAGCACCGACTGAAGCTTCGTTCTTTGGTGCTGGTGGTTGCAATGGATGATCATTCGAACCTCCAGCGGGCCGCAGATGCGCTGGGTATGACGCAACCAGCCGCCTCAAAAATGTTGAAAGAGCTGGAAGAGCTGTTGGAAGCGCCGCTCTTTCAAAGATTCCCAAGAGGGGTTGAGGCCACGCCGATGGGTGCTCTTGTGATTGCGCATGCGCGCAACGTATTAAATGAACTGAATCAAATTCCAGAAGATCTATCGATCATCAAAGGACAGGCTGAAACGCAAATTTCTGTGGGATCGATCAAGGCACCGGCATTGTCTATGGTGCCAAGAGCCTTGGTTGAGTTTCAGTCAAAATTTACCAATGCCAAAGTGCTTCTCGTGGTGGACTCAAGTCCCGCATTGCTGAACAAACTCAAACAAGGCGAATTGGACATTGTGGTGGGGCGCTTGCCCGCAGACACCAGCGCGGAGTTTTTTGATTATGAAGAGTTGGCTGAAAGTCAGTCCGTCAATGTTGTGGTGAGAAAAGGGCACCCATGGTTGCGACGAAAAAAAATAGAATGGTCGGAACTGCTGGACGTGATGTGGATTATTCCGCCCCAGGGCAGTATGTTGAAACTCCAGTTTGAGTCACTCTTCGTGCAGCAGAAGTTGATGCCGCCGCAAAACCTGGTAGAGACGCAGGACCTAGATACCATCCGGCGCTTGTTACGTCAAACTTCTATGGTGGCCGTCCTGTCAGAGGAGGTAGCTGAGGCCTGTGATGCAGTTCATCTTCAAAGCATGCCCAATTCACTGTCTTTCAAAATGCAAGGGTTTGGATTGATAGCGCTCAAAGGCAAACGCCTTCATCATGGTGTGCAAGAAATGTCAAAAATATTGACGCAAATAGGACATGCACACTATCCGACGCGTCCAAGTTGATTTTGAAAATTATGGACAAGCGATTTGATCGCCCTAAAAAAGCCACTTGATCAAACGCATGGCTGTTTGAAAGCGTGGCCCGTAAGGCGGATAAAGCAGGTCTCCACGCGCCCAGCGGGACGAAATTAGCACCGGCTTTTGCTGGCAAAAACGCAAAAATCCCGCCACGCTGTGGTACGCCCCCCAGCCGCTTTCACCCACACCGCCAAAGGGGAGGTTGTCATGGGCGATGTGCATCAGGGTGTCGTTGATGCAGACGCCGCCGCTCACCGTGCCATTGAGCACCCGCTCACGCGCGGCGGTGTCGCGGCCAAACCAGTACATGGCCAGGGGACGTGGTCGCTCGTTGATGTACGCAATGGCCTGGTCCAGCGAGTCGTAGGCCAGCACCGGCAGCACCGGACCGAAAATTTCTTCTTGCATGAGCTGCATGCCGGGCTGCGTGTCAAACACCAACACCGGCAGCATCTGCCGTGCCAGATGGCCGGTATCCGGGCCGGCTGGCGGATTAACCGGCGCCAGCCTGGCACCCTGCCTTTGCGCATCGTCCAACAAACCCTTGAGCCGGTCATGCTGACGCGCATTGATGATGGATGCGTAATCCGGGTTCCCTTGCGTCACCGGGAAAATTCGGCGTACGGCGCGTGAAAAAGCGTCTGCAAAAGCCGCCTCCATGCCGCGCGGAACCAGCATGTAGTCGGGCGCAATACAGGTTTGCCCGGCATTGAGTAACTTGCCGTGGGCGATTTTGATGGCGGCCGCCTCCAGGTCCACAGAGGCATCCAGAATGCAGGGCGACTTGCCGCCCAGCTCCAACGTGGTCGGGGTCAGGTTGGCCGCTGCTGCCTGTGCCACCTTGCGGCCGGTTTGGGTCGAGCCGGTGAAAACCAGGTGGTCAAACGGCAGGCTCACAAAAGCACTGGCCAAAGCGGCATCGCCCTGCACCACGCAAAACTCATCCTCAGCAAAGTACTGCGGCACCAACTCACCCAACAAAGCACTGGTCAGCGGCGTCAACTCGCTCGGCTTGAGCATGACGCGGTTGCCGGCGGCCAGGGCCGTGATGGCGGGCGCCAGCGACAGTTGCAAGGGATAGTTCCAGGGCGCCACCACACCCACCACGCCCAGCGGTTGGCGCTGCAAGTACGCGCGCGAGGGCAGCAGGTGCAAGGGCGTCGCCACTTTTTCGGGTTTGAGCCAACGCGGCAGCGACTTCAGGGTGTGCGCCAACAGCGAGCGCAGCAGCAGTACATCGGCAATGTCGGTCAGTTGGGGCGAACGCACGCCGAAGTCAGCCTCGACCGCTGCCGCCATGGCCGGTCCGTGTTCGTCGAGCAGGCGACGCACTCGCAGCAAGCGGTCACGCCGCAGAGCCAGCGGCACGGCCATGTGCTGGCGGCTGGCCCGGTGCTGGGCATCAAAGAGTGCGCGCAAGGCGATGTCAGGCGAGTTCTGGTTCATGATTGAAATCATAAACTGGGCAGAGGCGCCGGTCAGATGAGCCTGGCAGCCTAGGCGCCATCAACCGGGCACGAAAGGAAGGTGAAACGATCTCAGGCTGCACCGGTGTCCGTTAGTACCGCCTTGCCGAAACTGAAAACACCGGGGTCGCGTATCGGGTCCACATCCACCGCGATGGCGCTCTTAGGCGGAAAGCGCCCCTCGAGCAGCAACTTTGACAACGGATTTTCAATGCGCTGCTGAATCGCCCGTTTGAGCGGGCGCGCACCGAACACCGGGTCAAAACCGACCTTGGCCAACTCAGCGATGGCCGCCTCTGAAACTTTAAGGTGCAAGTCCATTTTTTGCAAGCGCTCGAGCAAAACCTTGAGCTGAATGCGCGCGATAGATTCGATGTTTTTAGCGTCCAGCGAATGAAACACCACTGTTTCGTCAATCCGATTGAGAAATTCAGGCCGGAAATAATTTTTCAACTCATCCGTCACCGCATCTCGAACATCTTCGTAAGGCTGACCCACCATCGACTGGATGATGGGCGAGCCGATGTTGCTGGTCATGACGATCACGGTGTTTTTAAAGTCCACTGTGCGACCCTGCCCATCGGTCAGGCGCCCGTCGTCGAGCACTTGCAGCAGCACATTGAAAACGTCAGGGTGGGCCTTTTCGATCTCGTCGAGCAGTATCACGCTGTAGGGCTTTCGGCGCACGGCCTCGGTCAGGTAACCGCCCTCCTCGTAGCCTACATAGCCCGGCGGCGCGCCTATCAATCGGGCCACAGAATGCTTTTCCATGAACTCGCTCATGTCCAAGCGAATCAGATGATCTTCGCTGTCAAACATAAAGCCGGCCAGCGCCTTACAGAGCTCGGTCTTGCCCACGCCGGTCGGGCCTAGAAACAGAAATGAACCGGTAGGCCGGTTCGGATCACTCAGGCCGGAGCGCGAGCGGCGTATGGCATTGGCCACGGCGCCAATGGCCTCGTCCTGGCCAACCACGCGGTCATGCAGCTTGGTCTCCATTTGCAGCAACTTGTCACGCTCGCCCTGCATCAGTTTGCTCACCGGAATGCCGGTGGCCCGGGCGACGACCTCGGCAATTTCTTCAGCACCCACCTGGGTGCGAAGCAATTGCGGAACTTTGTTGACGCCCTTTTTGTCTTCGCTCGCCTGGGCTTGCTTTAAACGTTTTTCTAATTCGGGCAGCTTGCCGTATTGCAACTCGGCAACTTTATTGAAGTCGCCCTTGCGGGTAAATTCCTCGATTTGAAAACGGATGCGATCGATTTCCTCCATCACGTCTTTAGAACCCAAGGCCTGTGCTTTTTCGGCCTGCCAGATCACGTCAAGGTCAGAGATTTCTTTTTGCAGTTTGACTATCTCATCTTCAATCAAGCCAAAACGCTTTTGCGAGGACTCGTCTTTTTCTCGCCGGACCGCTTCGCGCTCAATTTGCAACTGAATCAAACGCCGGTCCAGCTTGTCCATCACCTCGGGTTTGGAGTCCATTTCGATCTTGATTTTGGCTGCTGCCTCATCAATCAAGTCAATCGCTTTGTCCGGTAAAAAGCGGTCTGTGATGTAACGGTGACTGAGTTCGGCCGCAGCCACGATGGCCGGGTCGGTGATCTGCACGCCGTGGTGAACTTCGTATTTTTCTTGCAGACCCCGCAAGATGGCAATCGTTGCTTCGACGGTCGGCTCGCCCACCAGAATCTTTTGAAAACGCCGCTCCAGCGCGGCGTCTTTTTCAATGTACTTGCGGTATTCGTCCAGCGTGGTGGCGCCCACGCAATGCAATTCGCCGCGCGCCAGCGCCGGCTTGAGCATGTTGCCCGCGTCCATGGCGCCCTCAGCCTTCCCGGCGCCGACCATGGTGTGCAACTCGTCAATGAAGACAATGGTCTGGCCCTCGTCCTTGGCCAGTTCCTTGAGCACGGTTTTAAGTCGTTCTTCAAACTCACCGCGAAACTTGGCACCAGCCAGCAAGGCGGCCATGTCAAGCGAGAGCACCCTCTTGCCTTTGAGTGAGTCCGGCACCTCGCCGGCCACAATGCGTTGCGCCAGGCCTTCGACGATTGCCGTCTTGCCGACGCCGGGTTCACCGATCAGCACCGGGTTGTTTTTGGTGCGTCGCTGCAGCACCTGGATGGCACGGCGGATTTCATCGTCGCGGCCGATCACCGGGTCCAGCTTGCCCATGCGGGCGCGCTCGGTCAAGTCCATGGTGTATTTTTTCAGGGCCTCACGTTGACCTTCGGCTTCGGGGCTGTTGACGCCTTGACCACCGCGCACGGCATCTATCGCCGCTTCCAGAGATTTACGGGACATACCGCCGGCCACCGCCACCCTGCCCGCCTCCGTCTTGCTGTCGCACAAGGCCAGCAAAAAAAGCTCGCCTGCTATGAACTGGTCAGCGCGTTTGAGCGCTTCCTTCTCGGTAGCCTGAAGTAACTTGGCCAGATCGGGGCTGATCTGAATCTGGTCTTGACCCTGAACTTGCGGTAATTTTTTAATTGCCGCCTCAGTGGCTGTCTGCAGGGCTGGCAGGTTCACACCGCTGCGCTGTAACAAGGCACCGGGTCCATCGTCCTGGTGCAGCATCGCTGCGAGCAAGTGCAAAGGCTCAATGTAGCCGTGGTCACGCCCCAAAGCCAGGGACTGGGCATCACTCAGGGCTTCCTGGAACTTGGTCGTTAGTTTGTCTTGGCGCATGAAAACTCCGGAAATCTGTTACTTTTTAAATGCAGGGTCTTTTTCCATATTTCAATAGGGCAGCAACACCGGCAGTTTGACCTAGATCATGCCTTGGCTGGCACCCCTAAAATGCTGACCATGAATATTCATCAGGTCTGCGTTACTTACATCAATGAGCACGACAGGTTTTTGGTTCGCATCAACACGCGCGGCCAGCAAGAGGTACGTCTTTGGTTTACTCGCCGGCTCACCTTGGGCCTGCTGCCTTTGCTCCATCATGCCGCCCAGGAACAAGTGCGCAGCCAGGCCAAGCCCGTGAACCCGACCGACCCATTGACCACGCAGCGACAGCATCTGCTCGACAACTTCAGTCAAGAAGCGGCCAGCTACAAGGGCGACTTTGAGACCCCTTACCTAGAGGCAGCGGCATCCTTGCCGCTGGGCCCTGAGCCTTTGTTGGTGACCGAAATCAAATTGACGCCACAGCCCAATGGTGAACTGCAAATCGGCATTCTTGAAAAAATAGGTGAGCAGTCCCGCCATCTGAACATGAGCCTTGACCCCACTCTCACGCGCGGCCTGGTCAGTCTGCTTGACAAAGGGATGCTCAGCTCGCAATGGCTGTCCATTGAAACGACTGCTGCCTTGGCAACTGTGACAGGTCCTGCCTCAGCAAAGACGCTGGAGGATGACTCTGCCATCACAGCGCTGGACGCTGACAAACCACGTTATTTGAACTGAGCCTTGAAGGGGCCGTATGTCAGCCCTTGCCGGCGGGAAGGCCCCAACGGGCCATGGCGACATCGTCGCTGACCCTGGCATCCACCCAGCGGGCACCGGCGGGGGTGACTTCTTTTTTCCAAAAAGGGGCTTGGGTTTTCAGGTAGTCCATCAGGAACTCGCAGGCCTGAAAACTCTCTCCCCGGTGAGCCGATGTCACAGCCACGAGCACGATCTGATCCAAAGGCTGTAACAGACCGATACGGTGAATCACCCGGGCAGCGCGGATGTCAAAGCGGCTCATCGCCGCATCGATCATGGACTCAATGGCCTTTTCGGTCATCCCGGGGTAATGCTCCAACTCCAGGCTGGCAACCTGATCGCCCTCATTGCGGTCACGCACTGTGCCGACAAAACTGCAGACAGCGCCGACTTGCACGTCCCCCTGTCGAAGGGCGGCGACTTCGGCGCTCAGGTCAAAGTCTTGCGCCTGAATAGCCACACGCGCTTGCATGTCAGCCTCCGGTCACCGGTGGAAAAAAAGCTACTTCACAGCCCTCATGCAAAGTGGCCGACTCATCGCACATGGTCTGGTCCAGCGCCATGCGAATGGGTTTAGCGCGTGACAGTGCCTGCGCATGCACTGGGCTGAGAGCCAGCAACTCGTCGCGCAGCACAGCGACCGTCTTTGCTTTTGTGTCGCACGTTTCGCTGCTTTGGCCCAAAGCTTCACGGATAGAGGCGAAATACTTGATGTTGACTTTCATGGCACAGCCTGAGATGGGTTTAAGTTTTGCATCATGACAGCAGTGCTGAAAACGGCAAAAACCGGACAACATCACCCGGCGCTATGACCTGGCCGGGCGGGTTGTCGACCAAGCCGTCACCCCACACGACAGAGGTTAAAACACCTGAACTTTGGTTGTCAAACAACTCCAAACCGCCACTGGGCAGCAGCTTGACACGCAAAAATTCGCGCCTTTTATCCGCCTTCGGCCAGCTGAAACGCGCGACCGCCGGCATGGCCGCCGGGGCCAGTGCTGTGGCGCCTTGCAGCTTCAACACAAAGGGGCGCACCAGCAGCAAAAAGGTCACGAAGCTGGACACCGGATTACCCGGCAGACCAATGAAATGCGCTTGCGGTGCCAAGGAACTGGCTTGAACACGGCCATAGGCAAAAGGCTTGCCAGGCTTGATAGCCATCTGCCATAGTTTGAGTTCGCCCAGCGCTTGCACAGCAGGCTTGATATGGTCTTCTTCTCCCACAGAAACGCCGCCACTGGTGAGGATCAGGTCATGCGTCTGCGATGCCGCTGCCAGGGCGGCTATGGTGGCGTCGAGTTTGTCGGGCACGATGCCCATGTCTGTGACTTCACAGCCCAGCCTTTTGAGCATGGAGCGCAAAAAGAAACGGTTGGAGTTGTAAATAGCGCCAGGCGGCATGTCGGCGGGCGCCACCGTGCCGGGCATCACCAGCTCGTCACCGGTAGAAAACAGCGCCACGCGCACAGGCCGGCTGACTTGCAGGCGGTCAAAGCCAATGCTGGCGGCCAGGCCCAAGGCGGCAGGACCCAGACGCTCGCCGCGCGCCAGCACCACAGTGCCGCTGGCCACGTCTTCGCCGCGCCGGCGTATCCACTGACCGACCGGCGGCACCACGCACACGCGCACCTGCTGACCTTCCAGAGTTTCGACATCTTCCTGCATGACCACCGCATCAGCCCCTGGAGGCACTGGTGCGCCCGTGAAAATGCGGGCGGCGCCCATGGCTTCAAGCAAGTGGCCCGAGCTGCCCGCCGCAATGCGCTGCGTCACCTTCAGCACGGATGTAGCGCTCAGATCGCTGCTGCGAACGGCATAACCATCCATTGAGCTGTTGTCATGCCCGGGAACGTCGAGGCTGGCGATCAAATCCTGCGCGAGCACACGGCCGTCTGCGTCAAAAGTCGCCACGCTTTGGCTATCGGACAAAGGCTCAGCCTGCTCAAGCAATTCGGCCAGGGCTTCGTCCAGCGCCCGCAAAGGCGCCCGAGCAGGTGCGACAGGCAAGGTGGTGTCAGTCACGGCTGGTAGTTATCTGGGTTGTAGTCAAAGCGCTGGGAGTTTTCAATCAGGTAGCGAGCCACCGATGGGGCATCGTTCAGGTCGAGTACGGCAAGCAAAGTTGGTTGAGGCAAATTTTGCGGTGCGTCGGTGGCAATAGCCACCACAAAATCGTCGTTCGGATAGAGCGCAGGCATACCTGTATAAACATCCGTCGGCGCACGCCAAACCTCGATTTTGAGCAGGTCACTGCTTTTGAAACCCTCCACCAGCACCCAGTCAACACCGGTGTAGAGCTCAGCAATCAGATGATGCACATTGAGCTGACCCGGCTGCTCGAACTCCCGCATCAGCGCCAGGCGATGCCTGGAAGCGACCACCACCTCAAAAGCGCCGGCACTGCGGTGGCGGAAAGTGTCCTTGCCAGGCTGGTCGATGTCAAAGTTGTGGTGTGCATGCTTAACCACAGACACGCGCAGACCGTGCTGTTTGAGCGCCTTGATGACTTGCTCGACCAGCGTGGTCTTGCCAGAGCCTGAGAAGCCGGCAAAGCCAACAACATTCATGTGCAATCTTTCAAGAAGCCGGCAAGGCCAAGACGGTTAACCAGCATGCGCCACCACATAGGCTTTGATCTGGTCCACATCGGCGGGCATGAGCTTGACGCGCTTGGGCAAGTCCTCAATGCCTTCAAAGCCGGGCGGTCTTTCGGGCGGGCGGCCCAGGGCTTGCTCGATGGTTGCAGCAAACTTAATCGGCAAGGCTGTCTCAAGCACCAGCATAGGAACTCCCGCTAGCAGGTGCTCACGGGCCACTTTGACGCCGTCGGCAGTGTGCGTGTCAATCACCGCGTCAAAGCGGTTAAAAGTCTCACGGATGGTTTGCAGGCGGTTGGCGTGCGTGCTTTTGCCGCTGGCAAACCCGTAACGCGTGGCCGCTTGTGCAAAAGCGGGGTGCGCGCTCAAGTCAAAAAAGCCCTGCGTGCTGAGTTGCCGCCCGAACAGATCTGAGGTCAGCACTGCGTCGCGTCCGACCAGATCAAAAACAAAACGCTCGAAGTTAGAGGCCTTGGAAATATCCATTGACGGACTGGAGGTTTCGAGTGTGTCACGCGAGTTGCGCACACGGTAAACGCCAGTGCGAAAAAACTCATCGAGTACATCGTTTTCATTGGTGGCAACCACCAACTGAGCTATCGGCAGGCCCATCATGCGCGCCACATGACCGGCGCAAACATTGCCGAAATTACCTGAAGGCACAGTGAAACTGACCTGGCCGCCATGGGCAGAGGCCGGGGTTTGAAAATAACCGGCAAAGTAGTAAACCACCTGGGCCAGCAAACGCGCCCAATTGATGGAGTTGACTGTGCCGATCTTGAAGCGCCGCTTGAATTCAAGGTCGTTAGAAACCGCTTTGACAATGTCCTGGCAATCGTCAAACACGCCCTCGATGGCGATGTTGTGAATATTTTCGTCCAACAAGCTGAACATCTGAGCCTGTTGAAAAGGGCTCATGCGGCCGTTCGGCGAGATCATAAAAACACGCACGCCTTTTTTTCCGCGCATGGCGTACTCAGCAGCGCTGCCGGTGTCGCCGCTGGTGGCGCCCAGGATGTTGAGCACATCGTTTCGGCGAGCCAGTTGATACTCGAAAAGGTTGCCCAGCAACTGCATCGCCATGTCTTTGAAAGCAAGTGTCGGGCCGTTGGAGAGTGCCTCGAGGTAAAAGCCGTCCTCGAGTTTTTTCAGCGGCACGATCTCTGGCGAATTGAAAACTGCGGATTTGTAGGTCTTACGACACAAAGCCTGCAAGTCTGCCGATGGAATGTCATCAATGTAAAGAGACAAGATTTCAAAAGCCAGGTCTGCGTAGCCTTGCTCCAGGTAAATCTTGCGCCATGCGCTCAGCGTTTTGGCATCAATGACCGGATAGCGCTGGGGCAGGTAAAGGCCGCCATCGGGAGCTAGGCCTTCGAGCAAAATGTCGCAAAACTGCTGCGGGCTTTTGTCGCCGCGTGTCGAGACATAGCGCATCAGGCCAGTTCCTCTTTGCGAATGCGTGTAATGGGCGCCAGCACGCTGGGCAGCGCTTGCATTTTGGCCATAGCCTGGTTCATGCAATCTTCAACGCAGTCGTGTGTCAGGATGATCAGATCGGTCTGGGTAGAGCCTTCGCCACCAACCTCATCGGCTTCGCGCTGCAACACTGCGTCAATGCTGATACCGGCTTCGGCCAGCAGACCTGTCACTCGCGTCAGCACACCGGCTTCGTCGGCCACTTTCAACCGCAGGTAATAACTGGTGACCACCTCGCTCATGGGCAGCACACGCGCATCGCTCATGGCATCGGGCTGAAAAGCCAGATGCGGCACGCGTTGCGCCGCATCAGCAGTGTGCAGGCGTGTGATGTCTACCAGGTCGGCAATCACCGCGCTGGCCGTTGGCTCGCTGCCGGCACCTTTACCGTAATAAAGCGTGGTGCCGACGGCATCGCCTTGCACCATCACCGCATTCATGGCGCCTTCGACATTGGCAATCAGGCGCTTGGCGGGAATCAAGCTGGGATGCACGCGCAACTCAACACCACTGGCCACGCGTTTGGTGATGCCCAGCAGCTTGATGCGGTAGCCCAGTTGTTCAGCGTATTTGATGTCCAGCGCGTCAAGCTTGGTGATGCCTTCCACGTGAGCCTTGTCGAACTGCACCGGAATGCCAAAGGCAATGGCCGACATGATCGTGGCTTTGTGCGCGGCATCCACGCCTTCGATATCAAAGGTCGGATCCGCTTCGGCGTAACCCAGTCGTTGCGCTTCCTTGAGCACTACGTCAAAGCCCAGGCCTTTGTCGCGCATTTCGCTCAGGATGAAATTGGTGGTGCCGTTGATGATGCCGGCAATCCATTCGATACGGTTGGCGGTCAGGCCCTCACGCAGGGCCTTAATAATAGGAATGCCGCCGGCCACAGCCGCTTCAAAAGCCACCATGACGCCTTTGCGGTGGGCGGCCGCAAAAATCTCCGTGCCATGCACAGCGAGCAAGGCTTTGTTCGCTGTGACCACATGCTTGCCGGCCTCAATGGCTTCAAGGACCAACTGGCGCGCAATGCCGTAACCACCAATCAACTCGATGACGATATCAATATCGGGGTTGGCAATGATGGCGCGAGCGTCGTTGACAACTTTAACGACCGGGCCTACAGCCGCTTGTGCGCGAGCCGTGTCCAGATCAGCCACCATGGTGATTTCAATGCCGCGGCCGGCGCGGCGCAGGATCTCTTCCTGATTGCGGGTCAGCACATTGAACACACCGCTACCGACAACGCCGATGCCCATCAGGCCCACTTGAAGAGGTGGCAAATTACTAAATTTCATGATGCGATTGAGTCAAAGAAAATTCAAAAAGTCCGGGCCACAAAAGCCATGCGCATTGCACGAACTTTTGGGTAACAGCGGCGAAGCCGGGACGGTTAGGCAGCCGCCTTGACCGCCGTCAAATTGGGCGTCAAGGCGTTGCGCTGGCGGTAGCTCTCCAGAAACTTGGCGACGCGGTGGATGGCTTCACGCAGATCATCTTCATGCGGCAAGAAAACAATCCGGAAATGGTCTGTGGTCGGCCAGTTAAAGCCTGTGCCCTGCACCAGCAGGACCTTGGTTTCTTGCAACATCTCTTGGATGAATTGCTGGTCATTGGCGATCGGGTACATCTTCGGGTCAAGCCTGGGGAACATGTACAAGGCTGCGCTCGGCTTGACGCAAGTCACACCGGGAATGGCAGTGATCAGTTCATGCGCCAGATCTCGCTGACGACGCAAGCGCCCCCCCGGCCCCACCAGGTCGTTGATGCTCTGGTAGCCGCCCAGCGCAGTCTGAATCGCCCACTGGCCGGGCACGTTGGCACACAAACGCATGCTGGAGAGCATGTTCAGGCCTTCGATGTAGTCGCGGGCTCGTTTTTTGTCACCGGAGACCGCCATCCAGCCGGCCCGGTAACCGCAGGAGCGGTAACTCTTGGACAAGGAGTTGAAGGTCAGCGTCAAAATATCCTCAGACAAGCTGGCGATGGCCGTGTGTCTAAGACCGTCGTACAGCACCTTGTCATAGACTTCGTCGGCAAAGATCACCAGGTTGTGATGGCGTGCCAACTTGATGATCTCGCCCAGCAACTCATCAGAGTAAAGCGCGCCGGTCGGGTTGTTCGGGTTGATCACCACAATCCCTTTGGTATTGGCTGTGATCTTGCGTTTGATATCGGCAAGATCAGGCATCCAGCCATTGGCCTCGTCGCATAAATAATGCACCGGGGTACCGCCCGAAAGACTGACCGCCGCAGTCCAAAGCGGATAGTCAGGGGCCGGAAGAAGCAACTCATCTCCGTCATTGAGCAGCGCATTGGTGGCCATGACAATCAATTCGCTGGCGCCATTGCCCAAGTAAATATCGTCCAAGGTCACGCCTTTAACACCCTGCTTCTGCGTTTCGTGCATAACGGCTTTGCGGGCGGCAAAAATGCCTTTAGAGTCAGAATAAGCTGCCGAGTTGGGCAGGTTGCGGATCATGTCTTGCTGAATTTCCTCAGGGGCGTCAAAGCCGAACACCGCCAGATTACCGATATTGAGCTTGATGATTTTGTGACCGTCCTCTTCCATCTGACGCGCCGCTTCCATAACTGGGCCCCGAATGTCATAGCAAACATTGGCCAGCTTGGTCGATTTGGTGATGGGTTTTGGCGTTGTTGGCATGTATAAATCTTTCACTCCACGGGTGATTTGAGTCAGCCCGGCCGCATGCATGGCA
>Ga0209442_1001559_pt1 | contig 12878 bp, 13 predicted proteins | sample LauGreSBDMM110DD_2_FD_187565 | JGI IMG/M metagenome (GOLD analysis project Ga0209442, IMG submission 187565) | Freshwater lake microbial communities from Lake Michigan, USA - Sp13.BD.MM110.DD (SPAdes) (version 2) | ecosystem: Environmental > Aquatic > Freshwater > Lake | place: Lake Michigan...
CTTAGCGCAACTGATAGATCACCTGCGTTTGCCGAGCCTTTAAACTCGCCCATGATCATCCCTTTGCAATGTCGCCCAAAGCCCATGCTCATGAAGTTGTTGCACTACCCGCTCCATCTCTTCTCGACTTCCTGATGCCACCATCGCTTTACCTTCGGTGTGGACCTGCATCATTAACTTATGTGCTTTTTCCTTTGAGAAGTTAAACAACTTAATAAATACATAAGTTACATAATTCATTAAATTAACTGGATCATCCCAAACAATTGCTACCCACAAATTATCAAAAAACTTACTAAGATCTAACTCCTCCTCAATTTGGGTTTGTGAGCTCATAAGTAAATTATCTAACTAAAACGGTTATCTCATCACTTATGCCGGCAGTATTTTTCTCACCCGCAGCAATTATCACCTGGTAGGTGGCTAATCCAGTTGCAGCAGGTGCGATATTGAAGGTAAAGCTACCGCTTGCCTCAGTTATGAACTCACCTAGTGACTTACCATTTTGTTTAACTGCTACCTTAATTCCAGCAACCTTTGGTAGCACCTGCCCGGTAACTAAGTAGGTAGCACCTGCTTTAACCGAGGGTGGAAGTGAGAGTGAAACACTTGGCACCACCGAAATAACTCTTTCATCAGTCTTGCCCTCTAATCTCTCCCAACTGCCTTCAGAGATTAATCGGATCTGACTTTTCTGCGCAATGATTACTGGAACTGCAATCACACCAGATGCATCGGTAACCCCTGCAGCTAAGGTGCGCCAGGTGTTATCAGCGCTGTTCTTTATTTCAAATCTAACGTTAAGCGATGAAACTGGGCTCTTATCTGGCAATTTAAATGTGCCAGTTAGATTAAAGGTTGAGCCATATGCAATCTGCTCTAAATCAGTAGCAATGCTGCCAATTACTTGATCTGGAGCAATAGATTTTGCAATATCTCTAATTGTGGCAATTGCAGCGGTATTTTCCATCCCAAAGGTCCAAACCGCTACTCCACCTAATCGATACTTTCCAACTAGATTTGTCCGGGCTGTGTAGCTGCGCTCATCTGGATACCAAACAGTTCTACTTGCAGTACAAAAACTTGCTGAGTTAGTTGGATCAACATATGTTTTCTTATAGGTAAAGGTTGATTCAGCATGTGTACTGTTGTAGGTAGGAGTTGCATTGTTACTGCTTGCAAGTGTTAACGCCTCTCGCATTACAACTGCAGCCTTAGCTCCAACTACAACTGAGCTTGCAAAATCCTTAGGACAAACACCTTCAACCTTAGTTATCCAATCCCGGCCATAACCTGGAATACCTAAAAATACTTTAGAGGCTGGCATTTGAGTAACTGCATACTTAACTGCATCCTCACTCCAAGGTAGCGGCCCAATTGGGCCGGCAGATGTAGTAGAGAAGTCATATGCCATTATTCGAAGTCGATCAATTAGTGGACCAATCTCAGCCCAGGAGAAGACTGAGTTACCTGCCCGCTTTGTCTCTGGCGCAAAATCCGGGGGTGTTGTAACTGATAAAAGTTTTCCTTGATCATGCAGAGCGGTAGATAGCTCTTTAATAAATGCAATCCAATTTGGCTTTAATGTAACCCAGGATGATCTGCCATCTTGGGTGTAGAAGGTTTCAAAATCAAGATCAATTCCATCATAATTATACTTTAGTACCAATGCTTTAATCGTTTGCACAATATTAGTTCGAGAGCTTGGATTTGCTAATAAATTTGCTAAAACCAACTTTGGATTATCATCGGTAATAGTTGGAAGTAGTATTAAATTATTTGCTTTTAACCTGCTAATTACCTGCTCAATTGGGGTGGTGTATTTGCCGAGCGCGTACTTATCTTTAATACTTGTTTCACCAGTTAAGCCATACCAAAATGGTGAGATATCTCTGATTAAATCTAGATTGCCCTCAACGGTTGGCAGATTCCTGGCAAGTGAGTAATCTGGCAGCCAACCAGAGAGAATTCTTCTTGGTGGATTATCTGCCAAGGATGCGGTAGTACTTGATATTAAAAAGGTAAGGACGGTTACAATCACTGATAATTTGCGCGATCCCATATATTTTAGGGTATCGGTTTTAACTGAGAAATTACTTTAAGCGAGCGTGAATCTCTTTACATGTTGGGCAGATTGGAAATTTTTGTGGATCACGGTTTGGTATCCACTTCTTGCCACATAATGCTCTAACAGATTTGCCGCTAACGGCAGATTCGGTGATCTTGTTCTTATCTACATAATGAGAAAACCGCTCGTGATCGCCCTCATCGGTTGGAGTGAGTAGCTCTTTCTCAAGCAGGCCGCCCTTACTTGATTTAGAGCGTAAATCATCGAGAAAACCCATGGGCAAATCTTAATCTAAATTTATCGCCTACCATTTACCAATGGCCTCCCCACTTAAGAGTCTGCTACGAAGCTCAGATCTGTCTAAATCAGATATCGAACTGCTGCTTAATACCGCCAGCAAGTTTGCAAAAAATCCGCTTCGTGCTAAAAAAACATTAGCTAAACGAACTGTCGCTATCTATATGACAAAATCTTCAACTAGAACCCGCCTTGCCTCTGAAACCGCTGTTGCCCATCTTGGTGGCACACCAATCTTCTTACGAGCTGATGATCTGCAGATCGGCCGTGGTGAGACCATCTCAGATACCGCCAAAATTATCTCCGGCTTTTGCAGCGCACTTATAGTGCGAACCTTTGCGCAAAGCGATGTTGATGAGTTAGGAAAGTATGCAAGTGTTCCAGTAATTAATGCTTTGACCGATGATGATCACCCAACCCAATTACTTGCTGATTGGTTAACAATTAGAGAAAACTTTGGCAGAGATATTAAAAATCGTAAGTTTGTTTATCTAGGTGATGGAAATAATGTGGCAAATGCTTGGTTAATAATGGGTGCAACAATGGGAGCACATGTTGTAGTTGCTACCCCTGGTGGCAAATGGGCACCTAAATCATCGATTGTAGAGGCAGCAAATAAAATTGCAAAGTTATCTGGTGGTAAAATTGAGATTACTACTGATCCACAAGCAGCAGCTAAAGATGCCAGTGTTATCTATACCGATGTTTGGATGTCGATGGGTGATTCTGAATCAGATCGAGCAGAAAAATTTACCGCCCTTACGCCATTTGCGGTAACAAATGAATTAATGAAATTAACTGCAAAGGATTCAATCTTTATGCACTGCCTGCCAGCACATCGCGGTGAAGAGGTAGCAGCTGAGGTAATTGATGGCCCTAAATCTGTAGTTTGGCGCCAGGCCTTCCACCGCCGGACAACTATTCAAGCCCTGCTTTATCACCTAACTAGAGGTGAATTAAAGGGTAATTAAGTAGCAAAGTAGATTTAGCCCACAAATTATTTGGCAACAAATCAAGTAAAGGTTAGGTAAAGTTACCCAATGCGTATATCTGTCCCAAAAGAAATTAAATCTGGTGAGAAACGAGTTGCCTTAGTTCCAGATATTATTTCAAAGTTAACCAAAGCAGGACTTGAAGTAGTAATTGAATCAGGTGCTGGCGCGGCTGCTGAGTACTCAGATAAACAATTTAGTGATGCTGGAGCGCAGATTAAATCAGGTGAGGTATTAACAAATAGTGATGTAATTCTTTCAGTCCAACCATTAAATCCTGCCCAGATAAAAAGCCTTAAAAAAGGTGCAATAACAATCTCATTTTTATCCCCAATGACCGCCTCTGATTCAATTGATGCTGCTGTTGCAGCCGGTATTACCGCACTCTCACTTGAGATGGTGCCTAGAATCTCCCGCGCTCAATCAATGGATGCCCTCACCTCACAAGCATTATGTGCTGGATATAAAGCATCATTAGTTGCAGCTGAGTTATCACCAAAGTTTTTCCCACTTCTTATGACCGCAGCAGGCACTGTTACTCCAGCAAAGGTAGTTGTCTTAGGCGCAGGTGTGGCAGGACTTCAAGCGATTGCAACTGCAAAAAGATTAGGCGCAGTTGTCTCAGCTTATGATGTTCGCCCAGCCTCTGCTGATGAGGTTAAATCAATGGGAGCGAAATTTATTACCTTAGAGCTTGAAGCCTTAGAGGGTGCTGGTGGTTATGCCAGAGAGATGACTGAGGAGCGATCTAATAAACAACGTGAATTACTTACGCCATATATTGCAGCCGCTGATGTCTTAATTACTACCGCAGCTGTTCCTGGCAGAACTGCGCCAATATTAGTAACAGCGCAAATGATTTCTCATATGGCAGCTGGCTCTGTTGTAGTAGATCTTGCTGCTGAAAGTGGTGGCAATGTTGAGGGCTCTGTTGCTGGTGAGATTATTACAACAGCTACTGGAGTAAGGATTTGGGGCGGTAAAGATGTGCCAAGCCAATTAGCATTTCACGCTTCGATGTTGTTCTCTCGAAATGTGGTAAATCTTCTTTTGCTTATGAGTAAAACAGCTGATGGTAAGCCAACAGGTGTAATTGAAGCTGATTTTTCAGATGAGATTATTGACTCTGCAACTCTTACACATGCTGGATCAAAAAGAGAGAAGAGTAAGTAATGGCTAGTGAATTAATGAGTAATGAAATTGCCTTACTTGCGATATTTTTACTATCTGTCTTTGTTGGCTTTGAGGTTGTCTCTAAAGTATCAACTACTTTGCATACTCCGCTAATGAGCGGAGCGAATGCGATCCATGGGGTTATTTTAGTTGGCGCAATTGTGGTGGCAGATCATGCAGAAACCAATCTTGAGTTAGGCCTTGCACTTGCGGCCGTAATTCTTGCCACCATAAATATGGTTGGCGGCTTTGTAGTTACTGATCGAATGCTGCAGATGTTTAAGGGAAAGCCAAAGGTTAAGAAAGATGCTGGAGATAACAAATGAGTCGTAATCTCTATGATCTAATTGGCTTAGCCGCTGGTATCTGCTTTATCTTGGCATTAAAGGGTTTATCCTCGCCAAAATCAGCTCGCCGGGGAAACCTAATCGGTGCAGTTGGTGCAACTATTGCAACCATAATTGTTTTCTTCTATGCAAATGATGGAAAGGCTTTAAATAATCAAACCTTAATTTTAGCTGCGATTGCATTTGGTGTATTAGTTGGAGTACCTGCAGCGCGCAAGGTGCAGATGACGCAGATGCCACAGTTAGTAGCGTTATTTAATGGTGTTGGTGGCGGGGCTGCAGCATTGGTAGCAATTGTTGAGTATTTAAAGCTTGGAGATGGCGCAACAACCGCTGAGGTAGTTGCAACAGTATTTACCGTAATTGTGGGATGTGTTTCATTCTCTGGCTCAATTATTACCTTTATGAAGCTGCAGGAGTTAATGACAACTCGGCCTGTGATATTTCCATTTGGTCGTCAAGTAATTGCACTTACATTAGTTGGTGTTCTAGCAAGTGGTGGCTGGGTTATCTCATCTGGTGGTTCAACACCATTACTAGTAAATGGCTTACTCTCCCTTCTATTTGGAGTTTTATTTGTACTACCTGTTGGCGGTGCAGATGTGCCAATTGTTATCTCACTGCTTAACGCCTTTACCGGTTTAACAGTTGCCGCCTCAGGTTATGTACTGCAAACTACATTATTAATTGTGGCTGGAACCTTAGTTGGTGCCTCTGGCACAATTCTTACCCGCTTAATGGCAGAGGCGATGGGCAGATCTTTATTTGGAACTTTATTTGGCGCCTTTACCGCAAAAGCGCAAGCAAGCACCGGAGCAGTTGATGCTCGCCCAGTTAAATCAGGATCTGCTGATGATGTAGCCATACTTCTTAATTACGCACAGCGTGTAGTAATTGTTCCTGGATTTGGTCTTGCAGTTGCCCAAGCACAACACACAGTTAGAGAGTTAGCAGATCTACTTGCATCAAAAGGTGTTGAGGTTGCATACGGTATTCATCCAGTTGCAGGTCGTATGCCAGGGCATATGAATGTATTACTTGCTGAGGCAAATGTTCCATATGAACAATTAGTTGAGATGGAGGAGATAAATCCAACCTTCCCACAAACAGATGTTGTCTTAGTTGTTGGTGCAAATGATGTGGTAAATCCAGCAGCAAAGACCACACCAGGTTGCCCAATTTATGGAATGCCAATTTTAGATGTTGCCCTAGCCGGTAATGTGATCTTCCTTAAGCGATCTATGCGTCCAGGCTTTGCTGGTATTGAAAATGAGCTTTTATATGAGGCAAAGACCACACTTTTATTTGGTGATGCAAAGGATTCACTCACCAAAGTTGTTAGCGCCCTAAAAGCTTTATAAGGAATATAAAGTCACTAGAAGTAGTTATATAATTAGTTAATTAATAAAAATATTGGAGATATGTGCCAGCCATAACCGTTCGTGATATCACGCTTCTGCCGCGGGTTGTTGCTGATGTGAATTTAAGGCCAAGACGGGTAAAAAGTATTACTACCGCCCCACAAGGACATGAGGGTGAGGGCTTTCCAGTTCGTCGTGCATTTGCCGGGGTTGATTTAGCAGATTTAGATCCATTTATTCACCTAGATCAGATGGGTGAGGTTGAGTACGCACCAGGTGAGCCAAAGGGAACACCTTGGCATCCACACCGCGGCTTTGAAACAGTTACCTACATAATCGATGGCATCTTTGATCATTATGACAACCATGGTGGCGGCGGAACTATCTCTGATGGTGACACCCAATGGATGACAGCAGGGGCAGGCATATTACATATTGAAACTCCACCAGAGCATTTAGTTGTTAGTGGTGGTTTATTTCATGGCTTCCAGCTTTGGGTAAATCTACCGGCAGCAAAAAAATGGTCACCACCTGCCTACCAAGATTTACGAGCATCCGATGTTGCATTACTTTCTTCAAGTGATGGCGGCGCTCTTCTTAGAGTAATTGCTGGTGAGGTTGCAGGTTTTAAAGGTCCTGGCTCTACACAAACACCAATCACATTAGTTCATGCCACATTACAACCAGGTGCTCAGCTTCGCCTGCCATGGAACCCGGCATACAACGCACTGTCCTATGTATTAAATGGTTTTGGCACAGTAGGGGATGAAAAAAATCTGATTAAAACTGGTCAACTAGTTACCTATCGTGATGGAGATCTAATTGTGATTGCCGCAGATTTAAATCAAGAGTCTCGCTCTCCTGCTATGGATATTTTAATCTTGGGCGGCTTACCAATTAAAGAGCCGGTTGCCTGGATGGGTCCATTTGTCATGAATACTAAAACTGAAGTTTTAAAGGCATTTGATGATTTTCAAAAGGGTGTGCTGGGAGTTGTGCCACCTGATTGGAGCAAGAAGGTAAGACCAGTAAGTAGAGATGGTATTGGTTATAAGTTAAGTGGAGATTTAGCCGGTGTGCATGGCACACCAGATCACTTACAGGAGAGTTAAAAGTACTATTTGACTAATGTTCTTTCGTAAAACTTACCCCAGTTTTTATCCTTTATCCGGTTAGCCTCATTAAATGGTTGCTCATCAAAGTGATAACTTGCCCGTCTTTTAATCATTGCTTTTCGCAGATATACCTGAGTAAGCAAGCTGGTAATAGTTGAGGTAGTTGCGATAAGGATTAGCCATAAATAAAGTAACTCATTTTGGTAGCTAGATAAATAAAGAAGTGGAATCACCGTAAGGCTAATAAGTGCGATTTTGGATGAGATTGATCTGACGGATCGGATTCGCATGACAAAATTTTAATACTGAAGTTAATTCTATAGTTGAGATTAATACTAGGTATAAATATTTTGTAACCTATTTAAGTGACAATACAAACTCATATTTACCGCAGGGCTAGCTAATAATTTTAAGATCTTCCAAAGTTTGATTTTAGCGCATTGTAGTTTTGGAGAATTTCAGTGCTTGTTAGAACTCGGTCATACACATGTACAGCAGCAATACTTCCGCGCATGCCATGCCAAGTACCACCGTTGTTATTTATATATGTATTATCGGCTCCAATAGTAAGTAACGCCGACGCATTCAGTGATGTGCTGCCACTGCAGCTTCCATCATTTAAATCTAACACGCCATCTACATAAATCTGCAGTGCACAGCTGGGATGACTTCTAGTAACAGTTACATAATGCCAAGTACCATCGTTATAGGTATTTGTTGAGTAACTATTTGCAGATCCACCGGCACCACTACCACCTGTGCCGATTCCCCAAACAATACGGCCATTTGAAAGCCCAATGCCATAATCATTGGCGCTACCAGTAGCATCTCCACCAATTAAATAGTTGGTTGACCAAAATTGGTATGCATCTGCTGGAGGATAAGTTCCACCACCTTGTTCAACTGTTTTAAACCAAACACCGATTGTAATAGCATCTTGAGCTGGACGGGCGAATGTGAATCTTTTTGATGCACTAAATGTAAAGCAACTACCACTACCAAATGATGTAAAGGGTGGACTATCTATCGCTGTTGCATCATATGTTGCACCACCAGAGACTGAGTTGGTCCAAGTACTTCCACTGCCTGAATAAGTACTGGCATTTAGATTAACAAGTAAGTTAGTTGAAACAATTGAGGTACCTGAATAGGCCGAGGCTGACTGATAGCTATTACTAAAGTTAGGGGCGATTGAGATAGAAGATAGTGTGGCAGCGGAGAATGAGGTAAGTGTGGAGTTTGATTGATTACAGGTATTGGAAGGTGAGCTTAAAATAAATGTTCCGCTGGAAACTCCAGTATTTGGAATATTAAATGAGGCAAATGTTGGTATGCCATTTAGTAGATATGTTAAATCTAAGACATTACCCCCGCACCCTTGCGGGTAACGCATATCTAGCCCGCCAACTGAGATGGTCGCAACCTCCATCTTTGAGGTTGCTTGATTCATAATTGTTTGAGCACTCATTGTTATGTCAGAGTCACATGATGAAACATATGTGGCACCAGATCCACCGGAGATACCACCGCCTGCGTTAATACTTATTGTGGTAGCTGCAATCGCTGCTGAGGTAAGTAGGCCAAAAAATAAAAAGGCCAGCATTAAGGGCTTGGCAAAGGAAACTCTCACAAGCCCCCCCAAAAAAATAATATGAAGGTAAATCCTAGATTTACCTTTATGGTCTGTCTAGATTTCACTTTCTCTCTCATGGGTTGAGAAATAATCTCCAATATTTGTCACCTAAATAAGTGACGCTCATATATGGTTGTTTGAGAGTGCATGAGCCCATAAAAACAGAGTTAAGCCTTCATTTTTATTTCTATATGCCTTGCTCGCTCTTAATTACAGCGTGGCTTAGTCAGATAATAAATATCACTTCTACAATTACCACATGGATAAAATGGATAACATCGGTGTAAGTCTATGGGGTGCATTCTTTGGCATCCTGGCAAGTTATGCGGTATTTGGAATGGACAAACCATATAGCGCGATGTTTTTTGCTGGTGGCGGCGCTGTCCTTGGTTATATCTTCGTTGAAGCTACTGATTAAATAAGTTCTGTAAAAAGAGTTAACTACTAAAGGTGGTTAGCTCTTTTTTTATTTACTTTTTTAGCTAATAGAGAGCGCTACCGTGCTTAGATTTGCAATGCTAAATGAGGTTAGAGCCACCGATGCGTAGTAGGTAGTTGAAACAACGCTTCCGTCCCCAATTGCCCCAAACTTATAAACTCTGGTATCTCCTTGCGGAGATGCACCACTTATTGAGGCTAAGGTCCAAGAAGCGTTATAAACACCAGCTGATGTTATAACTGCAAGTTGCATAATCTTACTCGTTGTAGCACCGCAACCAATTCCAGTTGAGGTATTAGTTGGAGAAATATCAACTCCAGTTATCGTAAGGGCGGTTATCTTATAAATATTAGCGGCGGTGTCGTAAGCCTGATCAGTTGAAATTGTTACATCAGTGTCACAGGTAGTAGCTGTTGCATAACCAGCACCTAGTGATAGCGGGCTTCCGGCATTTATCGTAATTGATGTTGCAGCAACTACCCCGCCAATGCCAAATACCGCACAAAGTGAGAGCAAAAAGAAGAGCTTATTTCTCCTTTTGCTCTTCTCGTTACTTTGCATATAACTCTCTCTCTAGATCAATTAATAGATTTAGAATATGGTTAAGAGGTGATAGGGGAATTTTCTTAAAAGGTGTTTCTAGTATGTATTTTCTTAACCATCACATGAGGGTTTAGGTGACACAATTCCAAGAGTTATTAACTTATTTTGGTGTGGCAGCTAGCTGCTTTTGCAGTTGCATAACAGCAGTAGTTAATTTATCTACCGACTCCTTTGTGTTTTTTAGTTCAACTGAGATCTTATTTATCTGATCTATTGCCGGTGCTATTAATGAGGCTGCCTGGGATAGTGAAAACACACCTACCAGCAAAAATAAGAGCCCAACTGTAAGAATTGGGGTAGCCAATCTTTGGGTGATCTGCTCTCTCATTAACTTTCCTCTCTTTAGCATCACTATAAAGAGCATCTGCTCACCTGCTCAGCATTTATCTCGATAAATTCAAAAGATGGGGGCAAACCCCTCAAATAAATTTTAATCTTGCGCTCAAACTCTAAACCAAAACTTTAATAGGTGACATTTGAGTGGCTAACCCCCCATAATAAGTATAAATAGAGGAAAATATGGTTATGAGCATCTTGCAAACCCAATCTGATCAACTAAAACTATTAATAGTTGAAGATGACAAGATTTTACTGACCATGATGTCTGGCGCCTTAACATCAGAGGGTTTTAATGTGTTAGCTGCTAGTGATGCCCAATCTGCAATGCAGTATTTTGATAAAGCCCGCCCTGATGTTGTGATTTTAGATATTGATTTAGGAGCCGGGCCTAGTGGTATTGATCTGGCAAATAAAATGAGGCAGATCTCTGGGCGAATCGCAATTGTTTTTTGTACTAGCTTTAAAGATATGAGATTTATTCAAGGTGATTACTTGAAATATCCACTTCATACTGTTGTTTTGAAAAAAGCAGATGTAGTAAATATGGAGAAATTTTCAAATGCAATTAATGAAGCGGTTGAGTTAATTAGAGAAAGTGATGAGAGTAAACCTGATAATCTTCATGAAAAGTACTATAAAGATTTAACGGCGCTTGAGATTGAATTGCTAACTTTAATCGCTGGTGGGCACTCAAATAAACAGGTCGCTGCTGAAAAAGGGATAAGTCTTAAGTCCTGTGAAAATGCAATCGCCCGCCTGGCTAAGAAGTTAGAGATTCCAGCAGCGGAGCAAAGTAACCAGAGAGTTTTATTGACTAGAAAGTATATGGAATTATCTGGTAAATCTAGTAGTGATTAAATAAGGATGCTAAAGCATAATTTTAGGAGTATATCTACCGTTGTATTTAAAAGTAATGAGTGGAAAATTGATCTTTATCTATTTCCATATGTAACCATAATATTTATATTACCTGCGGTTTTTACTGAAGAAAGTGCAACTGAGTCGGTAGGTGGCTACCTAAGGTGGTTTTTAATAAAGTTATCAGCCGTACTCTTTGCATATCTTATTTACCTTAAAATTTACCACTTACTTACTATTAGAAACCGGAATAACTTACGGTTTTATGAAATTTTTGCAATAGGAGCATTTGGTGGAGCAGTAAGTGGATTATTAACAGCATTAATTATCTCCTTAACTAAGTTTGTAAGCACAGATAATAGTTTAGTTTCTCAATTAATCGGGCCCGCTACAACTGGTGGTGTCTGGTTGCCAATTACTTGTGCATCTTCGGTAAGTTATAAGAAGATCAGTGATCTATACCAAACTCTAAACTCACAGTTCAATAGTAAAATCACTGAAGAAATACATAAAAGTGATTTGTTTAAAGAAGCAGTTATAAATAAAGACCGAATCACAACTGAGCAGATTATTACTATTATAAAGAGTAATAAGGATTACTCTGCTGCTGCTCATGATTTAGAGCAAATTTCAAGTAAGAAAGAAAGGTTCAAGTCCCTTAAAATAAAAAGAATTAGAAACATATTTAATATACTGGGGCGAGGTAATAACATATTTAAGATCTCAGTAAAAGTGGCGCCGCTAAACCCAGTTTTATTTACTCTAGTTATGACCTCAGTCATACTCTTTGGTGTAATACAGAATAATCCTACAATTTCTGGCTTAATAGTAATCACTTACATAGCAACATACACCTATATATTTCACAGGCTTCAAGTATTTTTTTATGAGAAATATGATAATTGGTTTTGGCTCAGCATTGTTTGTGATGTTGCCTGCTTACTCTCTTTTACCTTAACTGGATTTTTACTAGATCGTTTTACTAATCTAACTATCTACTATAACTCTGTGTTAATTTCCAATGTACTAGTGATTTTCCTCTATATTTTGATTTATCTAACTGGACAAATAACACAATCGGCAACTATTTCATATCGACAACAGAGATTAAAATTTGAGGAGTACTTAAACTCTGAATCCTTTAAGTTAAAAGTGTTTAATCAAGAGGTTTTAGATGACTCAATGAAGTGGGCTCAACTAATTCATGGCAAGGTGCAAACTAGGTTTATTGCAGCATCTGGTGATAATTCAGCTGCAGGTAGGCAGAATCTAATCTCTGATATTAATAGGGCGATTGTTGATGAGTTAGAACATAGTGGGGTTAGCGAGAGTGATGCAGCTTTAATTATTGAAAGGATCACCTCACCGTGGAGCGCTGTTATCTCGATAAACTCAGTTATTAGTAAAGATCTTACAAATACCGCCTTGCCTGAAGGTGCTGCTACAAAATTAGAGCAGGTGGTGGAGGAGGTGATAACTAATGCGGTCAAACATGGGGCGGCGGAGCGTATTTGGCTAGAGCTAAGCATGGAATCAGATAAGAGTTTGCTGCTACAAATTAAAAATGATGGCAAGGCGGTTGAGACCAAACGAAAAAGCCTTGGCACATCACTCTTTGATAAAGCCGGGGTTTGGTCTTTAAGTAATGTAGAT
>Ga0209442_1001563_pt1 | contig 12850 bp, 11 predicted proteins | sample LauGreSBDMM110DD_2_FD_187565 | JGI IMG/M metagenome (GOLD analysis project Ga0209442, IMG submission 187565) | Freshwater lake microbial communities from Lake Michigan, USA - Sp13.BD.MM110.DD (SPAdes) (version 2) | ecosystem: Environmental > Aquatic > Freshwater > Lake | place: Lake Michigan...
GCCACACCCGCGATCACGCAAGACAACACATAAGCACTAAGTTTGTAGCGTAGTGTGTGAAAACCCAAGGCGCTCATACGCCGCTCATTCATACGGCAAGCTTGTAGAACCATACCAAAAGGCGCGCGCACCATATGTTGTGTCCAAACTACCACTGTCAACACGCAAGCAAAGGAGGTGTAGTAAAGGATGAGGGGTGATCCCATGTCTAAGCCCCCAAAGTTGCTACGCAATGAGATCGATAAACCGTCGTCCCCACCGTACTGTTTGAGGCTGACGAATAAGTAATAAAACATTTGGGCAAACGCCAATGTGATCATGATGAAGCCAATACCACTTGTTCGCAGACATACCCACCCCGTTGCTAGCCCCACCACAGAGCACAACACAACGGTCATCAGTAATTGCATCGCACCGTTGTCTATCCCGTGGCTTGCCGAAATGCCCACGCTGTAAGCCCCCAAGCCTAGATATAGGGCGTGTCCGAAACTCACCATTCCGCCTAAGCCGAGCACGATGTTCAAGCTGAGTGCAGCCAAGGCCAGAATCAAGGCGCGGGTTGAAAATGTCAGCAAGAAGGGTTCTTCTAACCAGCGCGCGTACAAAGGCAGTATGGCTAATACGAGCAAAAGGCCTGCGGTGATAACTAACGTGAGGCGTGCTTTCATTTGTTCTTCACGGGAAACAAGCCTTGCGGCCGCAGTGCCAACACAGTAGCCATAAATATGCAAGTCAGCATGGACGCAATAGCAGGACCTGCGGCTTGGGCACTGCTGCGATCAATGAATTCACGAAGCAGCATGGGCAAAAATGCACGGCCTGCGGTATCAATCAATCCCACCATCAAGGCTGCATAAAAAGCGCCTTGCACCGAGCCAATGCCGCCAATGACGATAACGATCATCACCAAAATCAAAATAGGTTCACCCATACCCGGTTGTACCGACAAGATAGGACTGCTCATCAAGCCCGCTAACCCAGCCAATGCGCCGCCTAGAGAAAACACTAAGGCATTGAGCAAGCGAATATTCACACCCAGGGCAGCCACCATGGTGGGATTGAGCGAGCCAGCTCGAATCAACATACCCACCCGGGTTTTTGCGATCAACAGATAACACCCCAGAGCAGCAATCAAGCCAGCGCTGATGATGGCAAAGCGATACTTGGGGTACATCACGCCCAAGATATCGAGCGTTCCCGATAAAGCGGGTGGCACGTTCATGTAAAAGGGCGATGCGCCCCATACCCAACGTGCCAGTTCATTAAAAAACAAAATCAGGCCGAAGGTGGCCAAAACATGGTCAAGGTGGTCACGCGCATACAAACGCCGAGCCACCACCCATTCCACCAACGCTGCCAACAAGCCACCACCGACCACGGCTGCCACACCTGCTGCAACAAACGAGTCGGTGGCCGCATAAACAGTCGCCGCGAAGTAGGCGCCCATCATGTAGAGGCAGCCGTGCGCCAAGTTGACAAAGCTCATGATGCCAAACACGAGCGTCAAACCCGCTGACAACATGAATAGCAGTACCCCGAGTTGCAGTCCGTTGAGGAGTTGAATAAAAAACAGCGACGACGTCATGCGCTAAGCCCGTGACGTGTCACAGGTCCTATCGCTTTCAAAACACGCATTAGTTCATGGTGCACTGGCTGGCGTAAGCGTCGGCGTGGTCTTTGAGTACCACGCCTTTGTTTACCAAGGCTGCTTGGCCACTGCTGTCTTTGGCCACGTCAACTCGGTAGAAGTTACGGATAGGGAACTGGTTGTTGTTGAACTTGAAGGGGCCGGCCACTGACTTGAAGTTGGCTTGCTTCAAAGCAGCGCGGAATGGTTCACGATCCAATTTGCCTTGCGTCTTGAGCAAGGCTGAGTTCAACAGCATGGCTGCGTCATAGCTTTGAGCAGCGTATAGAGATGGAAAGCGGTTGTACTTTTTGCGGAAGTCATCGACAAACTTTTTGTTTTGCGGATTGTCAATGTCAGGGCTGTAAGGTGAACTTGTGATTACACCTAGGGCTATGTCTTTGAGCGCGGGAAGCGTGGTGCCATCTACCGTAGCCGCCGACAACAAAGGCACCTTTCCCAGCATACCGGCTTGTTGGTATTGCTTCACAAAGTTCACACCCATACCACCTGGATAAAAAACATACAACGCATCAGGTTTGGCGGCTTGCATTTGTGCAATTTCTGCGGAGTAATCCGGTTGGTTAATTTGGGTATAAATCTCGTCTATTGCAGCACCTTTGTACTGGGCTTTAAAGCCTGCTAAAGCATCTTTGCCAGCTTGGTAGTTAGGCGCCATCAGGTACACACGCTTGTAGCCTTGCTCTCGTGCATAAGCACCCATGGATTCGTGCAACGAGTCGTTGTTCCAGGAAGTTGAGAAATACATAGGGCTGCAACCCTTACCGGTGATGGGCGTGGGGCCTGCGTTGGAGCCAATCAAGAATACGCCTGCATCGGTGATGGGCTTGTGCACCGCCATCATCACGTTGGAGAAAGTCACGCCAGTGATGATGCTGACTTTTTCTTTCTCAATCAATTTCTTGGCCAACTCGACGCCTAAGTCAGGCTTGAGTTGATCGTCTTCTTTGAGCACTTGTACAGTGCTGTTGCCCAGTTTGCCATCTAAGTGCTCGATGCCGAGCATGAAGGCATCGTATTGGTCTTGGCCGAGTGCACCGGCGGGGCCAGAGAGAGTTCCCAAAAAACCAATCTTCAAAGGTTGTTGAGCGTAATTGCTCACACTGGTGAGTGCTAAAGCACATGCGAGGGAGAAAGATTTGACAGGTAATTTCATCATGGAAGGCCTCTTGGTTTTAAGTGAGAAAGCTAGATTAATTTTAATCTTGAAATAAATTATGGTGTTAGGGTTTTTACGAAACTTTGTCCATCAATTTGAAGGAGTCAGGTATCACGGCGGTGGCCTCAATTTCCACCAGGGCGCGGTCTTCCACCAAATCGGCCACTTGTACCAAAGCCATCACGGGGTAATGGCGACCGATGACTTGCTGGTAAGCCAGTCCCAATTCGCGGGATCTGGCGAGATATTCTTTTTTATTCTTGATATACCAAGTCAAACGAACGATGTGTTCTGGGCCCGCTTGAGCGCAAGCTAGGGTGTCCACGATATTTTGTAGCGCTTGTTTGCATTGCGCGACAAAGTCGTTGGATTCAAACTGGGCTTGTCGATTCCAGCCGATCATGCCAGCGACATAAATTTGTCGCCCTCTGGCTTCAATTCCGTTGGCATAGCCTTTGGGTTCGAGCCATCCTTCAGGTTGCAAAACTTTCCACATAGGTGTCCTTTGGTTATTTCTGGGTAGCCAGTTGACGAAGACGAAAGCGTTGTAACTTGCCAGTTTCTGTGCGAGGCAGCGCAGCGATGAATTGAATTTGTCTGGGGTATTTAAAGGGGGCAATGCTTTGCTTCACGAAATTTTGCAAGGTTTCGACCATCTCAGCGTCTTCGCTGTATTCAGGCTTGAGCGCAACGAAGGCCATCACGACTTGCCCACGCTCGAAATCCGGAACACCCACGACGCCGCATTCGGCTACTGCAGGGTGCTGTAGCAACGCGCTTTCCACTTCAGGGCCTGCAATGTTGTATCCCGCAGAGATGATCATGTCGTCATTGCGTGCCACGTAATAAAAGTAGCCTTCTTCATCCATCGAAAACGTGTCGCCAGGCAAATTCCAGCCATCATTGACGTAATTGGTTTGTCGTGCATCATCCAAATACCGACACCCTGTGGGACCACGCACGGCCAAGCGGCCGGGTGTGCCAGGAGGCACCGGTTGCATGTCGTCATCCACGATGCGCGCTCTGTAACCGGGGATTACCTGGCCAATGCTGCCTGCGCGCACCTGCTTACCCGCACTTGAGATGTAGATGTGAATCATTTCGGTGCCACCAATGCCATCGGTGATTTCAATGCCCGTTTTTTCTTTCCACAGTTGTCGTGTTGCATCGGGCAAGGCCTCGCCGGCCGATACGGGGTGTCGCAGACTGCTCAGATCAAAGCCACCAGCGAGCAAGGCCATTTGGCGATAAAACGTAGGCGCTGTGAAGCATTGTGTGGCGCGATAGCTAGCTAACGTATTGAGCAAGGTTTCGGGTGTGTGTTTTTCTAATAAAACTGTAGAAGCGCCGTAGCGCAAAGGGAATGTCAGCAAGCCACCCAGTCCAAACGTGAAGGCAATGGGTGGCGTACCGCACACCACATCGTCTGGCGTCATGTGAAGGATGTGGCGAGGGAATAAATCACACATGGCCATCACATCTCGGTGAAAGTGCACCGTTCCCTTGGGGCTACCAGTGGTGCCACTGGTGAAGGCAATCAAGCAAGCATCGTCACGCGAAGTGGGATGCGCCTGAAAAGGATGCGTGTGCGAGTGCATCAAGGCTTCTAAGCCGGTGCCATCGGCGCGACCGAAGTGCAACACCTGTTGGAGTGTTGGTGCATGGTGCGGATGAGCGGGGTCGATGCAATGGTTCAACTCTTCCGCCAAGTGGGACATGCACAGCGCCGCGGTGATATTGGCTTTGTGAATCACCTGATACAACTCTGCTGCGCGTAACAAAGGCATCGTGGGTACCATGACTAAGCCCGCTTTTAAGCCCGCTAAAAAACAAGCAGCCATCATGGGCGTGTTGCCACCGCGCAAGAGCAAACGGTTGCCGGCAACTAAAGCCATGTCTTGCGTCAATACATGGGCAATCCGATCAACATGCTCTTGAAGTTCGGCGTAACTCCAACAGAAAGGTGCCGTGCCGTTATGCCCGTGCAAAGCAGGTCTAGCCCCATGCCCTTGTACGATGTGTGTGTCGACTAAATCTGAAGTGACATTCAGGCGTTCGGGATACGCGAGTTCTGGCCGATCGAAATCGAACTCAGGCCACTGCGCAAGTGGGGGCAGTTGTGTACGAACAAATGTGTCGACATGCGAAGAGGGAAGTAGCGCGTGTGATGCCATATGAAACTCAATTCGCTTTGAGTAATTCACGTCCGATGATGAGTTGCTGCACCTCGGTCGCACCTTCATAGATACGAAGTGCACGAATTTCCCGGTAAAGCGATTCAACGATGCAACCCTTCTTCACACCCATGCCGCCATGCAATTGCACTGCCATGTCGATGATCCGCTGAGCGTTTTCAGTGGCGGTTAATTTGGCCATCGCCGCTTCTTGGGTAATGCGTTGGCCTTGATCTCGCAACCATGCGGCGCGATAGGTGAGCAAACGTGCCGCATCGAGAAGGGTAGCCATCTCGGCCAATTTGGTTTGTGTGATTTGAAAATCAGCCAAGGCTTGACCAAACATTTGACGCTGCTTTACCCAGGCCAGTGACTCGTGCAGGGCACGCGCGGCAAAGCCCAATGCGGCCGCCGCCACGGAGGTGCGAAAGACATCTAACGTGGCCATCGCCACTTTAAAGCCACCGCCACTATCTCCAATGCGTTGTGTCGCTGAAATACGCGCGTTGACAAAACGCAAGCGCGCTAAGGGGTGGGGAGCGATTACTTCAATCCGTTCGGCGATGTCTAAGCCTGCGCAAGAGGCATCCACAATGAACGCACTGATGCCTTTGGCGCCCGGCGCATCATCGGTGCGCGCAAAAACGACATAAAAGTCAGCTATGCCGCCGTTTGAAATCCAGGTTTTTTCACCATTCAAGATGTAGTCATCGCCTTCGCGTGTGGCGCTGCAGCGCATCGCTGCTACATCGGAGCCTGCTTCCGGCTCACTTAATGCAAAAGCTGCAATCGCGCTGCCTTGTGCCACGCGGGGAAGGTAGTGTTGCTTTTGTAATTCAGAACCAAACAAGCTAATGGCCCCAGAGCCTAAGCCTTGCATGGCAAATGCAAAGTCCGCTAACCCATGGTGCCAAGCAAGTTCTTCGCGCAACAAACAAATGCTGCGGGTATCGACACTGTCGTTAAGAGCGCCATAGGCTTTTCCCGCAATCGCATGGCGCAACCAACCTGCTTGTCCGAGTTGGTGCACCAAGGTTTGGCATTGTGCGTCCACATTCGATTCATCAGTGTGGTCTGGATGGATGTGAGCTGAGGCCCATGCAACCAACTCCTGTTTGAGTTGGCGATGGGACGCTTCAAAAAATGGCCAGTCCATTTGGCGATGGAAACTCACCTCAATCCCCTTCAAATATAGGTGTTTGTTTAGCAACAAATGCGTGATAAGCCCGATGGAAATCGTTCGTCATCATGCAGATCGCTTGTGCTTGTGCTTCGGCTTCTATGGCTTCGTCCACGCCCATATTCCATTCTTGTTGCAGCATTTTTTTTGTCATGCCGTTGGCAAAGGTAGGCCCAGTGGCCAGTTCATATGCCATGGCTTGTGCTTGTGCCAACACATCTTCAGGTGTGCACAGACGGTTGTAAAACCCCCAGCGTTCGGCCTCTGCCCCGGGCAAACCGCGTCCGGAATAAAGCAACTCGGAGGCGCGTCCTTGACCAATCACACGCGGCAACAAAGCGCAGGCACCCATATCGCAACCGGCTAAGCCTACTTTGTTGAACAAGAAATATGTTTTACTGCGCTCCGTACCGTAGCGCAGATCAGAGGCCAAAGCCAACAAAGCTCCGGCACCGGCGCAAATACCATCGATAGCAGCCACGATTGGTTGAGGGCAGGCGCGCATGGCTTTGATGACATCACCTGTCATGCGCGTAAAGCTCAAGAGACCAGGCATATCTAACTTGGTGAGAGGGCCGATGATTTCATTAACATCGCCGCCGGAACAAAAGTTTTGTCCTGCGCCTGTGATCACAATGGCATGCACATCTTGGGCGTAACTCATGGCACGAAACAACTCGCGGAGTTCGGCATACGACTCAAAAGACAAAGGGTTTTTTCGTTCAGGTCGATTCAAAGAGATAGTGGCCACCCCCTCTTTGAATGCATACAGCACAAATTCGCCTTTGTAGTTGGCTAAGCTGTGGTTATGCCGTGGCAGTTGGTGAGGTTCACCGGGTAAATAGCGCTGACTCATGTTGCCTCCTTGCGAGATGGGGTTGTGTGTTGCCTATGTATGTCAGTTTTGAGATGCCCTAATAAATCGTTGAGTTGTTCTTGGGCATGTTCATCCAGTCCGCTGAAAAGATCGACTATCCATTGCTCGTGGGCCACAGCCATGCGGGCGAACGATTTGCGGCCTGATGCGGTGAGCAGCACCCGAAACGATCGACGGTCGGCGGAAGCCACTTTGCGTTGTACCAACTGTTCTTTTTCCAATTGGTCCACGATCACGGTGATATTGCCGCCACTCACCATCATGCGGCGTGACAACTCGCCCATCGTCAGACCTTCGCGGTGACGTTCGAGCTGCGCCATCAAGTCAAAGCGCGATAGTGTGATGTCAAATTTCTCGCGTAATTTTTGTCGAATCGTTTCTTCGATAAGCGTGGTGCATGAGAGCAAACGAAGCCATAAGCGCAACGAGGCGTGGTGGTCTTCGTGTGCACGTAGCTCTTGGTCTTGGGTTTCGGTCGCCGCATTCATCCCGCCAACTCCCCACCGTCGATAGCGATGGCTTGCCCATTGATGGCACCGCTTCCTGGCCCGCATAGCCACAAAACAGCTTGGGCGATTTCTTCTGGTTGCACCAATTGCTTTTGTGGATTTCGATCGGCTAAAGCCTGGCGCGCTTGTGTCGGAGTTTTTCCAGTCTTGGCTACGATGTTTTCAACAGCCGATTGCACAATGTCTGTTTCGGTGTAGCCTGGACAAATGGCATTCACGGTAATGTTTTTACGCGCAAGCTCAAGTGCCAAAGCACGCGTCAGACCGATGACGCCATGCTTGGCAGCGGTGTAGGCGGATACATACGCGTAGCCTTGCAGGCCTGCTGTGCTAGCCACATTAATGATGCGGCCAGGCGCACCGCTGGAAGCCGCCTGCAACATCGACGGTAATGCCGCATGCGTGCAAATGTAGGTGCCAGTGAGGTTGGTTGTGATCATGGATTGCCACATCGCCAGGTCTGTTTTGTCGAAAGGCTGACTGCTGGCTTGTCCTGCGTTGTTAACCAAGATGTGTATGGGACCCAGCGCTTGTTTGGCAGCTTGCATCGCAGTGTGGACCGCCGCGTTGTCGGTGATATCAACAGCTTCAGTATGAACGCGTGTCAACGCTCGCAGTTCTGCAGCAATATTTTCTAAGCTATCACGTGATCGGCCGATCAAGGTGAGGTGCGCACCGGCATGTGCAAGTGCGCGCGCAATGGCCGCACCAATGCCACGTGAGGCGCCCGTGACCACGGCATGGCGTTGTTGGAGCAAGGGAGTGTTATTCGGCATGACTATTTGCTGATTGGCGTGGCGAGCGCGGCTTGTACGGCAGCACGCTCAAAATTAGTTTCCAGCTGTCGTTTGCCAGATATGTAGGGTTTGGGCCACGGCATGGCTTGGTAACCAATACGCGCTGCTTCCGTCAAGGTCCAAGCGGGGTTGGCCAAATGGGGACGCGCCACCGCACACAGGTCGGCCCGACCAGCAGCAATGATGCTGTTGACGTGATCGGCTTCGCTTATGGCACCCACCGCAATCGTGGCAATGCCGGCCTCTTGACGGATGCGGTCTGAAAACGGAGTTTGAAACATACGACCAAAAACGGGTTTTTCCCGCTTGCTCACTTGTCCTGAAGAACAGTCAATCACATCAGCGCCGGCGGCTTTGAAGGCTTTGGCAATCAGCACCGCATCGGCGGGTGTGATGCCACCTTCAACCCAATCATGCGCAGAGATACGCACGGACATGGGCAGATGCTGAGGCCATGCAGCGCGTACCGCTTTGAACACGGCCAGTGGGTAACGCAAGCGGTTTTCCAAGATGCCGCCATACGCATCGGTGCGCTGATTGGTCAACGGAGAAATAAAGCTCGATAACAAATATCCGTGTGCGCAATGTAATTCAAGCCAGTCAAAACCCGCCTCCGCGGCACGAAGTGTGGCTGCAACAAAGTCAGCGGTCACGCGGGCCATGTCTGTTTCGGTCATGGCCCGTGAGGTTTGACTTTCACCGTCGATGTATTGCTGGGGGGAGGCGCTGATCAAAGGCCAGTTGGGCTCGGTGTCGTCAGATGCCAAGGGTTGGTCAATGCCATCCCAAGCACGTCTTGTGGAGCCTTTGGCACCAGCATGGCCTATCTGCACCGCCATGCGCGCCCCGCTATGTTGATGTGCCCAGTCGACGATTTTTTTCCATGCGAGTTTTTGCACATCATTCCACAAGCCCGGACAGCCGGGGGTAATGCGGGCATCCGCGCTCACGCAAGTCATTTCAGCGAACACCATGCCAGCACCACCCATGGCGCGCGCGCCGAGGTGAACCAAGTGGTAGTCGGTGGGAATGCCATCATGTGCGGAATATTGCGCCATAGGAGATACGACTACACGGTTTTTGAGCGTGATGGATCGCAAGGTGTACGGGGTGAACATGGGGGGCGTCGTTGTCACTGCGGTCGATGCCTCGCTCATGAACTGCTGGGCAAACCAATTTTCATAACCGTCCAGCCATGTTTTGTCCCGCAGACGCAGGTTTTCGTGGCTGATGCGCTGGCTGCGGGTCAACATCGAATACATGAATTGTTCAGGTTCAAGTTGGTCGCAATAGCGCTCACCACAAACTTCAAACCACTCCATGGCATTCCATGCTGCGTTTTGAATTTTGAGTGTTTCGATGCGCCGGCTTTCTTGGTAGTCGGTGAGTACATTTGAAATGTGAGCGGGCTCACAGCCATGAATTTCGAATTGGTGCGTCAGTTCAATTGCATCTTCCAAAGCGAGTTTGGTGCCCGAGCCAATCGCAAAGTGGGCCGTATGCACAGCGTCACCCATCAGCACCACATAGCTACCGTGTTTGTTTTTTAGCCACCACTGTTCGCACACAACGCGCTGAAAGTTCAACCAAGCGGAGCCTCTCAGATGACGCGAGTTGGTCATGAGTTTGGCGCCTTGCAAGTTGTCTGCAAAGAGTTGTTCGCAAAACGTAATCGATTGCTCTTGGCTGGCCTTGTCTAAACCGTGTGCCAGCCACACAGACTCGGGGCACTCGGCAATAAAAGTGGCCGTGTCATCGTCAAATTTGTAAATATGTGCCTGAAACCAACCGTGTACAGTTTTCTTGAAATCAAATGTGAAGGCGTCGTATTGACGGTGGGTACCTAGCCAAATATAGCGATTAGGGCGCGTGGCAATATCGGGTTTGAATACATCTTCGTATTGCGTGCGAATTTTGGAGTTGATGCCATCGCTCGCGATAATTAAGTCAGCATCAGGAAAATCTAAGTCTGAATTCACATCGCAATCAAATTTCAGGACAACGCCTAGTTCTTCGCAACGTACTTGCAGAATATTCAGTAATTTTTTACGACCTATGCCTACAAAGCCATGACCACCGGATCTTATAGTTCGACCTTTGAACAAGAGTTCAATGTCATCCCAATGGTTGAAGGCTTCTTGAATTTGATCGGCGGTAGTGCGATCCCATTGCCGCATGTTGTCCATCGTGGCATCGGAAAACACAACGCCCCAGCCAAACGTGTCGTAGGGTAAGTTGCGCTCCACCACAGTGATTTGGTGGTCGGGCCACCGAGCTTTCATGAGCAAGCCAAAGTACAAACCAGCTGGACCACCACCAATACAAACAATGTTCATGCTCCGCTCCAGATTTGCTTTTATATTGAATATTTCAATATTAAAATAAATATCTTCGAAAATTCATGAACTGTCAATAGGGGTTTTAAATCTTTTTTAGAAAAAGAACTCAGTAAGGTTTGACTGATCTGAGTGCGGCGTCAGCAGGGTCAAACTGTAAATATTGTCTTCAGTATGTACTCTAATGAATGGGCTAATCGACTTGGGTTCGAACTAGTGACCTAAGGTTTGAGAGCTAACCCATTCACCAAAACACCTTGGTCTGAGAACTGTTGCGCCTTAGCCTTGCCAATACCTGCAACGCGAGACATCAAATCTTTCCAATTCATAAAAGGCTTGTCAGCACGCGCTGTTAATACTTTGCGCGTCATTGCAGGTCCCAAACCTTTGATGCTGTCGAGTTCTGCTTCGTTGGCTTGGTTGATCTCTAATGCCAATACGCTTAGGCAGGCGCACGCCAATGCTCCAACTAACCAATGCTTAAGCAAGTAACGCTGCCATGTAATGCGTGACGCCAGTGGCCACATCTGCAAACACATGGTTGCAACCCGTGCTGCGTAAGAGGTTCAAATCTGCTTGGGTGTAGCACTGGTATTTGCCACGCAAAGCGTCAGGGAATGGAATGTATTCAATCAAACCAAGTTGTACTGCTTGCGATATGTCCAGAGCAGGGTGGCCTTTTGCGTGGCGCAAGGTATTGACAACCGCCAGCGCGACATCGTTGAAAGGTTGCGCGCGTCCAGTGCCAAGATTGAAGATGCCTGATTTGCTAGGGTTATCAAAGAACCAAAGGTTGACGGCTACCACATCGTCTACAAAGATGAAGTCGCGTTGTTGGTCGCCAGCGCTATAGCCGCCGTATTCACCAAACAACTTGACGCGTCCTTCGGCATTGAATTGGTTGAACTGGTGGTAGGCAACGCTAGCCATTCGCCCTTTGTGCTGTTCGCGAGGCCCGTAAACATTGAAGTAGCGAAAGCCCGCCACTTGGATACTCAAGTTGCGAAAGTCATTGCTGTAAGCGCGCCGTACATATTGGTCAAATAAAAGTTTGGAGTAGCCATACACATTGAGCGGGCGCTCAAACTCTGGTGTTTCGCGGAAAGTGTCGCTGCCACCGTAAGTCGCAGCAGACGATGCATACAGTAAACGCGTACCAGTTTGCTGGCAAGCTTTGAGCAATCCGCAGGACAGGCTGAAGTTGTTGTCCATCATGTAACGACCATCGGTTTCCATGGTGTCGCTGCAAGCACCTTCGTGAAAAATCGCTTCTACTTGGCCATAGGCGCCTTCTGCAAAGAGTTCGTAGAAAAGATCTTGGTCGACATAGTCTGCAATCTGCAAATCGGCTAAGTTGACAAACTTGTCTCCTTGGGTGAGGTTGTCGACCGCGATGATGTTATCAATGCCGCGTGCGTTCAAGCCCTTGATGATGTTGCTGCCAATAAATCCTGCAGCTCCGGTGACGACGATCTTCATGCAAATAACTCCTCGTAGCTGACAGTAGCTGTACCAAATTTACCCACCACCACGCCACCGGCGCGGTTGGCCCAAAGCATGGCCTCGCGCAATGACATTCCCGCTGCCACCAAGGCTGCAAGGGTGGCAATCACGGTGTCTCCCGCACCGGTCACATCAAACACTTCGCGCGCTTGGGCTGCGATGTGTGCGACGCCTTGTGCATCGAACAGGGTCATGCCTTCTTCGCTGCGAGTCAGTAACACGGCGTCAAGTTGTAATTGTTTGCGCAAGTTGTGCGCTTTGGTGCTGAGTTCTTCTTCGCTATTCCAGCCACCCACCACTTGCTGCAATTCAGCACGGTTAGGTGTAATGCAAGTAGCACCTGCATAGCGAGAGAAGTCGCTGCCTTTAGGGTCAATCAACACGGCTTTGTTGGCTTTGCGTGCTGCCGCAATCATGTCAGTCACATGGGCCAAGCCGCCTTTGCCGTAGTCGGAGAACAACACGACAGGATGGTCTGCTAAGAGTTGCATGAACTGCTGGGTTTGCGAAGACAAGACTTCGTTTTGTGGTGTGTTTTCAAAATCAACACGCAGCAGTTGTTGTTGCCGTCCAATGACGCGCAGTTTCACTGTGGTTTTAAGTTGGGCATCGCGACCGAAATAAGGAGTGATGCCACTTTTAGCGATCAGGTCTTGCAACAAATGGC
>Ga0209442_1001575_pt1 | contig 12797 bp, 11 predicted proteins | sample LauGreSBDMM110DD_2_FD_187565 | JGI IMG/M metagenome (GOLD analysis project Ga0209442, IMG submission 187565) | Freshwater lake microbial communities from Lake Michigan, USA - Sp13.BD.MM110.DD (SPAdes) (version 2) | ecosystem: Environmental > Aquatic > Freshwater > Lake | place: Lake Michigan...
TTTGTGTTTAAGGTCATATCCAGTCCTGGAAGTTCGACGGTTACCCGCCATTAGACCGTTTACACAAAATTCAGTACACCCCCGAGTGTAAGGCGTTGTGCGTATCATCGCGAAACAACGCATTGGAGTAGCCCCAATTCACCGGACACTTTGACCTTCTCGAACAAGGTCGTTGGCCTCAATGATATCTATTTCTGATTTCTGTGTGCTCAAATTCCTTTCAAACGCATTGGGAGAGTGCTGACCTAGTCCGCTGTGACGCCTCACTGGGTTGTACCAAGACTCGATCCAATTGAAGTTCGTCAAACGTGCTTCCGTTACAGCTTTCCACGATCGCCAATCGATCAGTTCACACTACAATAAGGCGAAAAACTCTCTGCTAAGTCGTTGTCATAAGCATCGCCGACCGTTCCCATTGAAGGGTTGACACTCATCTCCTCGCAGCGCTTGCCAAATGCCACGCTGGTGATTTGACTTCTCTGATTTATAGAAATTGCTAAATATAAATTGATACACCTATCGTTACATGAAATCGGTTATTTTTTTTTAACTACATCTTCTTTCGTGTATCCACTTTCACACAACAGGAAAATGCTAGAGCACAAATCGGGATACTGCTGCCCCAGCTTGTAACAACCATTCAGGTATTCCTTAGAGATAATGTCTGTTTGCAGCAAACGATCCCATTGGAAATTGGCTAATGCTTTAAAGAATATGCCCGATCGATGTATAACTTTCAAGCCAGCCGCAGTTGCGTCGCGTTCCAGTGTGTCCAGCGTATAAGTACAGCGATGACCGTGCTCTGCTTCAGCAGGTGTGACGGCCGCGTTATGACTGATCAGACCCATCTTGACGGCAATTTGACGTGAAGGGGCATTGGCATTCGGGCAGACCAGAAAGAAGCGGCCGTCTTTGGCAAGCCATTCATCGTTGACACGCTTAAGAACCCGAATCGGATCATCGAGGTGCTCCAGCACATGGGTGAGAATGATGTTGTCGTAGCGGTTTGGCAGCGTGACCTTCTCGAATGTAGAACGCACATATTTAATCCTGTCACCTAGTTTATCGCGCGCTTCTTCAATTGCCTCGCTAGAAGCTTCTACACAAGTAATATCGTCATAATGCCCTAGCAGGCGCTGCGTAAAATCTCCTTTGGAACTACCTAATTCGAGTATGTTTCCTGGCCGGAAAAAAGGTATGAAAGACCGGACCATAAGTGGGTGAATCACGTCAATATCAAACCCGTATGCATAGCGCGAGCCCGCTGCATCCTTAATTTCCAGATTGTAGTCACGTACTTCTTTGCTCATATTGCCTCACCTTGTCCAATAATCTGTTTTTTGTACAATGGCTTCATAATCTTCGCGTGTGACCCCCACAATGACTTGATCCCAGAAACGGCCTTTTCTGTAAAAGAAATTCTTCTTTCGACCCTCTTCACGCCAACCTAATTTGGGTCCGCAGTAGGCAGCGATAGATTGAGTGTTATATTCGATCATTGAGCCGTCCAGCCTCATCAAATTGAGTTCCTCAAAGGCATAACGCATCGTCGCCATAATGGCATCGACACCGTAGCCCTTTCCGCGGTGACTGGAATCGCCGATCACCAATCCGTGCCAAGCGTGTCGATTGCGCCAATCAATATTAATAATGCTCGACAAGCCGATTATTGCACCCTCCGGAGTCTCCACCACAAAGCGCTGATTAAGCCTGTCGGATTTAAGACCTGCGAACCATGTCTCGTGGAAATCGAGAGAACTCGGAAAATGAATCTCACCTATACCATCCTGTGTGATTGGGTCGTTGGCCCAAGCTTGCAATGTAGGCAAATCGCTAAGCTCGATCGCACGTAAAGTTAGTTGCTTACCTTTAATATGCATGTAAATGCTCCTTCTGTTATCCGGGTGTCAGGCTAAAGCAACTGCGCTAAGCCAAAGCCAAAGCGGCCAAATTCATTGCCGTTATATAAGAGGTAAAGTCGCTCTCCGACCTGCACAAGATGTGGATAGCATTGCATTTCCGAGTCCCAACCAGGCAACTCGTCTTTTCCAGTTAAGGTCAAATCAGAACGTACCCATGTGACAAGATCGTGGCTGGTCGCGCAGCCCAATCGATACCCGCGCGCTGGATTGATGCGGAAATCCGTTGCATGGCGATAACAGAAAACCATAAGCCAACTACCGTCGTGCCGGACGACGGCTGGCAGTGCTTGGCATTCATCAATGTTCAGCCAGTCAGTTATCACGGTTTGACCAGTGGGTGTCCACCGCCGTCCATCGTCTGACATGGCGTGTGCAATCTTGTAGACCCGATCAGGCGGCGAATCTTCATCAGACCGTATCCAGCGCTTTCCGTATATGTACCACATGTGGAAACGGCCCTCATGCTGCAATGTAAAGCCGTCACTGACAAGAAACGGCTCGTGAAGTGATGGGCCAAGTACCGGACCCTGGCCGTACTTTATAAAGGTCTCTCCTCCATCATCGCTTACGGCCAATCCGATGCCGGAATCGGTTGCTACGGCTTTGCGGCGCGTCCATCCAGTGGTGTAGGCCCAAATTTGCTTGCCAACACGCACTGGGCTGATTGGAAAGATGCCATGCTCATCGAAGCAGCCGCGCTCACCAAGTTTCATTAGAGGCTTGTCAGAAACTCGCATCACATGTTGAAGGTCAAGGGTCATGTCGACGTAGGCCGGATGGCTCTTAAACATCCCTGTACCGTCACGATCACGCGTGGTGAAGAAAATTCGGATTCGGTCATCAAAAACTACAGCCTGTGGCGACTGTGCATACTCGCGCAGTTCGGTCAATAGTGGGTAATCGCGCGGATCGAAAATCTTGCCGACTCTTTGGAATTCCATTAAAAAGTTTCTTTAAAAAAGTTTTAAACAGGTCAGACTAGCGTGCCTTCGAGGCGTGCTAGGCCAAAACCTTCTCGTCCTACTTGGTTGCCAAGGTAGAACATGTACGTATCACCATCGAGTTCAAGTATGTGAGGGTAGGCAATCGATTCGCTGTCCCACCCCTCAGTTGACACATCAATTCCAGCCAATTCATCATGACGAGACCATCGCATCAAGTCGTCAGAGTATGCATAGCCGATACGGTATCCCCGAGTCGAGTTGCGGAAGTCGACACCGTACTTGTAGCAATAAAACATGTGATAGCGGCCTCCGCTGAAGACCACGTCCGGGCTAGCTTGGCACTCGTCAGCTTCTAGTCGGGCATCTAAAAGGTCTACGCCCGTGCGTTCCCAGTTCAGGCCGTCTGAAGATTCAGCCATTCGCAGACGGTAGATTGATTCAGCCCGTCCCGCATGCACGGACCAACGGATTCCAGCGACATAGAATAATTGCCAGCGTTCGTTGAATCGACGGATCTTTGGGCCACTGAGAACGTAGGCCTCGCTTGGCGACTGAGAAAGAATGGGGCCTGGCCCTATGCGATGGAAAGTTCGGCCATCATCGTGGCTAACTGCTGTACCGATTGCTACTGTGTAAGGCGTCGACTCGCATCGCGTCCAGCCCCCGTAATAAGCCCGCACTACATCTCCATCGCGAATGACCGAGAATGGATAGATACCAAATTCGTCAAAACTTCCTAGCCCACCCAAGGATAGGATGGGCTCCTGAGCAACTGCACGTATTTTCGTCAAGTCACTACGTTCCAAATCAACATAGGTGGTATAGCTAACATACTGACCGTATTTATCTGGCCCCGGCCGGCATGAGAAGTAAACCCGGACAAAGTCATCGAATACCAGCGTTGCAGGTGCCTGCGCAAATTCCTTGAGCCAATGGCGATCTTTTACTTCTTGGGGTTTGAATATTAGGCCTAATTTCTTCCACTTAAACATCACTTAAACCAATTCGTAGTTTTCATTAAAAAAAGCACGCACCGTGTCCATTGAGTTGAACATCATCAGATCGATGATGGAGAGCCAAGGCACGAATCTATCCCCGTACTGCGCATACTCTATTGGTGTTGAATTGATGAATTGGAGATCGATACCCTGTATGCGAAAGTCTTCCTTGTCATATAGTTCAACACCGCCGATTGTATTTATGTAAGTGTCAGCACCCGCAGCCTTGCAAAAAGCCATCACCTTGTCGCGGCTCTTCAACTCGTGATCAATGTCAATTTCAGATGAGATTCTGATCTCCGTCTTGATACCTAGGTGCATGCACAGCCTCACGATTGAGTTGTTGATGTAGCGAAAAAGATTATTATCTTCATGGAGAACAATCTGCTCAAGAACAGGATATGTCAACTCAAACTGCGGGGCATGGCTGTAAGCGCCCTTGAACTGATTAAGCAGCTTCGCACGGTCATAGCCCGCCGCCAATTCCCGTTCAACTACATCAAGGGAGTCGGAACCCTTCTTCAGAGGCAAGGAAAACATGGCTTCCTTACCGTTTAATAGCATGCGGTTACGGTTGATCCAGCCTTTTTTCGTGTATTTGATGTTGTCGTACACGATGAATTGATCTACCGCTGCAATCAACTGAAAATAGCCTATATACGGCATGAAATATGGCTGCATAATACCCAGCTTCATGATTTTTTCTGATTATTGTGCTGTTATGAAATTGGAAATTTTCTCAACAATATCCAAAGAAAGATCAGGGTAAATTGGCAAGCACAGTATTTGCTTGGATGCAGCACTTGCAATATTTAAATTCTCTGGATTCGCCGAAGGCAAACCCCGGTACATCGGGAATTCCGTGATAAGTGGATAAAAATAACGCCTTGGATTGATGCCCACATCCTTGAGGCGTTGATTTAAATCATCTCTGCTGATTGGATAATTGTTTTGAACGAGTATTGGGAAATATGCATAGTTAGCAAGTATTTCTCCAGAATCATTAAGACATTGAATACCCCTCACACCCTTAAGTCGCTCTCGATATGCGTTGTCAATGACCTTTCGTTTTGCGAGCGCATCATCGATGTGTTTGAGTTGTAGTAAACCAAATGCAGCATTGATTTCACTCATTTTTCCATTAATGCCAGGTGCAACCACATTGGTTTCACCTACATGGCCAAAGTTCTTGAGTTGATCAATACGGACTTTGGTCTTTTCATCAGGGCTAATGATCGCCCCACCCTCGAAGGTGTTGAATACCTTGGTGGCATGAAAACTCAAGACCGACAAGTCCCCATGGTTGAGCACACTGCCACAGTGGCACTTGACCCCAAAAGCGTGGGCTGCGTCGTAAATAACTTTGAGGTTGTAGTTGTCTGCGATTTTTTGGATGGCATCCACATCACATGGGTGTCCGTAACAATGCACAGGCATGATGGCTGTGGTTTGCGGTGTGATGGCGGCCTCAATTTTTCCCGGGTCCAGGTTCAGCGTGTTGGGATCAACGTCCACGAACACGGGTTTGATACCGTTCCACAGTAATGAGTGGGCCGTAGCAACAAAAGAATAAGGGGTGGTGATCACTTCACCCGTGATGCGCAAAGCTTGAAGGGCGGTAACAAGCCCAATCGTTGCATTGGTGAACAGGCTGATGTGTTTCACCCCCAAATATTCGCAAAGCTCTTTTTCCAACTGTTCATGGAAAGGGCCACCATTGGTCAGTACTTTGTTGTCCCAAATCCTTTCGAGATATGGGACAAACTCTTCCAAAGGTGGTAAAAATGGCTGAGTTACATAGGTTATTTCTTTGTTCACCAGAATCTCCAAAAATTTATCATTATTTTTATAATATTTTCAATATAATTGGCATTAGATCTTGAGGCGCATAAAAATTAATTAAATTATTAATAATGGTTTTCGACTTCTGACTATTTTACATTCTCGAAAATTAATTAATCTTTATTGCGAGATAGCTTTTCCCAGTCTACTGTAGGACTTAAATAACCTGACATTGAGTGTGTTGAAAGACCTGGTATGGGTGTGACTAATTTCCTTGATCGAGTATTTTGAAGAATTGGGAAAAGTTCATAATCAATAATATTTGAAGTCCATAAATCAAAATCTTTCAACATTTCCTGTTTTTCAATTAAAAAAGAGCCGCATGTCGAAGGAGTTGTTCTCCAGTGATGGGTTGGTGTAAATATTATTTCTGAACTTAGATTTTCATACATTGAATACTCATATTTATCTCTGTGATCATATAAAGATACTATATCTATAGAGTGTGAAGATTCAAATAATTCGTAAACTTTACTTACCCATCCATGTTGATGTATGTAATCATTCTCTAAAAAATAAATAATATCTTTGTCATCCAAGCATGTTTTTTTCATCATGTCTAAAGCAATGAGAAAAGTGGCTCCGTTCGAGCCGCCTGATACAAATTGGAAAGATATAGAGTCGCTATATTGGGCGTAATATTTAACTATAAAGTCATCTAGAAACTCAGCTAAAGTGCCATCAAAAATAACTGTAATATTTACATTTTTTCCTTGGGGATCAGCTTCGATAGTTGTAATTAAATTTTCAAAGCAAGATTCATAACTAAACCATTCTGGTCGATTTTTATTCGGATCTCGACTTTGCTTTTCCGCTCTAATGGGAGCATGTCGATATACAATATTTAATTTCCGTCTAATTGTCATAAAATATCGGTAATTGTGATGTATTTATAAATGAAATTTTTTATTCGGGCTTTTTAATTAATTTTGCCCAATGGTCATATGAAATCTTGTCGTGCGCATGACAACCAAACGGAATTTGATTTCCAATGAGTCTGTATAAATATTCAGGTTCTGTTTCATGACTAAAGTATGCAGACATCATGAGATTTGGTATCCGAAATCGCCTAGACAAAGTGCTCGCGAATCCAAAAAATAAATCTTCTGCATGACCATATTGAATCCAGTCTTTACGCAACGAATCAAATTCCTTGAACAAATCGATACAACTTTTAATCCTTCGGAGGCTAAAACCTCCATTGCCAATAAATGCTTTGCAGGTAATGCCTTCAGGGATGTCGATTTCTTTAGGGTGAAGAGTGAGTTCAAACCCTTTAGGCCAAGGCGCTCCAAAATAGTCATAAGGCTGTTCTATCCAATAACCAAGTTCAGGTTTCAGAACTCTGGCATCTGGCTGGCAAATCAAGACATGGCTGTAATCATTAAAAGCTTCATAAAAGAAATTACTTAGTAGTAAGCGGCTATAGCCTTGTATCGAATCAAAGTAGATGTCCGGAAATCTAACAACCTTGTTTAATCCCAAGTTAGACGCATAGTAGTGAATGTCTAAACTTTCTGGGGCGAAAAAATAAATATCAAAGCCTTGCAAGTTCCGGATGGATGCTGCAACGTTAGCGTACTCCTGAGGCGTAAGCTCTGGCTTGTAGATCGGAATAGTTACAGCGCAGGAGTTCATGACTTACATGGACTTTAAAATTGTTTGTAACGCATCTGCTTGTGCTATTGACGATGGGGGCCATCTTTTCTCTGCCAACTTATTACGCAGCGCATTTTCAATGGAGGACCTCACATCTTGATTGGTCGCGAACAACAATGCTTTGTCATGATATTGTTGAAGATTGTCACTCACCAAGTCCTTAACTCCAATGTCATGCATGAGGCTCCCTGCAACTCGTGATGCAAAGCTGCTACCACACAAAGTAGCGACAGGTAAGCCGGCTGACAGCGCATCTCCTGCCGTGGTATGGCCGTTGTAGGGGAATGTATCTAGAAACAAGTTTGCTAATCGATACCGCGCCAAGTGATCTTCCACCCTAGGCACTCGTGTCGCATAAACAAGTCGAGAAGGATCTACGCCGTGCTTGACAGCTTCTTTTGTTAAATTTGCTTCCGCAGTTTCATTCAACTTCATTAACCAAAGCACACTGCCTGCAACTTCCTTGAGCAAGTCCATCCAAATTTTGAACATGGGCGGGTTAATTTTGTAGTCATGGTTGAAGCTGCAAAATACAAAGCCTTTCTCAGGCAAATCAAAGTCACTGCGTTTGGGAGTTTCTGAAGAAGGCACCACAGATGTGTCTCTAGGCAAATAGCAATGCGGTAAATACAGAATCTTTTCTCTGTAATGTTGCGGCGATTCCAGTGGAATAATGCGTGGATCTGCAATTAGGTAGTCAATAAAAGGCAGACCCAAGGTTCCAGGGAAACCTAAGTAGGTCATTTGAACTGGCGCTGGTCTGTGTGAAAGCACGTCAAGTTTCGTGCCTTCCGTGTGTCCTGACAAGTCAATCGCAATGTCAATTTCCATGGCCCTTAGTAATTTAGCCAGATCTAAGCTCGGCATATTTTTGGCATCAAGGTAATGGTCAAAGGCGCAGCGATAGCGTTTCCATAAGTCACTGCCATCAGGTGTGCCAGTAAATACGCCCGTCAGTTCAAATTTTTCTTTCTCAAAATTTTCGATCATTTCGATGAGCAGGTAGCCCACTGGGTGAATCCGAAAATCTGCTGAGATAAAGGCAATGCGTTTACGACGATGTGCATATTTTTCGCCGTTCCAAAGTTTGAACAGTGGATCGCCGTATTTATGTTTGGCATAGGTCTCAATGCATTGACGTGCCAATGCGGCATCGTCTGTGATCGACATGATGGTCATAGCACCACATACTTTTTTGCCAGCTCGAATCCCGTCAATAATCCGGTTCCGTGATTCTTCGTAGTCTGTCCAATCGCAACAACTAAGCCGCGCATGCATGAGGTGTCCCTCGGCATAGCTGTAATTGGGGTCTATTTCTAGTATGCGTTTGAATGCATTCACACTCAAGTCAAACTGCTTAAATTGACTTAACAAATGCCCTTGGCCTTCGTAGGCTAAGGCATTGTTCGGATCAACTTCTACGCAGGCAATGAGTGCCAGCAAGGCATCGTGGTGACGATTAATTGCCTGCAACAAAGCCGCTTTGTTGGTGTACGCCTGTGTGTATGTAGGGTCAACTTCTATGGTTTTGTCAAAACTTGCCAGCGCATCGTCTGCCAAGCCTAGGTCTGCATAGCTTTGTGCTTTGGCAAAGTGACCAATGGGCAAGTGGGGGGCCACGTCTGCGGCTTTGATGAAGCAATCCAGTGCGGTCATTTTTTGACCGATTGCGCCTAAAGAAATACCCAATGAGTACAGCGCAGAAAAGAAGTTCGGTTCAATGGCCAGTGCTTGGTTAAGCAGTGCAATGGCTTCGTTGTGTTGTCCCTGACCTTGATGCGCAATGGCTTGTTGTGTCAGTGCATTTACTTCAGGGTTAATTGTTTCTTGGCGTTGCCCCTGTGCCTGCAACATGCCTTTGGCAACCTTCACTGTGTCTAAGTGAGCCTGTGCGTTTTGCAAGCTTGGCTCTAAATGGATGGACTTTTCAGCGGCCATTAAAGCCTCGTCAAATTGACCAAGATTGAACAAAATGACGGATTTCGCCAAATGAGCTTGTGCAAAATTTGGGTGTGACAGGGTTACAGGCTTGATAAATTTGAGGGCTTTTTCAAAATCCTTGCGTGCTGAGGCCATGACGGCCATGGAGTACAGGGCCACAGCGTTCTTGCCATCTGACTTCAAAACCTGTTCATACAGATTCTGTGCAGCATCAGTTTCTCCTGCAGATTGAAGGGCGAGTGCTTTTTCTAGCAGCGATGGCGTGGCCTTGCTCAAAACTGTTGCCTTTATTAAAAAGTACTTAATTTGACGGAATTTTGCCTTGAAATACAAGACTAACAGCAGTTTCAAGCAATATCGATGCCAGTCAAAAAAATGACGCCACTAGGGTTTGCCAGTGGTAAATGCTGTTTTCTGGTGATTGCATTAAAGACTTTGACCTAGGATAATTATTTCAAACTTCAACTATTTAAGTTGAAACAATTTGATATCAGGGACAAGGAACTTCGTCATGAACATCGTCTGCCTAGGCGGCGGCCCCGCCGGTTTGTATTTCGGTTTGTTGATGAAGTTGCGTCATCCAGAACATCGCATCACCGTACTAGAGCGCAACAAGCCTTACGACACCTTTGGTTGGGGTGTGGTGTTTTCCGATGCCACCATGTCCAAGTTGCAAGTGGCCGACCCCATCACCGCCTCCGAAATTTTGGGTTCGTTCAACCATTGGGATGACATTGCGGTGCATTTCAAAGGCGAAACCATGCGCTCTGGTGGCCATGGCTTTTGTGGCATTGGCCGCAAGCGCTTGCTGAACATTTTGCAAAAGCGCTGCGAAGCTTTGGGTGTTGAGTTGGTGTTTGAAGCAGAAGTCGATGCCAATGACGACATAGGCGGGCTGTACAAGGCCGACTTGGTCATTGCCTGTGATGGTATCAACTCCAAAGTGCGCACGCGCTTCGGGTCAACCTACAAGCCCGACATTGACGAACGCAAATGCCGTTTTGTGTGGTTGGGCACACGCAAGCTGTTTGACGCCTTCACGTTTGCCATAGAAGAAACCGAGCACGGATGGTTTCAGGCGCACGCATATCAATACGACGGTGACACATCCACCTTCATTGTGGAAACGCCCGAGTCTGTATGGAAGGCTGCCGGCTTTGAAACCATGACGCAGGAAGAGTCAATCGCGTTTTGTGAAAAGTTGTTCGCCAAATACTTGGACGGTCATGAACTTATGACAAATGCCAAGCACCTGCGTGGCTCAGCGCATTGGATCAAGTTTCCACGGGTCATTTGTGATCAGTGGGTGCACTGGGACACGTCGGCCGATGGGCGTGAGGTGCCTTATGTGTTGATGGGTGATGCAGCCCACACGGCACACTTCTCAATTGGTTCGGGCACAAAACTGGCGCTAGAAGATGCCATTGAGTTGGCCGATACCTTTGAGCGTGTGGGGCACGCTGTGCGCGGTATGAAAGAGGTGATGACTTCTTACCAAGCCACACGTTCTATGGAAGTTCTAAAAATTCAAAACGCGGCACGTAACTCCACTGAGTGGTTTGAAAATGTGGAGCGCTATGTCAATTTGCCACCTCAGCAGTTTGCCTATTCATTGCTGACACGCAGCCAGCGCATCTCGCATGAAAACTTGCGGCTAAGAGATGACAAGTTTGTGGCTGCTTACGAGCGCTTCATGGCGTCAATGGTCAGCTTTGATGACAGCGCGCGACCATATTCCACGCCGCCTATGTTTTTACCTTTGCATGCGCGAGGCATCACGCTGAAGAACCGTGTGATGGTGTCGCCTATGGCCACCTATAGTGCGGTGGACGGTGTACCGAGTGATTTTCATTTGATGCATTACGGCGCACGAGCTGTGGGCGGTGCGGCCATTGTGTTCACCGAGATGACTTGCGTCACGCCTGAGGGGCGAATTACGCCTGGGTGCCCTGGCTTGTGGAATGAAGAACAGCAAAATGCGTGGGCGCGCATTGTGAATCTTGTGCATTCGCAGTCGGATGCCAAGATGGCTTTGCAGTTGGGACATGCTGGCCGCAAAGGTTCTACACGCCGCGCATGGGATGGCATTGACATGCCATTGAACGATACTGCACGCGATGGCAACAACTGGCCCGTCATGGCGCCTTCGGCATTGCCCTACATGGACGGTGTGAGCCAAGTGCCCCATGAAATGACACGTGCCGACATGGACGCTGTGTTGGTGGCGTTTGTGTCTGCAGCAGAACGAGGTGCCAAAGCTGGATTTGATTGGCTGGAGTTGCACTGTGCGCACGGCTATTTATTGTCTAGTTTTATATCGCCTCTGACCAATCAGCGCAAAGATGAATTTGGGGGTTCCTTAGAAAACCGCCTTCAGTTTCCTTTGGAGGTGTTTGTAGCCCTGCGCAAAGTGTGGCCGCAAGACAAGCCCATGTCGGTGCGTATTTCGGCGCACGATTGGGTAGAAGGCGGCATCACGCCAGACGATGCAATTGAAATTGCCAAGGCATTTAAAGTAGCTGGTGTTGACTTTGTGGACTGTTCATCTGGACAAGTGGACAAGCGTGAAAAGCCTGTGTATGGCCGCATGTTTCAAACACCGTTTGCTGATCGAATTCGCAATGAAGCAGGCGTGCGCACCATTGCAGTAGGCGCAATTTCGGAGGCGGATCATGTGAACAGCATCATTGCGGCGGGCAGGGCTGACTTGTGCGCTGTCGCGCGTCCTCATTTGGCCAATCCCTCATGGACTATGCAAGAAGCTGCCCGCATTGGGTACACCGATTTGAATTGGCACAAAGCGTATGTGTCGGGCAAGCGTCAGATGGAAACCAATTTTGAGCGGGCCGCTGTCATGGCCGCCATGAGTGCTTCGCCCGTGGCAAGCAAAGGAGAAAATTGATGTCCGACGATGTGAATATGCAGGCAAATGCCGATCATGAATTTAGAGCGCATGCCGATCAGCATGCTTCGCTGCGGTTGTGGCTGCGCTTGCTGTCTTGCACCACACGCGTAGAAGACAAAATTCGCCAAAAGCTGCGCGAATCGTTTGACATTACCTTGCCGCGGTTTGACCTCATGGCGCAATTGGAAAGACACCCTGATGGGTTAAGCATGGGGGAGTTGTCAAGGCGAATGATGGTAACTGGCGGCAACATCACCACCATCGTGGACCAATTGGAAAAAGAGAAGTTGGTACTTAGAGAAGTGGGGGCTAACGATCGTCGGTCATTCACGGTCAAGCTAACGCAAGCCGGCAAAGATGCATTTACCAACATGGCCATTGCGCATGAGGCTTGGGTGGCCGATATGTTTGAGGGTTTGTCGGTGGACCAACAAAGTCAGTTGTACACCTTGTTAGGTGCCATGAAAAAAAATCTACAGAAACAAGAGGAGATGTCATGAGTCAAAAGTACTTACCTGGCCAGCCACAGCAATTGCCTCGCCACAACAACAAGCTGGCGAATTACAAAGCTGAACATGTATTGTTT
>Ga0209442_1001576_pt1 | contig 12796 bp, 16 predicted proteins | sample LauGreSBDMM110DD_2_FD_187565 | JGI IMG/M metagenome (GOLD analysis project Ga0209442, IMG submission 187565) | Freshwater lake microbial communities from Lake Michigan, USA - Sp13.BD.MM110.DD (SPAdes) (version 2) | ecosystem: Environmental > Aquatic > Freshwater > Lake | place: Lake Michigan...
GCCCTTGAGCAATCAGAGGATGTGGCAGAGAGAATAAGAAATATTACAAAAGGTAAGGTAAGTAAGGTTGATCTAGCAGAGTTAATTTAACTTATGCAAAAAGATCCAATAATTTCTGAGCAGGTAAAAGTGATATTTAAAATTATTCAAGAACTCTCACCTGGGAGAAGTGTTGAATTAAGAATTACTCCCTATGGAGCGATTCAATGTGTGGCAGGGGTAAATCATCGAAGGGGCACACCTCCGAACACTGTTGAGATGAGTGGGCAAACTTTAATTAAGCTAATAAATAAGCCCACCCTTTGGGGCTCACTTTGTGAGTCAGGTCAAATACAGGCATCGGGAACCTTAAGTGATCTATCGGTAATATTTAAGGCTGCAGCAGTTCTTTACTCGCATAAGTAGCTCGGATTTGCTCATAAATGGGGGTGATTGGTTAATCTTGACCCACGACAGAAAAACTGATTGTGAAGGAGGCCAGAGATATGGGACGTGGCCGTTCAAAAGCAAAACAAACTAAAGTTGCCAGAGATCTTAAGTACTCAAATCAGGATATGGATCTAGAGCAGTTAGCCAAAGAACTTCATAAAGAGAATGAGCCCGAAGGTAAGAGCCGGACAAAGGATTCATACTCTGAAGATGATTCACGCAACTTGTAGTTTAACTAGAGAAATTCTAGATACTTATTCAAAAGGGTGTAATAAAATAAAATCAAATAAGTGTGTAGGGTTACAATCATGAAAATCCTTCTAACTGGAGCTGCTGGTTTTTTAGGCTCACATCTATCTAAAAAATTAATTGATGAGGGGCACCAGGTCATTGGCCTAGATGATCTCTCTACTGGCTCTATTAAAAATATAGAGAGTTTAAAAAGTAATTCAAATTTTAAGTTTGTTGAGCATGATGTCAGAAAGCCTTACTCGGTAGTGGTCGATGCAATTCTAAACTTTGCCTGCCCGGCATCCCCTATTAGTTACCAAAAAGATCCAGTAAGAACTATTGAAACTAATTTTTTGGGAATGATAAATCTTCTTCATCTTGCAAACGAAACGAAAGCAATTGTGATTCAAGCGTCAACTAGTGAAATTTATGGAGACCCTACCCAGTCTCCACAAGTTGAAAGCTATTGGGGAAATGTTAATCCAATTGGAATTAGATCTTGTTATGATGAAGGAAAGCGCGCGGCTGAGACCTTGTGTTTTGATTACAAACGCCAACATAACCTAGATACTCGGGTGCTTAGAATATTTAATACCTACGGACCAAATATGTCGATATCTGATGGCCGGGTAGTAAGTAACTTTATTGTGCAAGCTCTTAAGAATGAGCCAATCACAATTTATGGTGATGGTAATCAGAGCAGATCTTTTTGCTATGTATCAGATTTAGTGGAAGGAATATATAAATTATTGATGAAAAAAGAGTCGGTAGATTCACCGATTAATCTAGGAAATCCTAATGAATTTACAATTAAGCAGCTAGCTGAGTCCATAATTAAAATTACAAACTCACAGAGTAAATTGATTAATAATCCACTACCACAAGATGATCCAAAACAAAGAAGACCTGATATTTCTCTCGCAAGTAAACTCTTAAAATGGCAACCAACTGTGCAGCTTGAAGAAGGAATTGGGAAGACAGTGGCGTATTTTAAAACTGTAGTATGAACAAGAGCCGCATTATCCATTTAATCACCACAATTGAGCGTGGTGGTGCTGAAAAACAACTTTTAATTCTCGCCCAAGAACAAGCCCTGCAAGGCCTTGATGTTGAGGTTTTTTATTTAAAAGGCCAACCAGAACTTAAATCTGAGTTTGAAAAGTTTGGAGTTAAAGTAAATCAAAGTTTGATAAATGAAAACTTTATAAAGCAAAATATAATTTTTAGGAAAATAATTAGATCTAGTGGAGTAGCAGTGCACGCTCATCTTCCTAAATCCGAGTTAATTACAGCGCTCACCAGTCGCAAAAATAGATTTGTTATAACTAGACATAATTCAGAAGCTTTTTGGCCAGGCATGCCGAAATTTATTTCAAATTTCTTATCAAAATTTGTTACTGAAAAATCTGCGCACGTCATTTGTATTTCTGAAGCTGTTAAAAGCTATATTAAAAACCGAGGTGAGGTATCTAGATCAAGTCAGATTTCTACCATTCATTACGGGTATGATAAAAATTATAAAATAAATTCTTCTACACAAAATAAGTTTAGTTCTATATTTAAACCGTTTAGATCCTCTATAAAGATAGGAGCAATTGGAAGATTAGTAGATCAAAAAGATTACCCCACTCTATTTAGTGCTTGTAAAAGTGCTTTAAGTAAGGGGGTGAAATTAGAACTTTTTATTATCGGTGAAGGTGAGTTGCGTAAAGAGCTAGAAGTAAGAGTAGAAAGTTTAGGAATTACAGAAAGGGTTCATTGGTTGGGAAAAACTGCTGATATTAATGATTATCTTTTTCAATTAGATTTATTTATTCTGCCAAGTAAGTATGAGGGCTTTGGGCTGGCATTACTTGAAGCTATGCAAGCAGGAAAGCCAATACTTGCCTCAAATAACTCATCAATTCCAGAGGTCTTAGGGAATAGTTATGAGGGCCTATTTAAAACCTCAGATGTTAATGAATTAAGTGAACTAATAATGAAAATACAAAAAGATGCGAGCTTTCCTACGCGACTGGTACAAACCTATAGTGATCGGTTGACTCTGTTCGCGCCTAGTAATATGTCAGGAAAAATCTCAAATATATATGAAAATATGGGATTTATTTAATGCGCCCAACCCCATACGTTGCCTCACTTAGAATTTATGAGCCACTATCTTCCTTTGAAGTAAATAATCAAAACACTTGGTCACAAATTGCCATTAACTCGCCAACAGGTGCAGATGAACAAAAACGGGCATTAACTAGAATTATTAAAGGTGAGCCAGCAAATCTAAAATTAGATGGAGCCCATATTTTAGATCATAAAGGAAAAAGATATGTAGCCCCGTGGTCGACAGCTGCGCGATGTTGGGTGGCGTTAGATGATTTCAAATATAGTCTGCCATCATCTGTTGTTAAGTTTTTTATTCCAAACATGATTGAGGAGTCATTAAAAGGTGCAACAGAACTTATTGAGGATAAAGTCTCACATATCCTCACCTCAACCTGGAATATCCCTCCCCGGTGGTTTGCACTCTTTCAGCCAGATGAGCGCTTGCGTGGTGAAAATGAGGACGGTCCTTTTACAATTCTTAGAACTTCAATTAGTAATGCAAAGACAAGAGCAGCCTTCACCCATGAGGCAGTTGTTGGCGCATTTGGGCAAGGACAAGTTGAAGCTGAGATTGATGAGCTAATCACCTGGCTTGAAATCTTTGATAACAACTCAATTATTGAACTAGATTACGGCGGTCTTGCTCTCTATCTAAATAATTTGCTAACACAAAATGGCGAACAAGGATTACTCTCTGACACATCTATAGAGGATGTAAATACCTCAATAGCAGGCCTGGCATCGGGAGATGGAGCACTGGCTGGTCGGGGGTATGAGCGCCTAGTATCCCGCTGGCGCAAAGTGGCAGCCCTTGAATCTGCTACTTAAGTTTTAGTACTTGTCCTTAAATATAATTAAAGGGATACTTATCCCATAAGGTTTAAATCAGACATTGTGACAAATACTTAACTAGAAATAAGGAGGATGAATATGAGTCAATCATCTTTTTCAAACTCCCCACTTTCTATCAGTGGACAAGAAAACCTTTTAACCCCATCTGAGGTTGCCGCATTATTTCGCGTAGATCCAAAGACGGTTACAAGATGGGCTAAAGCCGGGAAGTTAACCTCAATAAGAACTCTAGGTGGTCATAGGCGTTATAAAGAATCTGAGGTTAAGGCATTACTTAAAGTAATCTTGCCAAATACCTCATCAAATCAAGTTGGTGGTATCTAATGAGTGAGAGTAAAGAAAATAAAGATCCTAAAGCAAAGATGCTTGAAGCACTGGCTAAGAAACAAAAGGGACAAAATTCTGGAAAGGCAGCTGGGCCTGCAAGTGGCTCAAAGATTGGCGCTGGTCAAACTGGTGGAGCCGCTCCAAAAATGCATAGAAGAAAAGCTGGCTCAGCCTAATCGGCTTCATTTTATAAATGGCTATCTCTAATACAGAGTTTTTTTTACTTTTTGTAATTACTTATGCCGTAGTTGGAGTGTTAACTCCAGCAATGAGAAAAATTGCAATTGCAAATCAAATATTAGATGTGCCAACCTCCTCACATAAATCTCATACTAAGGCTGTTCCATATCTAGGTGGAGTTGCAATATTAATTGGGGTAACACTTGTTTCATATTTAGCCATAGCCTTTTTTAGTTTTACTGTTAATAATTTTTTACTTGCCACCTCCGTATTAGGACCAGCGCTAGTGATGGGCTTAATTGGTTTATGGGATGATTTGAAAAATCTGCCGCCACTCCCAAGATTTATTGGGCAAACTGTTGCCGGTCTTGTAGTGGCGGCTGCTTTAATTTTAGGTAGCAATGTGGCAAATCCAACCGGGTCCACTTTTACAGATATCTTAATTACTGTTATTTGGGTAGTTGGAATCTGTAACTCAATTAACTTTTTTGATAATTTAGATGGTGGAGCGGCTGGAACCGCCGCTATCTCTGCCATTTTTCTTACCTACCTTGCTATAAATAGCGGGCAATCCTTTATCGCGGCGCTAGCTGTTGTAGTTGCTGGCGCTACGCTTGGGTTTTTGATTTGGAATCGAACACCTGCCCGTATTTATATGGGAGATGCTGGTGCATTATTTTTAGGTATTTTACTTGCCACCTTAACAATTAGGCTTAATCCCGATACTCAAACAATTCTTGCCTCCTTTGCTACACCAATACTTCTTCTTGCAGTGCCAATTCTTGATACATGCGTCGCGGTTTTCTCACGGCTTCGCAGGAGAGTTTCACCATTTCAAGGGGGCAAAGACCACCTATCTCATAGGCTGATAAGGGCAGGATTATCTAGAAAATTAGCCGCCATATCACTATGGTCACTATCAGCTTTATTTGGGTTACTTGCAGTAATTCTTACCGCGGTTAATAAAAATTTGGAAGTGTATTTAGTGTCAGTTTCTTTTTTACTTTGGCTTACATTATTTATTAGTTTTTTTAGAACCAAAGATCAGTAAATTAATGTTAATTTTTGGCTTATTAAAGACAAAAAACCTTAAAGCAAGGAAGCTTAATGGTGCAATTATTGGCACTGGAATAAGTTTGGCGTATTTTGCCTCAATGCCTGCAGTAATTAATGCTTTAAGTAGGAATGTACTTGCTGACCAAAAAAGAGTTAAGATAAACAAGTATTTAATCCCCGATCTTGAGTGATCAGATTCACTTTTAAATGACCAAAAGTAATGAGCTGAGTAATTAAATGAGATTGACGCTAACCCAGCACAAAAATTTGCTAAAAGAACTGATTCAATTAATGAATAGATTGAGATAAATATCAGATACTCAATGATAAATGTGGTAACACCAACTGAGGCCCAGCGGTGTAAGGATCTATATTGTCGTAATAATTTAATTACTCTTTGCAAAATAAATACCTTTCCGATAACTGAATAGTTAATACTATCGGCTTGGATCGAGATCGAACCGGTGACCTAACGATTTTCAGTCGTTTACTCATAATAACTTAGCCACCAAGCAGTCAAATTTATTCCTTCACTAAAGTCTGCTCACAAAATAACAAATCGGAGTCCAGAAAGGACTTGAACCCATGACTTCCGCTGTGACAGGGCGCGTCCTAACAACTAACAATGGGGACTTTGGAAGAGTAAAGATATTGGGTTATAAGTGGCGGTAAAATACAATCAGTATTTGGAGGCAAGTCGATTAATTTAAATGAGATGCCCAAACGATTTGCCTTATACACACAGAGTTGCGCTTCACAATTAACTATCTACAGCCAATCCACCGACACCATTCAACACCATAGATCACATGGGAGAGTACCTTCGTAAATGGCGGAGTCCAACCACGCTTTGGCACCCGCAACTTTACAATGCCTCTTTAAAATGACAGTTACATCTAAGTTGTTTGCCTACTCGATCACCTAACAACAGATAGCCAAGTAATTGTAAAGATTGTTAAATTCAAATCACCGATGACCTGGTTCGTATTGAAGATTGACTCGGTAGTGATTTAACTACAGCATTAGTAAGTTGTATTCAAGTTATTTGATTAACCCCAACAGATACTGAAAGTAAATCAAGAGTCGAGGCTGTGTACTTAATGACACCGAGTTATATCATGGGCCTAGATTAATTAAGAGTTTTCCAACCAGAAATATCTTCTTGGAAACTTTCGTAATTAATAGCAATATGTTTTTTCCGGTTTAAGTACAAGAGTTTTCCTGGGAATTCCTGTTTTTTCTTCTCCCGGTTGCTCTGTAACAAATAATTAGTATTTCCAAATAAGTACTTAAGAATTACAAATGGACCAAGTCCAATCCAACTTCTGATTTGAGATCTATAGTTCTTCATGAGTGAGAATGACAGCATTGCAATCTTAACTCTTGCAAAGGTGGGTTTTATATTATTGGGCATCGATTTTGTTGTTGAAGACATAACTGCGTAAGTAATAGATCGGTTAAAGACAGCTCGGTAGGCGGGGAAAGCCAAAAAATTTAAAACTAGCCTTCGTGACAATTCCTTTGCAAGCATCGAAGTAATATCGTGATCTTGGTGTCCACCTTCAATTTGCAGAGTAACAATCTCATTTATGTTTCGAGATCTACAAATAGAAATTAACTCACTCAGATGCGACGCATTTATAGTACTCGCGAGAGCCCCATCTTCAATGGCATGATTTGTTCCAAAGAAGATCAATTCTGCGTTTTCGTCGATCTTTTTCCAGGCATTTTGAGCTTCTTGAATTCGTAGATCTATGTTAAATTTTGCACCAGTTCTTACACCGTCCGTTAAATACACAACACAATTGCTGCCAAATTTGGAATATATATGCAAACCAAAAATCTCATCATCTTGATGAGCTAGAAGCCAAAGCCTATTAACAGTCATTTTTATATCTTAACCATGGAAGTTTTTAATAAAATCAATTATCAACTTTGGAAACTTTCTCCCTCAACCAAATCGGTATTTCATCCAGACTGGATCCAGGTGTAAAAATTCTCTGTACCCCCATATCGAGCAAAGTTTCAACATCTTTGACAGGGATGACTCCTCCTCCAAAAATCAATACCCTTTCAATTCCTTGTTCTCTAATTTCATTAATTACTTTTTGGAAATGTTCAAGGTGTGAGCCAGATAATATTGATATACCGATCGCACTTACATCCTCTTGAATCGCAGTACGGACTATTTGTCTTGGAGTTTGGTGTAAACCAGAGTAAATTACCTCAAATCCAGCGTCACGTAGGGTTCTTGATACGATTTTTGCCCCTCTGTCGTGGCCGTCGAGTCCAACTTTCGCTATTAATACTCGAATTGGTTTAGGCACCTCTTCATCTATTTTCTATTTGTAAAGAATTTTCTTGATTTCGATGTAACAGATTCCATAATTCTTCAAATCCTTCTCCTGAAATAGCTGAACCGACTATCACCTCTGGTCCGACTTTGGGAGCCATGCGAGAATTAGAAGCAAAAGACTTTAGAATCGTAATGAATTTACTATTTAAGTTACCATCTCTGGTATTAACAAAAAAAATGTCGCTAACTTCCATAAGCCCGGCCTTTTCCATCTGAACATCATCTCCGGTGTTAGAATCGATAATATGGATAACAACGTCCACAGACTCGGCTACTTTAACTTCATTTTGTCCAACTCCAACAGTTTCAACAAAAATTAATGTGAAACCACATTTTTCTAAGAAGTACAGAACAGCTTCAATCGAAGCATTGAGCCCACCATAGGCACCACGAGTAGCCATCGATCTGAAGTAAATTGTCTCGAAAATTGAACTTTCGGTTATACGAATTCTGTCACCGAGAACCGCGCCCTTAGTGATATTAGAGCTCGGATCAATAGCAATCACTGCGACTTTATAACCGGTAAAGTCTTGACTAAGAAGTAACCTATTTAGAAAAGTAGATTTACCAATACCTGGGGCACCAGTTATCCCTATGCGTTTTGCCTGATTTCTTGCTTGATTCCCAGCAATTAACTCGAGGTCCGAAATTTTAAAATTGTTTTCTTCAATTATTGATATTCCACGCGCAACTTCAGAATCGGCTTTGGTAAGCTTACTAAGGATAGCGCGCAAAATCTCCAAAGCAGGGTAACCTTTATCTTCTTTACATATCATGGGATAATCATTTCATGAATCAACTATCTTCCCCCCATTTCAGTCAATTAAGTATAATTCAATTTTAAATCGGAGCGGGTGAAGATATGTCTGAGCGTAAATCGGAATCTGGAATCAAATATGACTCTACTCCTATTTCCACTACCGAGCCTGAAGCCGGCGAATTTCCTTATAGATCTGGCATTCATAAAAATATGTATAAAAGTAGACCTTGGACTATTCGGCAATATGCAGGTTTTGGTAATGCTCATGAAGCAAATTCACGTCTTAAAAGTCTCATCGAATCAGGGGCTACAGGATTGTCTATAGCGTTTGATCTACCTACTCAAATGGGTCTTGACCCAGATAATGAATTAGCCTCTGCAGAAGTTGGCAAAGTTGGCGTCTCCATAGCCTGTCTCGATGATATGCGCCAATTGCTTGAGGGAATAGATATTTCTCAAATTTCGACGTCAATGACAATAAATGCGACTGCTCCAATTTTACTGTTGATGTATCAAATCGTGGCCGAAGAGCGAGGTATCAAGATTGATTCTTTGCGCGGAACAATTCAAAACGATATACTTAAGGAATATATAGCAAGAGGCACTTATATCTTTCCTCCATTAGAATCCTTGAATTTAGCAGTTGAAACGATTATTTATTGTAATCAGCATCTGCCAAATTGGAATTCAATTTCAATTTCCGGATATCATATGTCCGAAGCAGGCGCTACAGCAGTTCAAGAAATAGCATTTACATTTACAAACGCGATTGAGTATTTGAATACTCTTATTACTAAAGGGATTCAGGTGGATGAAATTGCACCACGAGTAAGTTTCTTTTTTGCAAGCAAAATCACTTTTTTTGAGGAAATTGCTAAGTTTAGAGCGGCCCGTCAAATCTGGGCAAGTATTATGAAAGATCAATTCGGATCAAAAAATCCGAAGTCTTGGCAAATTCGATTTCATACTCAAACCGCAGGCGCACAGCTGATTGCTCAGAATCCTGAAATAAATATAGTTCGAGTAACCTTACAGTCGCTCGGCGCTTTATTAGGTGGAACACAGTCATTACATACAAATGCTTTTGACGAAGCTATTGCGTTACCTAGCAATAATTCGGCAAGAATTGCACTGCAAACCCAACAGGTAATAATGGAAGAAACTGACCTTACTTTCGCGGTTGACCCTTTTAAAGGTTCGTTTTTAATTGAAAACATGACAAATCAAATGATTGAGGAAATCAATAAAGAGATGGACAAAATTGATTCTCTCGGAGGAGCACTCAAGTGCATCCAGTCAGGATATCAAATAGAAAAAATCGAGACTAATGCCTTTGATATTGCGAGAAGAGTTGAAGAAGGTTCTATGAAAATCATAGGGTTAAATTTTGGAGTATTAAGTAAAGAAAACTTACTTAAAGACGAGCTTACTAAGACTCCAGAAGTTACTGCTTCAAACACAATTGAAATTCTAAAGACTAAAAGGGTTTCGGCTGACATTCAATCCGCAATGAAGGCTTTAGGAATAGCAGCGTCAAAAAGTTACGCGCTACTGCCTGCAATTAAAGAATGCATTTTAATGGGAGCTACGGTTGGAGAGATTTGTCAAGAACTTTCAAAAGCATGGGAAAATGCAAATGACTGAGATTTTATGGCTATAAAGTGTCCGAATCCAGCCATGACAAGCGATATTCACATTCATCATTTGGGCACTCAAAACCATTTAATTCGCGGATTATAACCTTTTGAACTTTAGTGCTTTGATTCAACCCAGAAGTTTTTAGGAATAGATCATTTGCGTAGCTGTCGTTCCAACAGCCTACAACCCCTAATGTCCCAAGACGAAGGGAAAAGTTTCTGATTCTATTCACGATCTTTCGTGAATTTTCCATTGAAGTAGTTTGTATAAAAATTATGCACGTAAATGGGAGTCTTTTAATTCTTGATTTGCGAACAATTGCAAAATCAGAAGAGTTGGAGACTCTAATTAAATAGTAATCAACTTCAAACAGCGAAAATCTCCAATCTAAGTATTCTGAACTAGGAAAGATGGAGATTTTTCTATCTTGTGCTAAAAACATCGTTGCATCAAGATCTGGATTTTTAGATATGTTTTTATTTGAGCCAATACGTGGGAGTGCCCACCATATATGCATATCAAAAATATATCTCCACCCAACAGATAAATGGCCTGGCATTACATCGTTGCGGATTGGAAAGCCTATTAAAAACCTAGTTTCTGATAAACTCTCACGCTTTATAGCGAGTAAACTCACCTTCTTAAATAATCCCATTTTTCTAAAATCAGGGTCAGTGAAAACATCGCATATCAAACCCACAGATATTTCTTTTCCATAATTGGAATATTTATTTCTAATAATTCCATACCCCGAAGCAACTTGGCCATCCATGGTAATTAGTGCTGAAATATTGTGAAATTTTCCCTTGCTTAGCCGTTGAAATTTTCGATTTAGAAAAGAGAGAATGGAATTTGAATTCAGTTTAACTTCAGGAAAAGACCGAGAGTAGGATTTAGAGAAATCATTCATCAACTCCGTTGGCAGATATTCATATTCTTTCATCGGTAAGTCAGGTAACTTCATAGATTTTTCCATTTACGCTAGTAACCTTACTTTTGATTATTTCTAAAATTCTTTCGCCAAGGATCTCTATGTTAATAAATTTTTCTCCAGCTAAATTTTTAACAATTTCCCTGCGGAATTTTTCATTTATTTTGTATGTCATCCCATAATCCATATATCCGAGACGAACTGCACAAATTCCATGACCTGTTTTAGCGAATTCAGAACTTAAGGAAATGACGCCTTGTTCCAATCCTGCCTTAGATGCAGCATAAGCAGAGCTTCCCATTAATTGCATTGTACTTACAATGCTTGACATGAAAATGATTTTCCCTCCAACGCCCATGAATTCTTGTGCATGTTTTGCTAGCATCAATGGTGCAACTAAATTTGTAGAAATCACTTCATTAATTTCTTGTGCAGTTGAATTTTTTATTTTTGAACCAAAAAAAGTACCAGTAGCATCAACAATAATTGCGATTTCATATTGTTTGGAAATCTTTTCAAGAGTTAGTCGAGAGACTTCAAAGTTCAAAGAGTTGTATTGGATCCAAGACAACTGGCTTTCGACAGGCAGATTCTTATTATATGAAGGTATGAGTTCTAGAATCGTTCGGGATGATAAGTACTCAAGAAGATTAGCTCCAACACCACCCGAAGCACCGAGCAAAAGTATTGCTTGTTTCTTTTCGACTACTCCCATTTTAAGATAGCACTTCCCCAGACCCATCCGGATCCGATGGCAGAAAAGCAGATATACTCGCCACTTTTGGCACGATTCAATATATTCATTTCAGAAAATAAGAGTGGAATTGTGGCTCCGGCAGTATTACCTCTAAAATCAATATTGCGGAGTAAACGTTTAGGTAAAATACCTAACTCCTTTTCCAGTGAATCAAGAACCGGCTTACTGGGCTGATGTGTTACAAACCAGTCAACATCATTAATGGATATACCTGAGTACTCACATATGGATCGAATAGATGCAGGAAGTTTTTCTCTTGCATTCTTTGCAACGTCGGCAGAATTCATTTGGAATGTTCCAGTTTGGTTGGGAGTGTGAAAACTCTTCCATCCTTTTCCTTCCGTATTCAATTCAACAGCAAGAAATGAGTGACCTTCGGTTGCTTGAACAATTATTGCACCCGCGCCATCCCCAAAAAAAACACAATTTCTATCATCAAAATCAGTAATTTTTGAGAACTGATCTGCTCCGACAAGTAAGAAAGTCTTGCCTGCCTTGGCCGTAATAAGCGATGCCACGGTTCCAAAAGCGTAGACAAAACCTGCACATACTGCTTGCAGATCAAAGCTAGCGCATTCAGATTTTGCACTTAAGCGGCCATGAAGTATCGCGGCCATAGATGGATTAACATAATCAGGCGTCGAAGTTGCAACAATAATTCCATCAAGTGAATCAGCCTTAATTCCTGAACTTATCAGGGCACGCTTTGCGGCATCCTCAATCAGATCTATTAGTAAAGAACCAGGAGCTAGATGTCGCCTTTCTAGAATTCCTAATTTTTCACGAACCCATTCAGAAGTTTCTGGCCGCAAACTCTCATTTGTGACAGGAAAACTAGACACGGCAGACCCGGAACCACAGATTCGAACTCCTAACGCTTTTATTCTCATAGGAGCAGTCTAATCAAAATAAGAATAAAAAAGAAAAGAAAATAGTGATCCAAAAATGAAGATGCTTGAGGCGTTAACTAAAAAACAAAGGTGATACAGCACAGGTAAGCCTGCTACTCCCTTCGGGTAGAAGACTTGCGTCGGTCAAACTAGCAGGGTAGCCCCAAAAAATCACAAAAATGCAGATGCTGCTTAAAATCTTTGCTAAGAATTTTTCTTAAATGGAAAAACTTTAGTAGTTAAATGCTAAAGGCAGCTATAAATGGAACCAGGATTAGATTGGAAACATAGT
>Ga0209442_1001578_pt1 | contig 12778 bp, 5 predicted proteins | sample LauGreSBDMM110DD_2_FD_187565 | JGI IMG/M metagenome (GOLD analysis project Ga0209442, IMG submission 187565) | Freshwater lake microbial communities from Lake Michigan, USA - Sp13.BD.MM110.DD (SPAdes) (version 2) | ecosystem: Environmental > Aquatic > Freshwater > Lake | place: Lake Michigan, USA...
TTTAAGTTCATTTACTTCTTCTTTAAGTTCTTTTACTGCTTCAATTAATAATGCAATCATTTTTTCATATTGAACTGCCTTATAACCATTTTCACGAGTTGTTACTACTTGTGGTAGTACCTTTTCAACTTCTTGTGCAATCACACCAACATCAGTACCTGAATGTGAATGTATTTCACTAAATCCAGATTTCCAATCAAAGGTATTTCCACTAATCTGTGAAAGTTTTTGAAGAGCATTTGGTATTGGATTTATATTTTCCTTTAATCTCTTATCAGAAGAATAGAATGCAGTAATATCATTTGTTGCACGAATTTCTCCTGTCGTACCAGAAGGAGCAGTACCAACACCAAAAGAATTAACTTGATAACTATTCTCAATCGTTAATTTAGTTGCAGTAGTAGCAGTACCAGTTAAGGTAGCAGTAATTGTACCGGCACTGAAGTTTCCAGAACCATCACGAGCAACAATATTTGATATTCCTGATGTTGCGGCAGATAATCCATTTAGTTGACTAACATTTAAGTTAGGAACCACTGTTGTAGAAGTAACTGTAAGTGGTGCGGTTCCTGCTGCTACAGTAGAGGTAAGAGTTGTTGCACTAAATGTTCCGATTCCACTTAAAGTTGCGGCAGTCGTAATTCCGGCGTACCATTTAAATTGTTGAGAAGTAGACGGAACACTATTCCAAAGAGTGTTATTATCAATTCCAAATGCATAATCAACATTACTACCACTAAGTGTAGTGAATAAAACGATCTTAGTTCCAACACTTCTTGTGGTAAATATAGGAGCAGCAATACCATTATTATTAAAATCAATTCTATTTCCAGTCAAACCGTTGAGATATATTTGTCCATTAAAATCAGTAGTTGAATTAGGAGCAGTTATTGTGAATCTTCCACCAACATTTAAGTTCTTACCAATACCAACACCACCAGGAACAACTAGTGCTCCTGTTGTTGGACTTGTAGAGTCTGTGTCATCACTTATCTTTTGAGACTTAACACTTACTGGACCATTAAACTTAACTTCTTTGTTAAATGTAACCGGACCATCAAATTGTGAAAGAATTGTTCCGGAATTTCCACCCTCAACAACAAGTCTTTCTTTAATAGTAACCTCATCAAAAACAACACTCAATCTTGATGGATCTTCACCAGTAATCGTGGGAATTGGAGCATCATAAGTAATTTCTTCACCGGTTGCAGATGATGTTTTTCTATTTCCAACAAAGGAGTCACCATTGTTATTCATACCAGTATAAACAACAATACCACCGGAGCGTTCTTGAGACTGAACCAAAAACTCTTCTCTTTCGGTTAGGGTAATGGACTGAACCTGAGGAAGTGCCGTTGAATAATTTCCCGGTCCGTATCCAAGATATTCAAATGTATGACCGGATGCTCTTAAAATCGAAGGTCTTCTAAACTCAACCGCAATTGGTTTAATCTTTTTAATAAGAGATCCATTATCATGAGGCACCGACCTTGTTCCAAGAACACCACGAATTACCGTAATCACATCACTTCCACCACCACTCAAAGTGCTACTCGCAATTCTCAAGATTTCTTCATCAATCTGTATATAAGAACCAAGAGGAAATCTTTTGAGAATTGAACCAAGAGAATTTGAAACTTGAATTGTTGTAGCAGTTGGAAATGAAACTGCCGTCAGTGTTTCATTATCAAAAAATGAAACAGATCTTGTTCCTAAATTTTCGGCAGATGAATCTGAACTTGCCTCATTTGATGAGAGACCGTGTTTGAGAATATATCCAGAATTTGCACTTATATTTGGAGTAAGTGCCGTGAATGTGTTAATACCAACCCTTTCTTTAACTATATAATCCCCAAGATTATTACTCAAAGAATCAATTACTCTAAATTTATTTCCACCAAATAATCCGTGAGGTCCGGAACAATTGAATGTTGTGATTCCACTTAAATGTGTTGCACTTGATATAAAAATTGATGGTCCCAAGACAACCGCATAATGATTTCCAGTGATGACTGGATCTCCAGTAGTTCTTCCAATCGAAATCGCAGTATCTGAAGAAACTGCCGTAATAAGATGATATGTGTCGGAGGTTGTTCCGGCTCCGGTAAATTGAACCACATTATCGATTGCAGGAGTAATACCTGATGTAATTACATTAAATCTTCCATTACTTCCAGTTCCTAAAGTAACACCAATACCGGCATTAAATCCTTGAGCAGTTGCATCAAAAAATAGTGATAATGTAGTTGCGGCACCTACTACAGAGTATCCGGATCCTTGTGAAACAATCTCTGCGGATGGAATTGCCCCTCCAGCATTCACAACAACTTTTGCGGTTGCTCCTTTCCAGTTTCCTCCCAAAGAATCTAAAAGTTTGACATTTTGATATGTTCCTGTTACATAACTCGAAGATCCTGAACCACCCGCATCATTGTCTGATAGTGTATCAAAAGTTCCATTAGAAGTAACAATACCGGCAAGTCCATGTCTTTTGGCAAATGTGATTGTTGAACCAGAAACCCCAGAAATATCAAGACCCACACCTAGTTTTGTGAGCAAAGTATCTGTGGATTCTCGTGTGATGCTTTTCTTTAGATCATTGGTTACAACTTCTCCCAGAGGAGATCTTTTTGCGAATGATTTTGCGGATGCAGGATTATCATTAATATTATCTCGGTCTAATTGCGGATATAAATCAACAACATTCTGACTATATTTAATATTTGTGAATTCTGTTGGAATTGCCTTGTCAGAACTTAACACATATAAATGATAAATTCCATCCCTAACGCCTTCAATATACGAAGATATTACTTCTTTTCTATAAATGTAAAGATTAGACTGTAAGTTGTTTCTTTCAAATCTTGGAGATAAAATTGTTCTGCTAGTTGTATTATTTGTGAATGAAGCACTTCCCGGAGTTGTGGATAGCGTATAAGTGAAAGTTAAATCATCAGAAACAGTAACCACAAATGTTCCGTTATATCCAACATTGTCTTCACCGGGCGTATTGGTACTGTCCGTCACATTTTTAATAATAACACTATCACCAGTATGAAGATTGTGTGGAAGTTCGGAGATGATTGTGACTGTATATGGTGGGGCACCACCAGTACTGGTGCATTTAGCAATCAGACTTAAATTCTTATTATAATCATAATCTGCTACCACAAGAGTAGAAAGACTGGGGTCAGCATTATTGCGAAATCCGGTCGAACTTGATTCTTGAATTATAAAACTATTTTCTGGATTTTTTGCATTTGGCAATTCTTTTGGAATTACAACTCGAATCTTATAAACCTTTTCATCTAAACTTCGGGTATCTTCAATTCTCTTAATTCGAGTTGGTTCTGTTCTTCCGCTATCTATGGGAATCAAAGGAGTTGCTGCAGTAATTGCATTATAGATGCCACTACCGGCATTTGTAGTAATGTACCACTGATTGTTTGTAGTATCAAATCGTATTGGATGACCCACATCACCAGAAACCTTATCAGAAACTCTACTTAAAATTTTAAGATTGGTTCCGCCATAAACAGTAATCGCATCTCCAATTGATGAAGCAGATGGTGATGATGCAAGTTTAATTTGAGTATTAGAATGAAGAATTGCATAATAAACAGTATTTTCTGTAATATTTTCAGGCAAATCTCCATCATCACTTATAATAATAACTTTTTCTCCCGTCTCAATCGTATGACTACCAATTGTAAAAATAGTTCCTGATACAGAAGTTACTGTGTATTCTTTTGCAGAACTTGTAACTCCATCCGACATTAAAATATTTGCAGAATATTCTGTTCCGGATGTCGTAAAATATAATTTATCATTGACTCTTGCACCAACTCGATATCCTTGAGTTTGGATTGGTGGAGCAACATCTTTAGACTTAAATCCAAATAGATACAGACGATTTTGATTTGGATTAATAGAAGTATTTGTGGTAATTCCAACATCCAGTGCCTGCCAGTCAAGATTACTCTCTTCCGTTACAATTGATCGTGGTGTAATAATAGAAGTAATAAATGCCTTATTATCTTTCTCAAATGCCTCCTTCTTAAATCCAGAAGAATTTAGTGCAATCTGCCCAAAGTTTGAGTTTGAGTTGGTGATTGACATATCACCACCTGTTTCAGAATCAAGATGCTTATTAAATCCAATTGCAAAAACAGATACAATTTGAATAAATGCATCATTTGTTGCTTTGATATGACTTGATTCCCATCCACTTCTATAAATTGATAATGGATCAGAATGATAAACCTTACCAACATCAGTTGAAGAAGAATTTAATGATAAAGTCGCACCAGAAACTTTTGATATTGCAATATTATCATTATAATCTCTATTTGTTTTACTATATTTTACAAATGCCCGATCATCCTTTTGAAGTGAAACCGCAGTAAATTGAGCCACAACCATTGAACGAAAACCGGATGCCTTACTACCATCGGCAAGCATTCCGTTCATTCCCCAGACAGAACGCAAAGAAATATTAAAAATATAAGGTGATGCACCAGATACTGTATCAGTATCAATCGTAACTTCACCAGAAGATGCATTACCCGGTGTGGGTAGATTTATTCTAAAACTTGGAAGTAAGTATGTAAATACTGTTGAAGAACTCACACTTTGAACTTTAGTTGAAATATTATAATCAGTTGGATTAACTCCATTGATTTTAATTGGAGTTCCTGCAGTAAGTTCGTGAGGTACTGCAGTTGTTACTGTAACTTGATTACTTGCCGTTCCACCAGAACCTGCCTCAATATTAGAAATTTGAATTGGATCAGTGGCAAATGATCCAACAATTTCCCACTCGGGTCTTTGTTTTGAAAATCCGTCTGGATTTTCTGGATACTTATTATCAATGTCTCTTCCGGATCCGCCATTGAATGCATTCGAAAGTTTTGCATAATACATATCAAGGTCGGTAAGACCAGTGGTTTTATACTTATTCACACCATCGGCATACTCAAAACAGGTGAGTTTGTGATGAGAGAATGAAGGAAATGATTGGTTATTACTCGAAAAGTTTGTTGGATCAGTATAAACAATTCCTTGCTCACTTCCATCAAAAATTGAAAACTGCCAAAAGTAACAGGCACCGGTAATTCTGAAAATTGCCGAATTTGAAGCGTTTAAGTCGGTTGGGTTAGGAACATATTTTGGACGAATTTTGGTCTTTCTTAAGTCAAGACCAACAATTGATGTCCCTCTAGGAACAATGACACCACCATGAATACTATTAAACTTATAAAGAATATTATCTTCTTGTGTTAGATCAAAATTAGAATCAAGTGTAAGATTAAGTGTCGTTAATGCTGCAGATTGTGTTCCACTCGGAGATGTTACTGTTGCCGTTCCTCCAATATTTTCTAAAGCAAAACCAGGACGATTATCAACCGTATGTGCTCCTGGCATCAAAAGGATTGTGGTCTTTTCTACATCATCATTACTATTTCCCCTTAAATACGAAAATCTGGCTGCCTCTATAATTGCTCTTTGTAGAGTTTTAAAAGGTTGAGCCAGAGAGTTTCCTTGATTTGTAATACTATCAGTAGAATCTAAATCGCTTGGGCTTACATATAAGATACGACCTTCTGTATTCTTAATAAAATTGTCAAGTTTATTTAAAGGCATATTCTCATTCTTAAGAACTATTATCTTCTATTTATAATACTCACAAAAAAAATCACCTGCCAAAGACAAGTGAGTTTTATGTATTTAAGGTTTAGAGTGGAGATGTATAAACTAATGAATTATCATCAACACGGGAACGAACAACTTCTAAAACATTCATAAATTGATCTATTGTCTCACAATTTACAGTTTTTTCTCCACCTTCACTTGAATACAAATAAAACTTTTTAGCAAGAGTATCAACAACGCAGCGGGTCAGGACTTCTTGAGTTTCAGCAGGCATTTGAGTGGTTTTTTGATTACTGGTTCAGTATAGCACGATTTGGTGGTGGTGTCAAGGGGTTGGGAAATCCAAGTTAAATGGACACTGATAATTTAACCAATCAAGGTTTTCTCTATCTTGATTTATAGTCGCCCATCCATCCTTTTCATAATAATCCATAATCATATTGAAATATTCCTCATATCTTATAGCGGCATTTTCTAGAGAAAATGTTTCTCCCCAGTTTCTACAATTTATTGGTTTTATTTTATCAATGTTTTGTATTGCCCAAATCATATGATCTAGTGTTCTTGCTCTATATCCAGTAATTCCATGTAAATTATTTTCACTAAATGATCCCCAATCTGTCGAAATTATAGGTGTTCCGTGCAAAAAACTTTCGAACATAACATTACCAAAAGGTTCAGCAAAGGTTGACATCATAAAACAACACTTTGCATTTTTAATTAATTCGGATCTTTCATCGTGACCCACAGCACCAATACACATAACATGATCTGGTATTGTTTCATATGGAAATTGTGGATCCTGCACAATATCTCCAGGACCAGCAATAATTAATTTTTTACCAGTTGCTCTCGTTGCTTCGATAGCATATGTTACTCCTTTCAACCTTATAACTCTTCCAAAATATAAAAAATAATCTTGTTTATTCTCACTGTACTCATATTTCGAATGATCAAAATAACCTGGAATAACAGTATCATACCAATTATGATATCCATCACCATCTTGATCTACTTCTAAACATTTTTCTCCAGTTAATGCATGTAAGGCTGAATATGATTCATATACTTTCCATTTGGCATAACAGCAAGTAATAGAGTATGCTACATTAGCTTCTACTGTTATTAGATCTGGATTTTCATCTGATATAATTCTTTGAGAATTTCCAATAAAGTTCACAAATATATCATTTTTATTTTTATATTCTTTTATTGCATCAGATGCTTTTTTGTACATATATTCATTGGCAAATAGATTATTGTAATCAATAAATCCATTACTTTTATCTTCCCATTTTATATTAGGAAAAAATCTTTCCCAATCATTTCTATCAAAAATATTAACACTCACATCACAATCTATTTTACTTTCTTCATGCCCATAATGAAAAATTTGATGTCCTCTATTTTTCATAAATTTACAAAATCTTATCATTTTTTCAGAGAATGGATTAACGGTCATCGATCCATCACTGATAGTATATGGCATATCTACCACATGAAATCTAAATTTTCTATTCATTTTAAAGAAAACTCCTTATTTTTTGTATACCAGGTTGACATAGTATATCTTTCACCACTTAATACTTCATTAACTCCGTGAATATGATCCTTTCCAGAAGAAAATAAAATTACTGTTCCGGGTTCTGGTTTGACTTCATAATTATAATTGGAAAAATAGGTTTCTCCTCCAGTAAAATCATCATTTAAATATAAAACCGATGAATAATCTCTGTTTGGAGTATAATGTTGTTTTTGTGGATCATCAATATAATGATTATCTGCGTGTTTGTCTAATTTGATTCCTACACCCCAATAAACCAAAATACTAAATTCTAAATAAACAGTTTGATTATAAAGTTCTTTACACATATTAATTATTTTATTATGAATTTTATCGGTTAGATATTTTACCCAAATTTGATTATTATATGATGTAACAACTCTATTATTCCAAACTTCACCTAATTCATTATTTTTAGAATTATTTTTTTGGTATTCTATTAAAGTTTTACAGTCATCAAGACTTATAAAATTATCTTGTTTAAATATTTTTTCCATTTTTATTTTAATTTAAACATTAAGATCGGTTACATAATACCAGGTGACTGCGACTCTTTTCTTTCCTTCCAAAACTTTTTGCCCAGAATGAGGGAAGCACCAATTTGAGGGAAAAAATAATCCATATCCAGGATCTGGTTTAAATGTTTGATATGGAAATTCAGTTCCGCCGCCAACAAATCCACCATTCAGATATAAAACTACACTAATTTTACGATGATATTCCTTTAAACTTGGATCATTCGATGTATCGTGATGAAACTTATATTCCTTATCTTTTCCGTATTCTAAAACTTGAATTGCTTCTCTATGGCAGGTTGTATCATATCCAGTAGGCACCGGATAATATTGAAACATAGAATTAATTTCAATTATTTTTTCTTTATAAATCAAAAGAGACTCATTTATTTTTCGATGAAGAAGTTCTGTTGCAGTATGTTCTTCACTCATTGCTGCTCCAAGACTTGATCTTACTGTTGTATCAATTCTTGATTTTCCATTTAAGTCAAATACAGCATTTTCATAAAATATTAGAGTATCAATATAACTATTAATTATTTCTAATTCTTCTTCATCAAGAACTTGGATAGTTTGAATAAGTTCGTTCATTTTAATAATAAAATATATGGATTATTATATCACATCTTTAATTTTGTGCATGTACCTGAACGGCAAAGTCCAGTGCGTCATCAAAATTTTCTAGCATATTAATCCAATTGGAATAAGCATCTGGCGGAGAAACTCTTTCCCATGCTCCATTATGTTTAATACTAATCTCGTTAGTAGTTTTAAATACACCTGATTGTTTTATACTCGTAGTTTGAGGTGACTTCCAAGTACCTGATTGTTTTACAAATAAACCAGTAAATTTTTTAAAACCTGGATACGAAGTAGAAAACCCACTACTAGTGAAAACTATTTCTCCACCAAGAGTTAAACGTTTTGATTCAACCACAGTTTCAGCTCTTACTTCATGATATCTAATAAAACCTATACCACCAGTAATGGTTACAACACCTTCCTCAATATAATAGGAATCAATATTATATACAACATACTCAGGTTTTTTATCTACAGTACAAACATATCTTATTCTACCAGGTACTTCACCGGGTCCAGCAGCTCCATAGGGAGCTATATTAAGACCAGTTATGCTAACATTATAGTTGGTATCTGGAAAAGGAGTATCAAACCAGCATCTATATGCTTTAGCAGGACCGTCATTATGTGAAACAAATGTAGTATTTCCAATACCATTGACAATACCATAAATCTGAGAAATACTACCATCACAAGAAGGATGTTCATCTCTAGCCCTATTTAAAGGTTCAATACCTGCTATACCATTATTGCCCGATAGTTGTATTGCAAGATTATCATAGTTATCTTCATCTGAACTGGTTAGTATGGTATTACTAGTAAAACTAGCAGTATCAAACTTGCCGGCAACTGTAGTAGCTAGACCAACATCTAAGTTATCTCCGTTATTGAAATAATGCGTACAACCAACTGACTTATTAGTTGCACTTGCTTGATTGTAAGTATATTCGATATTATTACCATATCCCAGAATTTGATAATCTCTAGTCGTTGGACCTGGTTCAAATACAAATGATGTTTCAACATTGGTAAATACACCATTATTTAATGTAGAACCAGTAGGTATTGGAACTGCACTTGAGGTATGAACATTAGTGGTAGTGGTTGCTGTAATTGATATTGTTCCACCTACTCCAACTGGTCTCAAAATATCAAATCGATAAAAGTTTTCTGCTTCTTTTACTGCAGCAAATTTTACCGTTGTAGTAATTCCAGTTAGTCGCAAATAATGAAGATTATCTGATTTTCTAATAAAAAAAGCAGCCATAATAGTTTTTAAAAAATTAAGAAGTTACTTGATACCAAATGTCACCATCAGAACCACCAGATGGAGTAGAAGTGCTGACATATCTAGTTCCATATGCATTACTAGTTGACGGAAAAGATATTGTAGACCCGCTTGCAGTAATCGGTGGAGACGCATAACTTGGCATAGATACGGTAATATTAGTAACTCCAGGAGGACCAGCAGGACCGGCAGGACCAGCAGGACCGGCAGTAGTACTAGGAGGACCAGCAGGACCGGCAGGACCAGCAGGACCGGCAGTAGTACTAGGAGGACCAGCAGGACCGGCAGGACCGGCAGGACCAGCAGGACCAGCAGGACCGGCAGGACCGGCAGGACCAGCAGGACCAACTTGTTGAGTGAAGGTTATAGTTGCAGTTCCTGCAGGACCATCAGTGGCAGTTGCCGTAACACCATCTCCAACAAAATTAACAATTTGTGTCCCTAACGCAGTTCCTACAAGATCCCCTTGTTCCTGAATTGTAATTCCACTAATTGCGGCATTACCACCAGAAGTTGATGCAACTTGCCAAGCCCAACCACCAGAACCATTTGCGGTTAAAACATAATTATTAGTTCCGGTCCCTGAAGAAGAGTCTAAGATTTGAGTTGGTTTAATTTTACCAACAGTTAATAAATCAGTTGATGGAGTATAAGTAATACCACCATCAGTATATAATGCCTCATAATCAGCAGAACCATTATTATCAGTAACAAAAGTTGGAAATAATGGAGTACTTGATGAACTTGTTACAGTTTTGATAAGATCACTCTTATCTGAAGTACCAGTAAGAGGACCACTGAATGCAGTGGCATAAACGGTATTCCATTTCTTGTCATCAGAACCTAAATCATAAGTATCATGTGCTGATGGTATAATATTACTAGAAACAAATGCACCAAAAGAAACTGTGGTCTCAAGATTTATATTTCCAGTTCCATTATTGGTAATTGTAAAATTACCATTCAAACCGGGATGACGAATTATTCTTGCGGAATAATCACCATGATCAGAACCATAAAAATCAATATAGGTGGCAATATTAGTGGCACCAACACCAAGTTCAATATTCCTACCAGCATCTCCACCAATAGAAACTGTCGTAAGGGCAGTTCCAACCTTAAGGGTAGCACCATCATAAATTAAACCGGCACTACCAACTACTTCAGTATTATTTGAGTTTTTATATAAAACCTGATTTGCTGCTGCAATGGATGATAATGCTGCTCCACCAGAAAGAGTACCATTGAATGTAGTGGCATAAACTGCACTCCACTTAAGATCAGCGGAACCTAAGTTATGAGTATTAGTTTCCGATGGTAATATATTAGAATTAACTTTAGATGTAAAAGTAACAGTATCAGTATTGTCACTACCTAAAGTTACATTACCATTAAATGTAGAAGTTTCAGAAACGGTTAATTTTGTTAATGCTAATACATCAGTGGCAGCATTATAAGAAATACCACCATCAGTATATAATGCCTCATAGGCAGCAGGACTATTATTATCAGTAACAAAAGTTGGATATAATACTGCTTCTGTTGATGATACAGTTTTGATAAGATCGCTTTTATCTGAAGTACCAGTAAGAGGACCACTGAATGCAGTGGCATAGACAGTACCCCACTTAAGATCAGCGGAACCTAAGTTATGAGTGTTAGTTGCTGATGGTGTAATAGAACTAGAAACCGTTGCACCAAAAGAAACTGTGGTCTCAAGATTTATATTTCCAGTTCCATTATTGGTAATTGTAAAATTACCATTCAAACCGGGATGACGAATTATTCTTGCGGAATAATCATCATGATCAGAACCATAAAAATCAATATAGGTGGCAATATTAGTGGCACCAACACCAAGATCAATATTCCTACCAGCATCTCCACCAATAGATACTGTTGTCCCAATTCCAACATTAAGAGCATTTCCGTTATAAATTAAACCGGCACTACCAACTACTTCAGTATTATTTGAGTTTTTATGTAAAACCTGATTTGCTGCTGCAATGGATGATAATGCTGCTCCACCAATACTTATAGGAATATTAGAAGCAGAAGTAATTCTACCTTTAGCATCTACAGTTACAATACCGACTTGAGTGGCAGAACCATAAGTACCTGCAGTAACTGTAGTATTTGATAAAGTTCCAGCAGAAGAGACATTAACACTGCCATCAAAATTAACGTTCCAAGTTAAATCCCCAGTAATTGCTATATTTTTTTGTGCTGCTAATTTAGTAGCACTATCGGCATTACCAGAAAGAGGACCATTGAATGTAGTGGCATAGACAGTACCCCACCTAATATCAGCGGAACCTAAGTTATGAGTATTTGCTGATGGTATAATATTACTAGAAACAGTTGCACCAAAAGAAACTATATCACCAGCAGCATCTCCTAATGTTGTGTTCCCTTTAAGAGTTGTATTACCATCAACCGTTAAACTATTTTTAATTGTAGTAATACCAGTAGTAGCACCAATTACAATACTAGTACCAGCATCTAATACATTAGCAGTGGTTACATTAGTATTAAAGAGATTGAGTGCTGCAGTATTACTCTTTACATTACCACCATCAACAGTTAAGTCTCCACTAATATAAGTATCACCACGAATATCAAGCTTTGCTAATGGGTTAGTGGTTCCAATGCCCACTTTTGCATCTGCAGTAACTACAAAGACTTTACCATCTGTAGAAACACCTAAAGTATTTGCTGTTCCTATTTGGAATCTTTGTAATGGATTTGTGGTTCCAATACCTACAGTATCAAAAACAATAAGGTCTTTAGTCGTGGTAAGACCAGTAACACCTAAAGTTCCTATGGTTGCAATACCGGTTACATTTATATTGGTAAATTCTGAACTAGTTACCTTAATTCCGTCTCCATAAATTTTTCTCCAAGGATTAGTTGCCGAACCTAAGTCATAAAGATTATTTGCTGATGGTATAATATGACTAGAAACAGTTGCACCAAAAGAAACCGTATCACTATTAATATCACTTCCTAAAGTTGTATTACCATCAACCGTTAAACTATTTTTAATTGTAGTAGTACCAGTAGCAGCACCAAATATAATATTAGTACCGGCACCTAATACATTAGCAGTAGTTACATTAGTATTAAAGAGATTTAATGAAGTAGTATTACTCTTTACATTACCACCATCAACATTTA
>Ga0209442_1001580_pt1 | contig 12773 bp, 11 predicted proteins | sample LauGreSBDMM110DD_2_FD_187565 | JGI IMG/M metagenome (GOLD analysis project Ga0209442, IMG submission 187565) | Freshwater lake microbial communities from Lake Michigan, USA - Sp13.BD.MM110.DD (SPAdes) (version 2) | ecosystem: Environmental > Aquatic > Freshwater > Lake | place: Lake Michigan...
CTCCTGGCTACACAAGAACTTCTCTAGTTGCAGAATTGCTTAAAACTGAGTTAGGTCAAAAAGTTAGCCCAATCTGGCTAGCTCGAATTCCTCAAAATAAGATGGCAGAAGTTACTGACTTACAAGGGGCAGTTAACTTTATGGCCTCTGAAGCGTCTGATTACATGACCGCATCTGACATAGTCGTTGATGGTGGCTATTTAGCCTGGTAATACTTTTAGTAATTTATAAAGTATTGATCAATAAACTTATTTCTAAATTTCTTTTTTGGGTCATATTTTTTAAGCAGTGCTTCAAAATTTGAGTACTTTGGATACCTTGCAGATAATTCATCACTTTTAACTGAAAATAATTTAGCCCAGTGTGGTCTGCCGTGATGTTTTCCTAATATTTCCTCAATTCTTGGTAAGAAATCAACCAAAGTATCTGACTTCTTCCAGGTGAAGTGAAATCCAACAGTTTCTCTTTGATAGGCGCCACTTAGCCATAATTCATCTGATTTTATAGTTCTAATCTCAGTAGCGTAAACCTTTGAGGCAATTTCATCTCCAATAGTTCTTAAGTCCTGTATATATTCGTTAACATACTTACGATCAACTAAGTATTCGGTTTGAACTTCATCTCCGGAAGCAGGGGAAGAATCTAATTTAAAATGTGGCAGGCGATATAACCACTTACCAGATATACCTAACTGATCTGTGCATGGGTCTGGGTTATTGATTTTAACTGGATGCTGCTTAGCTTTTGCTTGATTTGCCCCCAGCCAATTATCTGAAAGGTTATCTGAGCTTGAATCATCTAAAAACTTCATCCATATCTGACCAGTTGAATTCTTAGCCCAATTTGAAAAGTAACTTACGCTATACGCAGAGTTAAAAACCGTATCAAAATTCTCTGCTACTGCTTGTATTCCGATATTCTCATAAACAAATTGTTTAACCGAAAAACTAGGAATGATTCTCATTTTAATCTTGGTAAATACTCCAAGTGCGCCAAGAGAGATTACAAAACCAGCAAACTCTTCAGAGTTACTTTCATCAATTGTTACTAACTCTCCTGATCCTAAAACTATCTCTAAACCAACTACAGATGTAGATAAAACACCATTGTTACTTCCAGAGCCGTGAGTTCCAGTTGAGATCGCTCCAGCAATTGTTACTTCACCTAAGGAAGCCATATTTGAAAATGCCCAGCCATTGCTCTCAAGATATCTTGCAGCATCTGCATACGCCATCCCTGCCGGGATTAAGGCCTGTGCGTTTTGTGAATCTATTTCAATTGCATTACTTAAATTCTTTAATGAAATTAAAGTATCTTTTGTGTCCCCTATTGCATTAAAGGAATGACCGGTAGCTAAAACTTTTACTGCCTGCGAGTTTGAAACTACCTGTTGTAATTTTGAGATATTATCAATTTCAATAAATTCTTTAGCTGAAAAAGTAAGATTTCCTGCCCAATTTTTCACTAAAATTTATACCAAACTACTTCGTAGTGACTTAGCCATTAGGTAATACGATTGTCTTGCGGCCCTTACCGGCCTTAAACGCACTTAGTGCTTGCTCATACTGATCTAGCGGGTAACGATCAGAAATCATTACATCAGCATTTAATACACCATTAGCAAACAACTCAACAGCCCTATCAAATGATTGCAATACTGCCATAGAGCCAACGATAGTAATTTCTTTGTTATAAATCCAAAAAGGCTCAATTTCAACTTTCGCATCCTGGTTTGCAACTCCGAATTGCAAAAATGTCCCACCTGGCATTACATGTTTTAATCCATCTTTAATAGCAGCAACCACTCCCGTGCAGTCAATTACGACATCAAAGCCACGTGGTTGATCAAATTGATCAGCAGAAGTAGCAATGTTTGTAAATCCTAATGTTTTAGCAGTTGCTAATTTATCTTTATTTAAGTCAATAATTGAGACTGATGCTGCGCCATTAACTCGAGCTAACTCTGCCATCATTAAACCCATAGTTCCAGAGCCGTAAATCAAATAATGTGAACCTGGAATTCTTGGGAGTTGGTCATATCCCCTAACTGCACAAGATAATGGCTCAATTAGTGCTGCAGACTTTAAATCAATATCCTTTGAAAGTTTATGGATATTTTTCTTAGGAGATAGTAAAAACTGTGCCGCAGCTCCTGGCATAGAAACTCCAAGTGCGTTCCATTTTTCACATAGGTTTCCTCTAGCACGCCTGCAGTAAAAGCATTCGCCACAATAGACCGATGGATCAACTGCAACAGGGTCTCCAATTTTAACTTCAGTTACATCTTTGCCAATTGCAACAACAGTTCCAGTCATTTCATGGCCTGGAGTAATTGGAAATTTTGGCGCAAATTCTCCTTCAAAAATGTGCAAGTCAGTGCCACAGATACCAACGGCAGCAACCTCAACGACTACTTCAGAATTACTAGGAGTTGGATCGGGAAGTTCAATTATTTCAATTTTTCCTGGGGTAACTATTGAGACTGCTTTCATTGAGTAATTAAACCATTCTCTGTATCAATTAACAAGCAAGAGTAATTACAAAAAAGTTATCTCTAAGTATTCAAACTCTTGAAACGCAAATCTGACAACTGAAGTATTTGATTCTTGCTATACGTATCATCTAGCCGTTATAGCAGTACCTACAGGTTTATGAGTAACTGGGTGCGGTAATGATGGAGGAGTGATCCAGTAAAGCTCAATGGAATGCTCATATGCTAACTAGCCTTGTAAGCATATTAATAGTACTGATAAGAACTACTTTAGAAAACTAATTAAACTTAGATTTTAAATAGTATCAATTAAATTAGCTGCAACGCGATGTTGTTATGGTTTAACCATGTTTGACTACTTAGGCGCGAACGTGCGCCAAATCGGATCAATTCAAAAGGATTAAGCTGGAATTATAAACAGTAATTTAACCCCTAATAAATTTTTCATCAGCAGGAAATTTGCTTATGATTTCAATAAGCAATTCTTTTAATGCCTCAAGGTCGTTAAGTGAGCAGCTTTCAACCCCAGAGTGGGTATAACGTGTAGGCCAGGCAAGATCTGCGCAGGCAACACCATCTCCTACTAGTTGAACATATGAGGCGTCAGTTAGTAATCCGATGGTTGCATGGCGCTGTAAATTAATTTTTGCAGAGGCAGCCGCTTTGTCAATCAAAGAGAGAAGGTGTGGGTGAGGAATTAACCCATTTAAAGTTCCTCTACCGTGGAATGTGTAAGTACCAACAACTGGTCCACTATCAACCTTTATACCGTTTCCATTTTGAATATCTGGAGTATCAGAAGCAGCAACTAGATCTATACTAATAGCAGCGGTTGGTTTAATTTGTTGAGCCGCCACCATTGCCCCTCTTAGATTAAACTCCTCTTGCACTGTGCCAACTAAATGCAGTGTAATTGGTGGGCGATTTTTTCTAAAGTGCTCGGCAAGTTCGACTAATAAAGCACATCCGCCACGATCGTCAATTGAGGTTGCTGAGACTCGATTATTTAATAATTTTTCAAAACTTGGCCGATAAATTACTGGAGTTCCTACCCTAACACCCGCATCTGCTACCTCTTGCGCACTTTTTGCCCCAATATCTAGATAGCATTCATTAATTGGTTTTACTTTGTACTTATCTTCTGGCGGCGTTAAATGATGAGAGACATAGCCGACTACGCCATTAATAGTAGTTCCAACAGCAGTTTGTAATATAACATTTGATGCAGCCAAGATTCGCTCTGGCACCCCACCGATTCTTTCAATTCGAATGAACCCATTTTCTTCGATTTTTTTAACAATCATCCCAAGTGAATCTGTATGAGCAAATACCATCAAATTAGAGGTACTTGGGTGCTCACTTTTTATTGTAGCAATTACATTGCCTAAAACATCAACTCTTATTTCATCAACAAATTCTGCTAGATCAGCCTTGAGTGATTTAATCATCATATCTTCAAAACCAGAGATTGCTGGAGTTAGGCAATATTTTTCTAGCCGCTCAATAAGTAACATTATAGACCCAATGGCTTTATTATTGATTTATTATAGTAACTTAAAGTTGACATTTTAATTTCTCCCACTAACTTATCTAGATTTATTTGCTGCGTTAACTAACTCAATTACCCGCTTTGGATCAACGGGATTGAAAGTCTTGCCATCAATTTTCATGGCACTTCCTGAAATCACACCATCTGCAATCTGTAAGGTCTTGGCAATAGTTTGTGCATTAACTCCAGTGTTTGCAAAGACCGGAGTACTTCTAACTGTTTCTTTGGCAGCCAATAAATCTGTTTCACTAAAAGCAATTCCAGCAACTGGACCTGAAATTAATATTGCATCAAAGCCAAAGTATTCGGCACCCTTTGCCCGTTCTGCCACAGTACGGTTTTCCATTGCAGAAGCAAACTCAGGAACAATATTGGTAAAGAGTGCAATGTGTTCTGCCTTTAATCTTGTTCTAGTTCGGGCGATAATGGCTGGATCTGGTGTTAGTAGACCCATCTCACTAATAAATGACCCACACATTACCTCACGCACAAATGTTGCACCGCATGCAGCTGCTGCTTCAATTGATGCGATTGGATCCCATAAAAGATTTACACCGTATGGAATTCTTATTTTATCATAAACCGCGCCAACTAAAAATGTATTCCAAGCGCCAACCTCAGAATCTAACTTGGTTGTATATGGCAAATCTGATTCATTACAGAATAACAATCCATCGATACCACCATCTTGAAGCGCTTTAACATCGGCTGCTATTGAAGCGATAGCCGATTTTAGGTCTGGGCTTGGCTTAGCCTGTGGCTGCCCAGGTGATGCTGGTAGATGCACCATACCTATAATAGGTTTAGGTTGTGAAAAGATCTTTGATAAGAGTATTGCCATTAATAAAAGCCTTTCATATTTCATCTTAAAATAATGAGTTTACGAACTCGTACTCAATTTTACCGCAGAAAGTGAGTTATAAAAAGGGAATTATGAACCTATAATTGTTATATTTTTAATTGTTTCATAGAGGTAGTTGAGAGAAGACGCTATTTTTTATTTGGTTAAAATTGATTGTTATATTGCAATTAAGGTCATAAAATAGACGTCTAAAGAGTATATAACGTTTAGATAACAATCCTTAAACCATTGTAGGCAGGCTTCAGTAGTGCTATACATTACCTAGGAAGTCGGATGACCTCCAATTAAGAGATCGGATTAACATGGTTAAAATGAAATTGCAGCGCAAAATTGCAGCGCTGGCAATTGTAGTAGCTGCTTCTCTAGTTGCTACGAGCTGCTCTTCTAGTTCAGATGAGGCATCAAGCGATATGCCTAAAGTAACCCTGATTGTAAAAGATCAGATTAATGCATTCTTTATTGCGATGGTCAAGGGAGCCAAGGCGAAAGCTGCTGAGGTTGGAGTAGATTTGACTGTTATCTCAGCCAAGCAAGAGGGTGATGATGCCAGTCAGATAACTGGTATTGAAAATGCTATTTCTGCGAAGCACGCAGGAATTTTAATTACACCGATGTCAGTAAATGTTAACTCTGCGATTACGAAGGCCCGCGACGCAGGACTTTTCGTAATTTCGCTGGATACACCTACAGACCCTGCAGATATAGTAGATATTACTTTTGCTACTGATAACTGTGAAGCAGGACGCCTGATTGGTCAATGGGCCGCAGCAAAACTTGCTGGAAAGAAAGCTGTGATCGGTCTAATAGATCTTTTTGACGACAGAATGGTCTCAGTAGATTACTGCCGAGATAATGGATTCCTAGCAGGTATGGGAATTGACGTTAAAAATCCTAAGATAATGGGAGACGAAGCCAAAAAAGGTAAGTACTCAGGTGGTGATTATGAGATTGTAGGAAACGGAGCTGGTAAAGGAGCCGAATCCGAAAGTCGCTCAGTAATGGAAAGATTGTTGAGCAAAAACAAGAACATAAATGTTGTCTACACCATTAATGAACCAACTGCTTTTGGTGCTTGTGCCGCCCTTAAGGCAGCAGGATTAAAAGCACTGGTCGTGTCAGTCGATGGCGGACGAGCTGGAATTGAAGGAATAAAGAGTGGTTGTATTGGAGCCACTTCCCAGCAATACCCTCTATTGATGGCTGATCTTGGTGTACAAGCTATCTTCGATATTGTGAAGTCTGGAACTAAACCAGAAAACTCAGCTGGCTTAGACTTCTTTAATACTGGAGTTAAATTAATTACTGATGATCCTCAAGAAGGAGTGTCATCTGAATCCACACAATATGGATTGGATAATGCTTGGGGTTAAGATAACCACTTGATATCAAAGGGAACTGAAAGACTAAAGTACTTTCAGTTCCCTTATTCAAATTAAAGTAATTGATTTAGAGCACAGATGACTTTTATTTATAGTGTAGAAAGGTTGAAATGAGCAAGAAATCTTTAGAATCAAAGCAGTCTGATCTTACTGAATTTAGTTCAAGCATAAGCCGAATACAAATTATTCAATCTTATTTGCACAGGTATCCTTGGTTATCTTCAGCAAGTGTTTTAATCATGGCTATATTTTCTTTTTCTTTTTTTAATTCAAATTTTTTAACTCCTGGAAATCTTTCCCTGATACTACAACAGGTTTCTATTATCGGTGCCTTAGCTCTGGGCCAGACAATTATAATTTTAACTGGCGGCATAGATTTATCTTGTGCTGCAATTTCAGTATGCTGCATGATGATTATGGCTAAGTCTGGTATGGGTGACCCTTACATCGAAAATGATGGCTTATCTATATGGCTTGCCTTTCCTTTAGGTATTTTTATAGCAGCGTTAGCAGGAGCTTTTAATGGTTTTTTGGTAACAAAATTTCGTCTCCCTCCTTTTATCGTAACTTTAGGAACACTAAATATATTCATTGCTATAACGATTTTATATGCTTCAGGTAGGTCAATATTGGAAAACGAGATAGATCCCTTTTTGCTTGAACTCAGCAATATTTTAAAAATTGGCGAATTCGTTGTCACATATGGCGTCATATTAATGTTACTCATGTATGTTTTTTTTGCTTATAGCCTTAGGTTTACTTCTTGGGGAAGACATATATACGCAGTTGGTAACGATCCAGAAGCGGCCCGCTTGTCAGGAATTAGTGTTAATAAGGTACTAATGAGTGCATATTTAGTAGCGGGATTAATATTTGGATTAACATCGTGGATCATGATCGGTCGGATTATGGTGGCAAGTCCAAACGTTCCGAGTGACTATAACTTGGTAGCTATTACAGCGGTTGTAATAGGCGGAACATCACTATTTGGAGGCCGAGGTACTGTATTTGGGACTCTTATAGGTGCATGCATTGTTGGTGTTTTTCAGAATGGCTTAACTCTTGCTGGGGTAGATTTAACTTTCCAAGTACTTGCAATTGGAATCTTAATTATATTTGCGGTTACCCTTGATACTTGGGTAAGAAGGGTAAAGGTTTGATATGGTAAAGCCAGTTCTAGAGGTAAAAAATTTAATAAAAACCTACGGTAGAGTGATAGCGCTTGATGGGGCAGATTTAGAACTGTATCCGGGCGAAGTTTTGGCAATCGTTGGTGATAACGGTGCTGGTAAGTCAACTCTTATAAAATGTATATCGGGAGCCGAAAAAGCAGATTCGGGAAAAATTATAATTGATGGTGCTGAAGTTTCATTTAATAAAGTTCAAGAAAGCCGCCTTGCTGGAATCGAAACTGTTTACCAGTCTCTTGCTGTTGCTCCCTCTTTAGACGTTACTGCAAATATTTTCTTAGGTAGGGAAATTAGGCGAGGAGGACTTTTTGGTCAGCTTTCAAGAATGATGGATAGTTCATTAATGAAAAAAGATGCCCAAAAATATATCTCTTCACTAGGAATAGAAACAATCCAAAATATAAACCAAGCAGTTGAAACTCTGTCAGGTGGGCAGCGGCAGGCAGTAGCTGTAGCTCGAGCTGTTGCGTTTAGTCAAAAAATAATAATATTAGATGAACCAACTGCCGCACTTGGGGTCCGAGAGTCATCGCAAGTTCTAAGTCTGATTAAAAACCTCCAAAGCCGCGGGTTGCCTGTAATAATTATTAGCCATAATATGCCTCAAGTATTTGAAGTCGCCAATAGAATTCAGATTCAAAGACTTGGTAAGAGAGCGGGAGTAGTTACTCCAAAAACCCACGATATGAGAGATGTAGTTGCAGTAATGACAGGGGCTCTTAAGTTAGAACAAAAAGATCAGACTTTAAATTCAGTAACTTAGGTACAACGTTAGCATCTAAGAGGTAATCAACTTGAATCACGACCATATTTATGTTAGTCATTCAAATAAATTTATGGTCAGTAATTGTAATGAGCTAGAATCTTGAATAATTCAAAACTAGTTGTTGGTATAGACTCTTCTACACAATCATGTAAAGTTGAAATTAGAGAATTAGAAACTGGAAAACTTATAGCGACCAGTACAGAAAGTCATCCAGCAACTTTTCCGCCGAAAAGTGAACAAAATCCAGAAATATGGTGGCAAAGCTTAAAGTCAGCATTTGCAAAAGCGCAAAAAAGCCATAATTTCGACAAGAAAAACATTGTTTCAATTGGCGTTACTGCTCAGTGTCATGGCTTAGTTGTGCTCGATAAAAATTCTAATGTAATTCGCCCAGCAAAACTATGGAATGACACTGAATCTTCTTTACAAAGTGATTTTCTACTCAATAAATACGGAAAGAAGTATTGGATTGAGTCAACAGGATCAATGATTGGGCCATCTTTTACCATAACAAAACTTTTATGGCTATACGAAAATGAAAATGAAAACTTTTTAAAAATTAAAAAAGTGATTCTGCCTCATGACTATCTGGTATGGAAATTGTCCAATAGATTTGTAACTGATCGTGCTGGTGCTTCTTGTACAGGATATTATTCTATAAAAGATGGCAAGTGGGATTTAGAAGTTTTGCAGCAAGTAGCAAAAAATTTCGACTGGCAACTAGTATTTCCTGAGATTCTCTCCCCTAATGAAAAATCAGGTTTCATATCACATGATGCAGCCGAAGAATTGGGTCTAAAAAAAGATGTAGTTATTGCCGCTGGGACTGGTGACCAAATGGCTAGTGCTCTTGGCTTAGGTATTGGTCAAGGGGATTATGTAATTTCACTCGGCACTTCAATTTGTGTATTTACAGTTGTTTCAAATCTGGTGCTTGACTTAAATGGCTTAGTAAATTGTGTTTGTGACTCAAACGGAAAATTTTTACCAATAATTGTTAGTCTTAATGGCACAAAAGTGACTAATTTATTTTCAAAAATTATGAATTGTAGCCTTGAAGAGTTATCAAACTTAGCATTAGATTTCAACCCAGCAGAGCCAAAACTTTTTTTCTCTGCTCTTATTGATGGTGAAAGATCGCCAAATTTACCAAATGCAACAGGCACGTTAGCTGGTATCACTAGTGAAACTACAATAAATGGAATGGCTAGAGCAGCTTTTGACGGAGTATTAACCCCTGTTATAAAAAATTACAAGTACCTACAGAGCCTGACTAGAAATCCAATGAAAAGACTTATAGTTACAGGAGGTGGAGCAAAAAGTTACGCATATAAACAAATTTTAGCTGACTTAGCGCAGCAAGAGATAACCCAACTCGATGTTGAAGAATCTGCTGCTAGAGGAGCGTGTATTCAAGCAGCATCGGCAACTGGACATATAACCGTTGACGAAATTTTGAAGTTATGGGCCCTAGATGTCGTAGATTTAATAAAACCACGCTACCAAGCGGGACTTAATGAATACTTTTCAGCTTTTGATATATGTAGTGGCTGGAGAGGTTTAGATCGAAAATCTAAATCTTAAGATGATGACTATTCTAGAAACCTCAGTAGCAATTGTTGGTTCTGGGATGGGTGGCGCTACTACCGCCTATGGATTAGCGCAAGCTGGTATTGATTGCTTAGTTATTGAGCGTGGTGATTTTGTTAAAAAAGAGGATGCTAATTGGTCTGCCCGAGAAATATTTATAAATCAAAAGTATAAGCCAAATGAAAAATGGCTAGATGAAAAAGGTAAATCTTTTACCCCTGGTGTTCATTACATAGTTGGTGGTAATACCAAGGTTTATGGCTCCTCACTTCCAAGATTTAGAGAGAGTGATTTCCAAGAGATTAAACATAAAGAGGGAACTTCACCTGCCTGGCCATTTACCTATCAAGATCTAGAGCCGTACTACTGCCAAGCAGAGCAGTTATATAAAGTTCATGGTGCAACTGGTGAGGACCCTACTGAACCACCGCGCAGTCAACCATTTCCATATCCAGCATTAACTCATGAAAAATACATTTCAAATTTAGCTGCCAAGTTAACTGCAGCCGGTGTTAGGCCCCATTCAAATGCAATGGGAGTTGATCTTAGAAGTGATGGAAAATGTATTCGGTGTGCAACTTGTGATGGCTTTGTATGTAAATTAGACGCCAAAAGTGATGCTCAAACATGCGCACTAGATCCAGCAATAAAAACTGGGAAAGTAAGACTGGAGACCAATCTAAAGGTTACTCAGGTTGTTGTAAAAAATGGCAAGGTTGATCATTTATTGGCCCAAAGAGATGGCCAAGAAGTAAAGATAATCGCTAAAAAGTATGTGCTTAGTTTAGGTGCGGTTAATACTGCTGCCTTGCTTTTAAGATCTGGCTCAGTTGCTAACTCCTCAGGTTTATTGGGTAAAAACTTTATGATGCACAACAATGCCCATATTGCTGCTTTTGATATTAAGAGTAAGAATGATGTGATTTTTCAAAAAACACTCTCGTTTTCAGATTGGTACTTTGATGGTGGCTCTGGTTATCCGTTAGGAGTTGTTCAACTTATTGGAAAAGTACAACCAATTATGATGAAAAGTTACGCAACTATGGTGCCGCTTGCTCTTCTGAAATTTATTGCAAATAGATCAGTTGAATTTGTAGTGATGAATGAGGATCTTCCAGCTACTTCAAATCGAGTAGAGATTGCTTCAAATGGCATGATACAGATTCATCGAAAAGCAGTTAATACTTCAGCCCATAAAGAATTAATGCAGAAAACCAAAAAAGTATTGCGCAAATGTGGCTTTCAAGCAATTTTTGTTCAACCATTTGATATCTCAATGAACTCTCATCAATGTGGTACATCTGTTGCAGGCCATGATCCAAAACTGAGTGTGGTTGATCAATACTGCAAAGCACATGATGTTGAAAACCTTTATTTAATTGATGGTGGATTTTTTCCATCCTCTGCAGCTATGAACCCAGCGCTAACTATTGCAGCTCAAGCTCTTAGAGTTGTAGATAAATCAGGTTTAAAGCAATTTAACTAAAGACTTTAGTCAACGTGAAAGTTTTCATTAATTTCATGCCACCATTCATTATCTTTAGCCTCTAGAACTTGCCACTGCATTTGATCGGTAATCTTCCACCATCTTTGCATCTCAGGCTCGGCAGCTAACTTAGCCATATCTACCTCATAATCAGCTCCAGTGTATTCAAGGTAGGCAAAGAGTAAATTTTGGTAGCGAAAAATTGAGTAGTTAGAAATATTTGCTTTTTTGATTATTTCTATGATGCTGGGCCATGCATTTGCATGTAATTTCTCGTACTCTTCAATATCCTCAGGCTTTATACCAATAACTTGCCCAATTCGTTTTACAGCCATAGCGCTTACAACTTCAGAACGCGCTGTAACTCGGCGTGCATAATTGTTGGTTCGACATCAAAATTGGTCCAGTATTTAACGCCAATGACTGCTTGATTTACTACCATTCCTAAGCCATCAATAGTCTTTGCGCCAATACTTGATGCACTCTTAAGTAAATTAGTTTGTGGTGGGTTAACGATTACATCGGCAACAATCATTGTTTTTTTAATGGAGGTAAGGTCAATATCTAAGTCATAACTTCCACTATCTGCCATACCAACTGATGTTGCATTAATGAGCACATCTATAGAATCAGGAATCTTAAATTTTGCACTCCAGGCAACAAATTGAGCTGAAACTTGTAGCTTGGTTTTTAGTAATGAAACTAAATCTTGACCTCGCTTTTCATCTCTATTTATAATCATAAAATCCTTCGCACCATCTAATGCCAACTCAACCGCTATTGCTCTTGCTGCCCCACCGGCACCTAAAATTGCAATCATTTTTCCACTTGGTGAATCAACTTTTTTAAATGCTTGTAAAAAGCCTTTACCATCGGTATTTTCTCCGATTAACTTGCCATCCCGATTAACCACACAATTTACTGCCCCCATAATCTGCGCAGATTGCCCCAAGCCATCTAAGTATTGAATGACTGAAACTTTATGTGGGATAGAAAGATTAAATCCGGCCCAATTCATTGCCCTTGCACCCAAGACAGCATTACTTAAGTCTTTTGGAAGAACTTCACAATTAATGTAACGAAAATTTAATTTATGATGTTTATATGCGGCTTCTACCATTGCTACAGTTGGATTACCTCCTGATGGTGTGGAGAAACTTCCAGTTAGTTCACTTAAAAATGTTTCGCTCATAGATTTACCTTACTAGAATAGTCAGATGATTAACAGGGCTCAAGAATTATTAAGTAGATCTTGGGAAAGTAAGCAATGGGAGAACATCTAATGATGCGCATCGATTCACACCATCATATTTGGGATATAAGTGTTAGGCCACAAACTTGGATGCAAGGTGATGAGGTAAAACCCATTTCTAGAACGATTCTAATGAATGAATTAGAACCTGAGTTAGAAAAAGCAAAGATTGATTACACAGTAATTGTGCAAACTGTTGCAACAGTGG
>Ga0209442_1001583_pt1 | contig 12748 bp, 9 predicted proteins | sample LauGreSBDMM110DD_2_FD_187565 | JGI IMG/M metagenome (GOLD analysis project Ga0209442, IMG submission 187565) | Freshwater lake microbial communities from Lake Michigan, USA - Sp13.BD.MM110.DD (SPAdes) (version 2) | ecosystem: Environmental > Aquatic > Freshwater > Lake | place: Lake Michigan, USA...
GCAAGGCCTCGCGCCACGCCACCTCGGACTGGATGGAAATTGAAAAGCAACGGGGTATTTCGGTGGCCTCGTCCGTGATGCAGATGTTGTACCGCGACCACGTCATCAACCTGCTAGACACCCCCGGCCACAAAGACTTCAGCGAAGACACCTATCGCGTGCTCACGGCCGTGGACTCCGCCCTCATGGTCATTGACGCTGCCAACGGTGTGGAAGCGCAAACCAGAAGGCTCATTGAAGTATGCCGCCAGCGCGATACGCCCATCATCACTTTCGTCAACAAAATGGACCGCGAAGTGCGCGACCCACTAGACATCTTGGACGAAGTAGAGCGCGAACTGGGCATGCCCTGCGTGCCTATGACTTGGCCTGTGGGCCAAGGCAAATTGTTTGGCGGCATTGTCAACTTGCGCACGCAAACCATGACCGTATTTGAATCTGGCAGCGAGCGTTTACCCCAAGACTTCGAAGCCATGCCACTGACAGAAGCGGCCGCATTGCATGCCCGCTTTGGTGCAGAATTTGCCACCGCTTTAGAAAGCATGGAGCTCGCTACCGGTGCCTCTCCTAGCTTCGACAAAGAAGCCTTCTTGGCAGGCAAACAAACGCCTGTGTTCTTCGGCTCTGGTGTGAACAACTTTGGTGTCATGGAAGTGCTTGATGCACTTGTTGACTTAGCGCCCCCGCCACAGTCGCGCACCAGTTCACTCATCGTTAACAAGCAACCTGTGATCAAAGAAGTTCAGCCCGAAGACGCAGCTTTCGCAGGCGTGGTTTTCAAAGTGCAAGCCAACATGGACCCTTCGCACCGCGACCGCATTGCCTTTGTGCGCATGGCCTCGGGCAAGTACACGCCGGGTATGAAACTCAAAGTGCAGCGCACTGGTAAAGAACTGCGCCCTACCAGCGTGGTCACCTTCTTGAGCCAGCGACGTGAAGCTGTGGACGAAGCGTATGCGGGTGACATCATTGGTTTCACTACGCACGGTGGCGTGCAGTTGGGCGACACCATCACCGATGGCGCCAACTTGTTGTTCACCGGCCTCCCCTTCTTCGCACCTGAGCTGTTCATGACAGTGATTTTGAAGAATCCTCTTAGAACTAAACAACTCCAAGCTGGCCTTGACCAGCTGGGTGAAGAAGGCGCCATCCAAGTTTTCAAACCTGAAGTGGGTGGCCCCATGTTGTTAGGCGCTGTGGGTCAGTTGCAGTTTGAAGTGGTGCAACACAGGCTTAAGGCTGAATACGATTGCGATGTAAGACTGGAGGGCTGCCAGTACACAGGTGCGCGGTGGATTACCGCTGATACGCCAGCTGAACTCAGAGAGTTCTTAAACGCGTATCCTCAGCGCATGGCCTTGGACGCAGCTGATACTTTGGCTTATTTGTGCACATCACCTTATGACGTGCGGCTGGCTCAAGAGCGCTTCCCCAAGATTCACTTTCACCCTCTGCGCGAGCACGCTGGATTGGCGTTGGGGTCTGCGGGCTAATTAGATGGCCGAAGCCAGAAGCTTGTATGTTTTGGCTTTGGTATCAAACGGGTTGACAACAGTAACGCCCCGCCAAGTGAATCCATTTTGAAAATCTTCACTGATTAAAAGTCTGCATTTGTTTTCTGCAGCCACAGACATAATTAACGCGTCCCACATTGAAATTTGGTGATCCACAGTCAAATCCATCGCAGATTGAAGTGCTGTCCATGTTGTGTCGGCTACAACCACAGCATCTGACCAAGACAGCAGCAGCTCGCGAGCATCAGCTGATGACCTCTTCAGCTTGCTTGTTAAGACTCTGGAAAGTTCACCTAAAACTTGAACAGGCACCAAAGAATTGATTGGATTGAGTTTTGCAATCAAATCGCTAGCCAATTGACATCGAACGTCATCTCCCAAGCCTTCTGCATAGGCCAGTACATTTGTATCCAAAGCTACCCTCATGGCTTAGCCTTCATACAACTCGTCACGCGTCCAATTTCTAGCGCCAGTTGCAGGCTGGCTTTTGAGTCTTGCAACAAGACTCTTGTGGGCCTGTAATTTAAAAGTGTCCTCTTGATTAGCTGCAGAAATAACTGCGACAGGCTTACCCCTGGACACCACTGTCACGACCTCACCCGTGGCTACATCGCGAAGTAGACTTGAAAAATGACGATTCGCATCGGCTGCTGAAATAGTTTTCATATTTATTTAAGTAGTGATTAACACTACTATAATCGCTAACTGAGCCCAAAGCAACCCACATTGACTTGCTGATGATTTGATAGCTACCGGAAAAACGACATGCACATCCCAAGAACTCAGTGCGCATGTGCGCTGATTTCCAGAGTTTCAAAATGCACCTAACAAAATCTACAAAATCGGCATATTTATTATTCTAACTAATTGATTTGCTTATATTTTTTCAACAAACTATAATCAACCACATGAACTTAGAAAGACGTATTCTTCAATCTCTTCGGCCTCGTAGAGAAGGCGTCCTGTTGCGTTCAGATGTCAATCATTTTGGAAGCGCCAGTCAAGTTTCAGTTGCACTCAAATCCTTGCTGGGCAAAGGCCTGATCGCCAAGCTTGATCGAGGTGTTTTTGCCAAACCAGAAAAAGTAATTCAGTGCGGGGCACTCACATTACAAAAACAAGCCCAAGTCAAAAAACAAAAGCAAAGAACCCTTGCTCGCAGGCGAGTGAATAAAGCACTCAAAAATCCTGCTGCAATCTATGTCCGTCAACTGGCCAAACGTGAAGGCATTGTTTTTACGCCCACTTTTGCAGACATATGGGCCTCAGCTGTTACACAACTGGCCGGCGATGAAGTCAAGAGCGACCCAACAGACGACTTACTGGTAGCCCTTACTCGGGCAGGCAAGCTATCACCTAGAGAAATGACCAAGCTCGTCATTGCACACCATCGGAACCTGGCCAGTGTTTGACCCCTTTGGCGACTTTGACACTGAGGGATGCCTGTCCAAGAGAAAACTGGCTGAAGTCTGTTTCAGATCTTCAAGGCTTGGACGGTATCGACATTCAGTCAGCCTCAGCCACAGGCTATTCTGACCCTGTCACTGAAAAAGAATACCTTGCGTTCGAACGTAGGCGAGGCTATCGATTTCGAAAAGATACAAACGATGAAAGTGGCAAATCATAAAATGAAACCCCTCTCGTCTTGGCCCCAAACCGCCCGCTACAAAATCGTAGGCGTGTTCACAGACATTGACGACACCCTCACCACCGATGGCGCCATCAAACCCGATGCATTTCAAGCGCTGCACAATTTAAAAGCCAAAGGCATCATGGTCATTCCCATCACAGGCAGGCCTGTAGGTTGGAGCATTCCTTTTGCATCCACATGGCCAGTCAACGCCATGGTGGCCGAGAACGGCGCAGTGGCTTTATTGCACGATGCAACGCAAAACCAAGTTCGCAAAATCTACCAACAAGACCTTGCCACTCGCACGCACAACTTCCAAGAAATGCAGCGCATCTCAAAACGCGTGCTCCAAGAAATTCCAGGCACCATCATGGCACAGGACTCACTGGGCCGGGAAACTGACATTGCGTTTGACCACAGCGAATTTCATCACTTGTCACAAGAGCAAATTCAGCAAGTGATAAAACTACTGCAAGAAGAAGGCATGACCGCTACAGTCAGCAGCATCCACATCAACGCTTGGTTTGGCGACCACAACAAGTGGCATGGCGCTCAGTGGATTCTGAAACAACTCACAGGCCGAGATTTAAAACAAGAACTAGACCGATGGGTGTACGTGGGCGACTCCACCAACGACCAAGTGATGTTTGAGCATTTCACGCACAGCGTAGGCGTAGCCAATATCAAACGTTTTGAAAAAGAACTCAAGCACCTGCCAAAATACATTGCACAGCAAGAGCGAGGCGCTGGATTTGCAGAAGTAGTCCGCTTTCTAAGCTTGCGCGAATGATCTGTCGGTCTTACAACTTTTGGCTGCAGTTCAAGGGATCATTTCTTGCAAATATAAGTTTCAAACTTCGATTTGCAAATTATGTGGGTTCATGTCCGATCTAAGACCATTGACCACCAAGCAAGCTGTCAAACAACTGGCTTCTGGCTTCCACCAAAATTAGCTTGTAAATTCAAAACCGTGCAACTGAATACCCACTAAGTCGATATTTAGCTTATTTTGAGCAGTGTCAGCCAATTGAAGCACCACATCGGCTTGTGTGGTTTGATTCCCATCGAGCTGAGTCAACATGGACTGCAAGGTTTGGGCATCTGGTAACACCCCATACACATTTTTGTGAACCAAGTTGTAAAAGTCTTTGTTGCTAGCTGAACCGGCCATGCCAACAAACATAGGAGACTCTAGGCCTAAGCGCGCCAAGGCAACAGGCGAAAAACCATTGTCCAAGATGCCCATCGCCAATCCGGAAATGAACAAATTGCTGACCCAACTGCCCCCCAAAATGGTGCCAATTAATTTCGCAGCTGTTGTTGGATTACCTGCCACATCTAAGATGACTTTGGAATCTGCAAATTGTAAAAACTTGATATTGGTTAAATCGTCACTACCCAACGCGCCATTTTTACCTTCCACCAACCAGTGCTTTGCAACTTCAGAAGGGTTGATGTTGTATTCAGAACGTTTTCCTACAAATGCTACTGTATTGATACCCCCACGACCGTCAATCACATCGTTTCCACCCCATTCGTGAATCAAATTATTGGCATCATTGCCAAAAATCACATCGTCATAGGGTGTACCAATGATATTTTCAAGCGTAGTACTGGGATCAATGAACACATTGTTGTAAGCCGCATAACCTTGAGTGGTAATGCCAATAGACGAGAAACTACCTGGCTTCATGTCGACATATGCACCCAACGAATTGGCAGACAAATTCAACCAATCTGAACCACCTGCATCACGGAGAGTACTTAAGCTTTGGCCTTGGCTGTTGCCAAACAGATAGTCGTCATTACCTGTCGCCAATGGCCGGCCCGCGCCATATAAAGATTGCAATGCTTGAATATCCAAGGCTCCAAACCAAGATTGCCACAACTTGCTTGGTGATTGAAATGACGACATGACGGTATAGCTGTTGTCGTTCCATCCATTCAGTAGGACAGGGGCTGTTGTTACAGTACTTTCTGGTATGGGATGCGACAAACCCAACGCATGCCCAATTTCATGGAGCAAAACTTCCCAGCCCTCTTGGCCTTGACCCAAAAATTGCAAAGTTTCTACATCGAGCCAAACATCGCCAGCTCTAGCGTCAGGCGTTTGACCAGGAATAAAGGCGTATCCTTTGGTGGCAGCTTGTTGATTGGCGCCAAACCTCAATTGGCCATAAGAGGTTGCAGTGTCAGGCACTTCGGTAAATGACAAACCCGTCTCTAACCATAAGCGCCCCAAAATGACATTGACTGCCAACTTGTAAGCATCATTGGGGACGACAAAACCTGTACCGCCTTCACCACCCCCATATGTTGGGGCCGCACTCATGAAGCTAAATGTCATTGATTTTGGGCTGCCATTGCTCCAACCATCGGTGGGTTTGTTAATGAGCGTTGCTGCACCTACCTTCGAGAAATCTATCAAATCTCTGACATTTACAAATTCGTCTATGTAGGTTCCATCTTTAAGAGCTTCTCTGAATCTTAAAACCTCAACATTTGTCAATTCAGCTGAATACCCATTCTTTCCTTGAAGGCGCAATATCTTGCCATCTGCAGAGATGTCAATTTGAAAGTCAGCTCTTACATTTCCATGGAAGTTAACAGTGTCGATACCGCCACGAAGATCGAGTGTTGCTTTACCTGGCTGTCTGGAAGTCCAATTAAAACCGTTTAGCCAAATACTGTCAGACTTGCTTGATCCCAACACAACATCGCCATCACGACCGCTGGTGTCCAAATCGCGAATATTAATAAGGGTATCTCTCGTTCCGTATCCATCCAGCGCATATCCTGCTTCAAGATCTACATAAATAGCAGATGGGGACTCCCAATAAACAGCACCGCCACTTATTCTGTCAAAAGGATCATTGGTAATGATGTCATTACCGGGGCCTCCCAAAACCTTGGCATTACCATGAATGGTAATTTTGTCGTTTCCACCCATCGCCTTGATGTTGACCCAAGGCTTTCCAATTGCATATTCAAACGTGTCATCCCCATCGGTTAAATTGAGATCAGCCATTCATGAACCCCACGTTCTTCTTGGCAAAATTCTTCAAATTTGGCATGACCTCTGTTAATTTGTCTTGAGACAATCCTAGCCAGATCAATAAATCAGCTGCGACTTGGTCACTGGACATTTGAGGCACCCAGTAACCCCGCTTACCGTTGTGCGCATCGTCTACGCCACCCAACACCAAAGAGGGGAACTTGTCACCATACATTTTTGCGCCATTGACTTGCCCGCCCATCACCATCCAATGGCTGCCCCAAGCATGATCCGATCCGTTACCAGCAGCTGGGTCAAGCGTGCGATTGAATTCGCTCGTAACAAAAACAGCTACTTCATTGGCCATTCCGGCTGCTGAAATGGCTTGGTCAAATGCAGCCAGGGCGTCCGCCAAGTCGGCTAACTGCATATCTTGGCCTTCTGCTCCCGCGGCTGTAGCCGTGTTTCGCTGATTGGCATGCGTATCAAAACTTCCCCATTCAGTGAAATAAACTTGTCGTGAGGAACCACTTGCTTTGTAAAAAGGTAAGGTCTGCGCAAAAAACCGCATACGCCTACCAATTTCGTTGTCTTTGAATGATGCTGCAGGTTCAGTAGCAGATTTGCTAGCGACTGCAAGTTCACGCGTGTCTAAAAATGCACCGCGGAATGTGCGGGCATACTCCGCCTCAACACTGGTGGTAGATTGCAAACGGGACAGTGACTCCAAGATTTGCGTCCATCGGTTATTGGGATCTGTTAAGTCAGCTGAACCAAAATAGCGTGAGTTACCTGTATTTGCATTGATAATCCGACTGCGCTGCCCAAGCACCAAAGTACCGTTGCTGCTACTCAATGCAATCAATGGTGCTTTTAATGCAGCATTACCGCCTAATGCCTCCATTGCACGCCCACCCCACCCGCTAGGATCTTCGTCACCCATCCATCCTTGAATGTACTGAGATTGCTCTGGGTGCGAATACAAAAATGGTGGCAATACAGCTTTTCCACTCAACACATCTGAAGCGCTGGTTGGCTTCACCAATGCGCCAGCGTTAACTAAAAATGCAAGTCGTCCGCTTTTAAAGACATTACCCAAAGGCGACATGGCTGCATTCAGGCCCATACTGTGGCCCAAAAAACTCCCCGATAAGGGCATTAAGGCATCTTTTTTAACAGCAATACTGGGCCTTGATTTCTCGTAGTCTGAGTAAGCAGCGTCCATAGGCACGATCATGTCATTGGCATCATTGCCACCATTTAAGTGGATAACGATGAGTGCTTTGTAGCCCGACAAACCAGCCGAAAAACTGCTCATGGAATAAAGGCTTGATCCAAGCCCTACTCCAGCACCAGCAGCTACTGAAAGTTTCTTTAAAAAATCACGACGAGCATTCATTTCACGACTCCAAAAGTTGGCGTGCTAATCATCACTTCCAACAAACGTCCAAATTTTTGTACCGAGTTTTGAGTTGCCAATTCATTGGCCAATAAATTCTTTGCACCAAGCCTGAGAGTGGCTGGCATTGCACCCTTGAAAAAACGCTCACTGATTAGCGCGATCAATGCCTCATCAGATTTCTCAACAGCCTTCACAAACAAATCAATTTCGCAACCAGCATTGGTAAAGTTACTCAAGACTTCCATCTCATAACTCACAGCACCGATTCTTCTTCGCACCTCATCTGATCGCAGTAATTTTTGCTCAGGGGCAGGCGTTAAAGATTCTGGGGCTTTGTGATTGGGTGCAAAGTAACCAAACACATTAGGCGCTGCGTAAATTCTTTGAGTCCAAACAGAGATAATTTTTCCTTCGCCCTGACGAGACATGACTGTCGAGGTACAACCAAGTCCTCGCATCATATTTGTGAAGTGCAGCAGTGGCTCTTTAATTTTGCCAACTCGCGCAATTTGCTTTGTCGGATCATCTCCAGCACGTGCCTCAGGATCTAACAAAATAGCTTTAACCACTTTTGAAAGGTTGCCGTTTGAAGTGGTAAATACCTGACTGATTCGCGAAAGATATTCAGGAGAAGGATCGCTTGAAACCAAACTTTGAATAAGCCTTCTTGAAACAAAGGGTGCCGCATTCGGATGTTTTGTCAAAATATCAAGCAAACTGTCTAGGTCTTTTTCTGCATTCTGACCAGCCGGTATTTTGACGCCCATTACATTTTTCTCTGTTGTATCGTGCGCACCAGACCAAGTCCTCATTCGCATGGGCACCTTTAAATTACTGCCGTTGGTTCTGGGTAGGCCCTTTTCCCAAGAGTGCTCCCAGCCCGACAGTGCTTTGGTTGCCATGATCACATCGTCTTGAGAGTAAGTTTCAATGGGCTTACCTTTAGAGTCACGCAGAATGCTGCCATCTTGCCCAAGCTTTACCAAACCAACAGAAAAAAGCTGCATTAATTCACGCGCATAGTTTTCGTTGGGGCTTTTGGCTAAATTTTCATTGTTATTCAGAAAACTGCCCATGGCCGGGTTCAAGGTCACCACTCGAAGCAGTTCTTTGAAGCTCCCCAAAGAGTTGGCTTGAATGGCATTGAAGTACTCGATTCTGTCTAAAGCAAAACCATTTTGCCCAAAGACAATGAAGTTGTACAAAGCCCATGTTGTACGCTGTCTCAACTGATCCTGACTGCTAAGTGGCAAGTCGTACAAGCTTTTGTCAGACCACTGCCATGCCAAATCGCGAGCAGCTCGGTTGTTGTCGTCATAATCAATGACATAGTTGGGCGCATTGAGCACTGATGCACGCAAGCCCAACTGCTGATCGATCCAGGCCTCTATGCCAAGTCTTTGAACTTCAGCTACAGTTGCTGGCGTTGCTCCCCAAGAGGCTTGCTCTAAAAATCTTGCGGCTGCAAAAGCGTTCACGCTTGTTGGCTTTCCAGTCACAACAGAGACTTGTCCGTCAGCTGGCACAAAGCTCGCTTTTGTAGTGCTATCGTTAGACGAGCCGCCACAAGCTGTTAAGAGACAAGCTATGAGAATAGCTGACCCGATTTTCTTCAATTTGAATAGATGCATTTTGTTGGTCAAATTGTTATGGTTATTTGAATTATGTCAAAGTAAGCGTCACAATGCATCAGTTTATATTCAAGGCTTACCCTGAGGCCTACTTAGCCCTTAAAAAACGTGAAAAACCCTAACCCCATCCTTGGCAAACTCCATAACCAAACCCGCGAGGTTTTGGTGGGGACACCTGACGACGACACCATTTACCCCGGCGGTGGATGGGACGTGGTCGATGGGGGCGGGGGGTTTGACACTGTGGTCATCATTGGCCGCTCAAGCCAATTCAAGTTGGTTTTTGACAGTGGCGTGACATACATCGATGCTCTTTCAGGCGCCAGCGCTATGACTGAGCGGGCCCAGCTTAACAATGTTGAACAAGTTCAGTTTTTAGATAAAACTGTCAGCTTGGTGGTCAATGACACCATCAAAGGTCAACCTGGAACTGATTTTTTTGATGGTGGTCTTGGTATCGATACGGTGGTCTACAACGGTCCTCAAGAGCGCTACAACATTACAAAAAGTGGCAACCGCTATGTAGTCAGTGAGCCTACCGGCAGTGATGACACTGATTATTTATCCAACATAGAACGTATTCAGTTTAGCAACGGCAAAGTGGCGCTTGATTTGGGTGGAAACGCTGGCCAAGCAGCTCGACTTATTGGCGCTTTGCTTGGCCCTTCTTTCATCAAAGACAAAGCCTTAGCGGGTGTCGTCCTTGGCCTTATCGATCAAGACTATTCAATAGAAAGCATTGCTAATCTTGGTTTAAACACAAGTTTTTACTTGGCACTTGCTGGGTCAACGAAGCATGAAGATTTTGTAAACCACGTTTTTCGCAACGTGGTTGGCAGACCACCCGAAGCCATTGAGCAAAAGACTTATGTCGACATGCTCTATGCTGGCACTTCTCAAGCAGCATTGGCTGTCATGGCTGCTGGCACAGAATTTACAGCTTCACAAATTGGACTGACTGGCCTCACTTCGCATGGTTGGGACTTTATTTAATCCCAATCGCAACGAAGTTTTAATTTAATTCACCGCCAAACTACCATTCACCTGCTCCACAGAAGCATTCGCGTCATCCCCCACCAAAGACGATAAGCGTACTTTAGACAACAAATAAACCAACCTCGCCTGTGCCAAATCACGCAGCGCCAAGGTGTATTGCTGTTGCGCATTGAGCACATCCAATTGGGTGCGCGAACCGGCTTTTTGAGACATCTGCGTCGATTTCATCATTTGCTCAGCAGAACGTGCAGCTTGCTCTAAAGCCAGCACCCGCATCACACCTTCGCTCACGCCGCGGTACTCCTTGTGCACTCGAACACCCAAATCACGTCTTAGGGCCTCAAGGCTTTCTTCTGTTCGGGTTTGCTCGGCCACGGCCTGACGAACGGTGGAATTGACGTAACCACCCGAGTAAATTGGAATGTTCAGTTGTAATCCAATGGTTTTATTTTCGTAGCGCGAGTTGACGCGTGTGATGTTTTCGCTACCGCTGTTAGACCATTGGGCCACTGCGTCTAAGGTGGGAAAGTGGCCGGCTTGGGCTTTGCCGACTTCGCGGCGAGCAGCTTCTAGGCGGGCTTGCAGGGCTTTAATTTCAGGGCTTGCTTGTTCAGCTTTGCGGGTCCATTCGTCTAGGTTGGCAGGTTCTGGCGGCAACAACTTCAAGGCACTCACATTCAAGCGAGCAATTTGCTTGACGGGTTGGTTCACCAGCAACTCTAGTTGTCGACGTGTTAAATCTTGGTTTTGGCGCGCTTCCAACTCTTGGGCGGTGGCCATGTCCAATCGGGCTTTGGCATCGTCAATGTCGGTGCGCGTGCCAGAGCCAGCGGCAAAGCCTTTTTGAGCAGCGTCTACCAAGGCGGTGTAGGTTTTCTTTTGCGCCAAAACCAAATCAAGTTGCTCGTCGGCCATCAAGGTTTCAAAGTAAGCACCGGCCACGCGCACCACCAAGTTTTGCAAATCGCGGTCTAAGTTGGCTTCAACTTCTTCCACCACAGATTTGGCTTGTTGGAATTGCAACCAGCGCTGCATATTAATCAAGGGTTGGCGCACTTGCAGTGTGCGGTTGTCACTGAAGTACTGGTCATTGGTGGTCACAGGATTGCCCAAGATATTGGGTGCTGTGGTGTCCAAGTTGTTGTTGTTGCGACCTGCACTGGCCGACACTTGTGGCAACAAGCCTGCGCGGGCTTGGGGCAAGCGCTCACGACCCGAATCGGCAGCTGCGCGCGAGGCGCGTATGTTGGCATCTTGTTCCAAAGCGGCCTGATAAACCTGTTTCAAGTCCAACACACTTGACTGTGCCCACGAGGCCAGTGCTGCACTGGACATGGCACAGACCAATGCTGTTTTGACAAAGAATGAATGGGCTTTCATCACTCTTCCTTCATGGAGGCGGCCATGCGCTTGGTAAGGGGGTGCATCAAGTAAGTCAACAAAGAACGCTCACCGGTTTTGATCACAATTTCAATTGGCATGCCAGGCTGCATTTGGCGAGTGCCCAAAGTCTTCATGCCAGAAGGCGTCACTTGCACGCGGGCTAAATAGTAAGCAAATTGCGGTTGCTGGGGGTCACTTAGCAAGTCACCCGACACCGACATCACTTTGCCTTCCACCACCAATTGGGGGGAATGTGCAAAGGAGTTGAAACGAACGTCGGCCGACAAACCCGTTTGAACTTTGTCAATCAGGTGCGGGGGAATGTGCGCTTCAAGCAGCAAGGTTTGGTTGTCTGGCACCACATCCAACAACTTTTGACCCGGCTGCAAAACAGCACCCACAGTTTGCACGGTCAGTCCTACCACCTGGCCATTGGCAGGTGCTTTGATTTCCATGCGACCGAGGTCGGCACTGACTGCCACAAACTTTTCTGCATCAGATTGCACTTCGCGCGTCACATCGGCCAATTGCGATTCAATTTCTTTGCGGTACTCTTGTTTGCGCGCCATGGATCTTTGCGTCAGCTCGGCCACTTGGCGAGACACGCGCATGCTGTTGCCCGTGAGGTCTGCAATGGCGGCGTTAGATTCAGCCACCATGCGCTCAAGTTCTAATTGGCGGTTGCGCGGCGCATAGCCTTCTTTGACCATGCCGCGGGTGTTGGTCAGCTCTTCGGTCAGCAGGGCCAATTGGTTGCGGCGCTGAACCAAAATATTTTGATACGACCCCAATTGTTCTTTCAAGCCTTGCATGCTTTCTTCAAGGCCTTGCAGGTCAGCAGCCAAAGCAGCGCGGCGGGCTTGGATAAGTTGTTGCTGCGTGTTCACTTGTTGCTTAATTAAAGGGTCGCTCATGGCCTCTTTCACATCGGGGTGAAAGTCAATGGCATCGCGGCCAGCTTGCTCGGCAAACAAGCGGCTTTGCATGGCGCGGTAGCCCAAGTAGCGTTGGCGCACAGCTTCGTAGTTGGCTTTGGCCACTGCACCGTCTAGGCGCAGCAAAGGCTGTCCTTCTTTCACATGTTGGCCCTCTTGCACCAACACTTCTTTCACAATGCCGCCCGACAAGTGCTGCACCGTTTTGCGTTTGGTATCTAAGGTGACCATGCCTTGGGTGGGTACGCCTTCGTCGAGGGGC
>Ga0209442_1001584_pt1 | contig 12744 bp, 2 predicted proteins | sample LauGreSBDMM110DD_2_FD_187565 | JGI IMG/M metagenome (GOLD analysis project Ga0209442, IMG submission 187565) | Freshwater lake microbial communities from Lake Michigan, USA - Sp13.BD.MM110.DD (SPAdes) (version 2) | ecosystem: Environmental > Aquatic > Freshwater > Lake | place: Lake Michigan, USA...
TGGTTAGATTTAAATAATAACAGAAAATCTATTACTTTATCTGCAGTTAGGATTCCTGTACAAGGATTAAACTCTATGGAGTTTATGGAAGTTTATGAGTTCTTAGATCCTTCTGCTGGAAATATTATTATTCCTCCAACAGAAATTGTAACAAAATCAGGAACTGACTATGACATAGATAAATTAACAACATTTATGCCTAATATTGATAGTTCTGGTAATTATGTTCAGTCAAGAATTAACAATCAGGATTTAATAAAACAAGTTAAAAACTTAAATAAAACTATAGAAGGTAAGAAAAAAGCATTTAATATAATTAAGATACAAAAAGCATCTATTGAAAATGAATTGCTTGCTTCTATAAAAGGAATTTTAGAATTGCCTGAAAATTATGCAAATTTAGTTAGACCAAATGATACATATTTATTAAAAGATGATATTGCAGATAAATTAGAAGACTTTGTATCTGAGTATGATAGATTTAAAAATATGCATAAGGCACCTTACAAAATTAAAAAAGACAAAAAAATAATAAGTCCAACAAGAACCCTTGAAGTTGGCTATAATTTACATAAACATGTTGTTAATATAGCAAGTAAAAAAGTTTTAGGTTTAATTGCTGTAGAAAATGCACTTCATCCTGTTTTTAATCAAATAGGTATGTCTTTACCAAAAACATATAAAAATCAAATATTTGATAAAAAAACTAATAAATATATTGATGATACTAGTAAGATTAAAGGTAAAGAAAAAGAACCAAATTTATATAGATTATTATTACCCCATAATAAAATTGATGGTGGTATTTCTCTTTCAGGTATAGATTCTGTTGATGGTCAAGATAATATTGCTGATATATTTTCACAAATGATGAATGGTGCTGTGGATGCTGAAAAAAATCCATGGATATTCTTTATGCAAGGTAATTATGAAACTATACCAATGATTACTTTTTTAATTAAAGCAGGTGTTCCAAGAGAACATGCTATTTATTTTGTTTCAAATCCTTTAGTAAGAGCATATGCAAAAGAACAACAAAAAATAAAAAGTGCTTATTCAAAAATTTATAAAGTAGTTGATGAAAAACATAAAGATGCTTTTACTAAATTTAAAGCTGCAGAAAATGTTATTGAAAAATTTGAATTAACGGGATCTGCAAAACAAAGTCAATATTATGAATCTGCAGTAAATGCTTCTAAAAGATATAAAATAGCTAATGATGGTGAATTTGATTTAAGTAAAATGAAAGAACTTGTAGAAAATCCAAATTCAGAAGCTTTAAAACCTTTAGCAGAAGCTATGTTTTTTCACTTTATTGAATTAGAAAAATCTACTCGTAGTTTTACTGCACTTAAATTTTTAGCAAATCCAGATACTAAAACTGAAAAAACTTTAAATGAAATTAGATCAAAAGTATTAGCTATTGAAGAATTAAAAAAATCAACTACTTTAAAAGAAGGTACAGTAGATGCATTATTAAATAGTGTTTTAGGTTCCTTTTTTAATAAAAATATAATTAGTGATTTAATAGAACCTTTATTTGAACTTACAAATAATCCTGAAGTTTCAGATTTTATTGATTCTAAAATTAAATTGAATCCAATTGATATTTCTAGAATGTTTGGTAAAGGAGTTGATGGTCATAATCGTTTTATAAAAGACTTTAAAAAAGCTATACCTAATTATATATATCAAAACTATAGATCAAATTTTGTAGATGGTCAAGGAAACATAGTTTCTTTTCCAAAAGAATATAATGGTTATACTGTAAAAGAAAAGAAAGGTGTTAAAAATGGTGTTGAGATAGCTAATAAAATATTGTATGTAGATAGTGAAACATTAAAAAATCAATTTGATAATAATTTATTTTTAAGAAGTAACACTGATGATCTAGGTTATACTAAAATGGGTTTAAGAGGTTTTGATGTATCTTTAAAAATATTTCCAAATGAATCTAGTTATTTTAAATATGTTTTTGAAAGAGAACGTTTAAGAAAAATGTTTCCTTTTAAAACTATAAATTTAAATAATGAGTTTAAAAATATAAATAAAAATATTTCTGATCCAAAAGAAGCCTATGAAAGTTTTCTTAATCAAAATGCATTAATAAATGCATACAACAGAGTTGGTTTAATGGAATTAAATACTCAATCATATACTGATCAAGTATTAAATGTAATTGCAGAGTTTCCAGCTTTAAAAAGTAAATATTCTATTTTACAACAATTAACTAGAGTACCTGGACAAATTAAAGAAAATATTTTAACTATTAATGAACCTAAATCTTTAAAAGATTCTAATATTTCAGATACTTTTTATGAAAATTTAGTAGCACTTGGTGATGTAAATGTCAAGAAAGTTAAAAATACTAAAGACAATAAAAGAATTAGTGATATATTTAGTAAACTACCATCAATAATGCTTTATCAACATGGTGTTGGCTATAGTAAACATGGTTTTACAAAAGCTTTACCTTATGATGATTTTATTAATATTATGCAACCAGCATCTAAAATATTTATAAATAATCAATTAAATGAAGAAACTTTAGAGTCTATTTATAGTATGCTTATGGCTTCTGATAAATCATTTGTTAATTATGTAGTGAGTAGTAAAGAGTATAATGATGCTGAGGTTTCAAAATCTGTTAATATAACTCCAGCAGAAGCAAGAGCACTTTTAGAAAGTGGAAGTATAGGTGTTGATGAAGATATTGATGATGAAGAAGAACCTACTCAAACATCTACTATATCATCAGAGTTATTAGAAGTTATAGAAAGAAATAGAGCATATGATTTAAAAAGAGGAGCTATGCGTGGTTCAGATGGATTTTGGTATAATAAATCAAAAGAAGAAATAAATGCATTTTATAATAATAAAATATTAAATGCTCAAGAATCTACTCAACCATCTACTAGTGTTAAACCTATTGTTGAAATAGAAGCTAATTATTATACTTCTGAATTATTAAAAGCTAATCCTGATAAAATATATGTTTTTGGTGATAATAATCAAAGACAAGGTAAAAAAGGACAAGCTTCAGTAAGAGATGAAGCTAATGCAATGGGTATATCAACAAAACTTAGACCTTCTGCTGATGAAGATGCTTTTATGACAGATAATCAAATAAAAGCAAATGCAGCTATAATAGATTCTGATATTGCTAAAATTAAAGCAACTGGTAAAACAATAGTATTTCCAAAAGATGGTCTTGGTACAGGACTTGCAGCTTTAAAATCTAAAGCTCCCAATACTTATGAATACCTTGTTATTAGATTAAAAGAAGAATTTGGTTTTGATAATAATACTGGAACATTAGTAGTAAGTTTAACAGAAGCTTTTGGTAAATCTACTCAATCATCTACTAGTGTTAAAGGTACTTTACCTGGACCAGATACTAAGATTAATATCTATGCAGGTACAGGAGAAAATGCTGAGTTAAGTAATTTTGCTGAAAGATCTGTAACATTAGGAGATCAAACTTTTAGAACACCTGAAGGAGCATTCCAAGCAATGAAAATTTGGTTTACTAATGCTGTTTTATTAAATGCGCCTGCTAGTAAAGAAAATCTTAAAATAGTAGAACAATTAAAAAATGCTTCAGGTTCTCAAGCAAAAGCATTGGGTAAAAAAATAACTGATTTATCACAAGCTACGTGGGATAGAGATTCATCAGGAATAATGAAAAATATTCTTACTCTTTCATTTCAACAAAATCCTAATGCATTAAAAAAATTATTAGCTACAGAAGATGCTACTCTTACACATACTCAAGATAAAAGTAAATGGGGTACAGAGTTTCCTAAACTTCTTATGGAAGTAAGAGCTGAATTAAAAACTACTCAATCAGCTATTAGTGTTACTGATGCTGAAGCTGATATAAAAAGAAGAAAAAAAGAAGCTTTAAATAGCATAAAACTTTTAAATTCAGATAGTGCTTCTGGAGCAAGTTTATATAGTTATAAAATTGATGGAAAAGAATTTCAAGAAATGGATAGATGGACTGTTGAAAAAGATATTAATGCTGAATATGATAGACAATTAGCTGGTACCCCTGCTAATATAAATACTAAAGCTGATATAAAACAAGCTAATGAAGAGGGTAGTTTATTTGATATAATTGGATTACCAGGAGATGTTGCGGAAACTGATAGTGATGAAAAATCTACTCAACCATCTACTAGTGATAATGATAAATTAAACAATATACAAACAGGTAGAAAACCTGATGCAAATATAAGAGAAAAGTATTTTAAAAATTCAGATGTAGTAAAAGTATCAGAAGTATTAAATAAAATTGCTGAGTCTAATCATCCATTAAATAAATTAGCTCAACATTTAAAATCATTTGCTAATATAAATGATACAGATATTGCATTATATAATCAAGTTAGTTTTAATAATAATCCTAATTTTTTAAGTGGTGGTTATTATGATCCAATTAATAATAGTATTTCTATTGCTGAATTTGCAAATGTAAAAAATGGTCAAAGTGAAACTGTATTACTTCATGAAATTCTACATGCTTTATCATATAATGCATTAAGAACCAATAATGTATTTAATAAAGATTTTAAAAAATTGTATGATAGTACAATAGAACAATTAGGAATGTATAATGCTGAATCATTAGAAGGTTTATATGGTACTTACACAATTGATGAATTTTTTGTAGCTTTGTTTACAGATTCTAAATTTATAAAAGAATTAGAAAATTTAGCTCCTATTAATATTAATAAGTATAATAATATGTTTGAAGAAATTTTTGATTATATATTAAAATTACTTAACATAACAAAAAATAATTCATTATATAGCCAAGCATTTTCAGTAGCTACAAATATTCTTGAAAACACAAATAATGAATCAAGTATGCTTGATACTAATGCAGGTAATATTAATGATAATAGTTTAAACTATAATAAACCTGAAGGTCTTCCTGCTATTGACAGAACTTCAACAGAGTGTTCATAAAAATAAAATAAAGTATCATGCCTTGTGTAAGAAAAATAGAATCTCTTTTACGTTCTCAAATCTATGAGAAGATAAAACCTGGATACAGCATGTCAGTTTCTGCTGCTCAAAATCTTGTATCAAATATAAATAAAAGCTATGGTTATTCTGTAGTTTCTTTATCTGTAGAAGATACCTATAATTTTGATATTAACATTCCACAAATTCTTATAAAAAATTTTTATAATAATGAATTAAAATTAGAAATTAGAGAATCAATATTAGCTGCTGAAAAAGAAGCAAGAACTGTACAAATGGAAGATGCTGAACGTGCAGGTGTAGACTATAATGATGATTATTTATTTGATAATTTTGTAAAAAATAAAAAATTTTTTGAAAATGAACTGTCTAAAGTTAGAGATAATGAAATAGCAACAAAACTTGGCCAGAAATTTGAAAGAGCTTTTGGTATTGATTATGAAATAATTACTGCATCTGATGCTGCAGTTTTACTTGAATTAAGTCCAACACCATACAGAGATAATGTATCTGCCTTTTTTTATGGCAATAAAGTATATTTTATTAAAGATAAATTTAATGCAAAATCTGTTTTACATGAATTTGCACACCCTTTAATAAAAGGAATAACTCTTCAAAATCCTAAATTGTTTAATAATCTTTTTAAACAGTTATCAAATTCTGTAACTGGTAGAGAAGCAATTGCTATTGTTAAAGAATCTTATCCTGAACTAGAAGTTAACTCAGTAAGATTTAAAGAAGAAGCTATTGTAACAGCAATGGAAATTGATGCTGCAAAAAAAATTGAAAATATAAAATCAAATGATTCTATTTTTGATAACTTTATTCAAAACTTATTATTTGCTATTAAAAAAGTTATAAGAGCTTTAACTAATGTAGTAAATCTTAATACTCTAAGTACATCTACTACTGTAGATCAATTAGTTGATATGATGCTTAATGAAGATTTTGTAATAGAAAATCTTTCCTATCAATCAAGTTTATTTGCTGAATTTCAAAAAGACACTGACACTTTTTTAAAAGATCTTGAAAAAGCTCAACCAAAAAAAATTATTGATTCTATAAATAGGTTTCATGAACAAATGTCTTTTCAAATTAATGAGTTAAAAAATTCACCAATAAAACTTAAAGAAGCATTAGGTAGTGATGCTGCAGGTTCACTTCAAACTATTCGTGACTATATAAAAGGTTATAAAACTGATTTTAATGCATCTGAAAGTGATATCAATGATTTATTAACAGAATTAGAAAATAGTGAACAAGATTTAAGAATTAGATCTCTTGCATTTGTTAATAGTATAACAGAATTAAAAGTTTTTGCTAATAGAATAAAAGACTTATTTGAGGAATTGAAAAAAAGTAAAAGATATCTATTTGAAGATGGTAATCAACAAATTCAATATTTTTTACAATTTATTGAAAGTCAAATGAAATTACTTACTGATATTAAAAGAAATTTAAATTTAGATGCTTCAAGTGAATTAAGTAAAGAAATTAATTCAATACAAGAAACTTTAGATCAAAATAAATATTTAGCAAATGAGATGACATTTGATTATGTTAAAGATTTATTGCTTGCTTCAGGTATGGAAATGCAAGTAAATGCTAAAGAAACATTATCAAAAAGAATTGATGAACTCTTAGGAAAAGAAAAATTTACAGATAAAGAAATTGAAATTTTTAAGGATGACTTATTTGCTAAGTTAGATGTTGATAATATTAGAGAAATTAAATCAACTGATTTAAAATTACCTAGAGTCCCTACAACTGTAAAGTATTTATTACAAGATATTAGTAAATATAATGAAACTAAAGTTACTGAAGATGTTGTTAATCAATATTTAAGAGGTCATGTAAGAGATGTTAATAATGTTGGTTCTATTCTTAATCCTGTATCAAATATTAATGATTTATTTGGTTCATTTTCTTCATTTATAAAAAATAAAATACAAGATGCAGAAATTAAAAGTGAGCAAGAACAAGAAATATTTATAAGTTCATTAGCTCCTTATTTAGATGCAATTGGTTACAATCCAAATAAAACACAAGAACTTGCTAATAAATTATTATTTGTAGATAAAAAAGGAATAATAAAAGAAAATGGAGAAGTTGAAGAATATGAAGCATATGCTTATTTAGATAAATTTCAAAATTGGGAATATGATGAAGCTGTTTTAAAAGGAAATATAAAAAAAGCAGAATTAACAGGTGATAAATCTGCTATAAAAGATGCTAAAATAGCTTATAAGAATTTTGAAAAAGATTACATGGTAAGAAAATTTACAGATGAAATATATGATTTACAAAATATATGGATTCAAGATAATGTAATTTTAGATCCGGTTACAAAACAAAATATTACAATATCTGCAGATGTTTCATTGGAAGCATATAATGAAAGAAAATCAGCATTAGATGACATGAATACTTTTTCTCGTTCAGATGCTTTTACTAAAATAGATGACTTATTAGAATTTTCTCCTTCTGCTGCTGCAAAAATAAAATATAATAAATTATATAATTTATATGATAATAATGGAAACTACAAACAAGGTGTAGAATTAGAAAAAGTTCTTGTTAGAAAGTTTTATAGACAACAAGCAAGAAGTTTTTATGAGTCTACGACAGATACTAAAAAGTTTCAAAAAGATTTTACAAATTTTGTAAATAATGAATTATCTGGTTTAGGAATTACTAAAGATTCTGATCCTGCTGAGTATGATAAACAAGTAGAAAAATTTTTAAATAAAAATACTAGAGTAGCTTTTACTGATGATTACTATATAAACAAGAATAAAATTTTAGATGACATTAATAAAATAAATGCAAAATCTAAAGGTGCAGAAATATCAAAAAAATTAGCAAGTTTATATGAGCAAAGATATAATATTGTTAATAGAGTTACTGATAAAGATGGTGAACCAAATGGAGGTGAGCTTGGTATAGTTTCATTAAAAAAATTAAAAAAAATTGAAGAAGAAATTGTTTCTTATACTGAACAGTTTGATAAAAAAACTGGTTTGTCTAAAACTGATGCTTATAAATTAAAATATTACGAAGAAAAAATTATTGCTGCAGGAAAAGCATCACAAATGACAGATGCACAAAAAAGTGAATATGTAACTTTTATACAGAATAGAGAAGCATTTGGTTTATCAAATGAAGAAGTATTAATTTTAAAAGAACTGTATAAAAATCTAGCTGAGTTAAACAATGTTACTGCTACAGATTACTATGTTGAATCTTTTAATACAGCATTAGAGATGCTTGATGTAGAGCCTATTACTATTGAAACAGCAGATTCTTGGATAAATTCTGAAAAACTTATAACTGCTAAAGCAAATAATTCTAGATTTTCAGAATGGTTTGATAATAATCATTATAAAAAAACAATTTTTAATTATGAATTAGGTGATGTTGAAGAAATATATGTAAGAACAAAAGCTTGGACAATTTCTAAACCTTCTATTCGTAAATATTATAAAACTACTGAAGTTATTGATCCAAGTACAGGAGAAAAAATAATTATAGCTGGTGTACCTGTTGCAAAATACTCAACTACAAAAATTAAAGATCAATATTTAACTGGTTATGATAATAAAACAGGAAAAGTTAATTTAGAAGTTGGTGTTCATATAGATAATCGTGGTAGATTTTTACCAAAAGAACAAGCTATAGGAAGTCAGTTTGATAAATATATGAATAAAAAGTATTTTGACTTGAAAAAAAGTAACAATGCTGAATTTAAACTTTTAGAAGCAATTAAAAAACAAAGATTAAAAAATCAAGAAAACTCACCAGATTCTTCTAAACTATATTTAGATTATGCAAGATTTAGAATTCAATCTAATCTTGAATATTCTCAATCAGGAAATTTAGAAGGAGATATAAAAGGTAGAACAGCTGCTATAGTAGATGGAGCAAAATCAGCTTTATATAAAAAAGCAGCAGATGACCCAGATACTCTTCAAGCAAATTTTGATTCAAAATTTTTATATGTTCCTACAGATTTACAAGGTAAACCAATATCAAAAATGCCAGTAAGAGGTTTATATAAAATGCCTATAAATTCTGTTTCTAAAGATGTTTTGTTGTCAGAATTAAATTATATGAATTCTTTAGATTTACAAAAAGTTTTAATAGAAGCTGAACCATCAGGAAGAGCAATATTAAATGTTTTAGGTAATCCAGAAAATTCTATTGATGATTTAGAAAAAGCAAGTAGTAAACTTTCAAATGCACAATCTAAAAAATCAGTTTTTCTTAAAAAAGAAACTAACAATAGATTAAAATTAGCAGAAAATTATATTAATAGAACTTTTTATGGTGAAAATGTATCTGAATTTCAAGAAAATAATCCAACATTTTCTAAGTTAGTTAGAAGATTAATGGGAGGAGCAAGTATGGCCTTTTATAGTTTGAATCCTGTTTCAACTATTAAGAATAAAGGTGGTATGACTTTTCAAAGACTTATTTTTGCTGCCGGTGGTAAACATATAAATTTTCCTTCAATTGCTAGAGGTCAAATTCAAGCAGCTAAAGTTTTAATTGAATATGCTGCAAAAGGTACATACTCAAGAGGTATTAAAAGTTTGAACATGCAGTTAATGGATGCTTTTGACATGGCACCCGGTAAGAGTAAAAAAGATTCAGGTAAATCACATACTAATTCTGTTGTAAAACAATTATTTGATGGTGCTTGGATGTATTCTGATAGAAAATTAACAGAAGTTCAAGGTGCCTTAGAACTTGCACAAGGTTTATTAGATTGGCAAATGGTTGATCAAATACAACCAAATGGTAAAGTAACACAAATAAGATATATTGATGCTTTTGAAGTAGATTCAAGAGGTATTGCAAAAATAAAAGATGGTATTAATCCTGAATATGGAATGAACTATACTGATCATTCTGTAATTGCAGGAGAAACCTTAGAATCAATTGCTAAGAAGTACTACATGACAGTAGAAGAATTAGCTACAAAAAATAAAATGCAAGTTACAGATACTTTAGAACCTGGAAAAAATTTAATTATTTCTAGAAATACTAAATTTAATGTAATGAAATTAAGAATGGCTAATGCAAATAAAAAATTAAATGGAACTGTTGCAGCTATTGACTCACCACTTGCAGAAAAATATTTATTATATGATGTATTGTCTTTTTCTAGAAAATTTGCAACAGGTATGTTTTTATCTAGATTTCAAATGGATACTTCAAAAGGTATTTTTTCAACTATTAAAAATGGAGGTGGTGAAGTTTGGGATTGGGATTTAAATGAAAGTACAAAAGGTACTTATATTACTTTTTTACAAACTACGTGGAAAATGCTGACAGATTTTAAAAATTATTATCCTATCATGACTGCAGAAGAAAAAAGAGCTGCTTATCAAATATTAATGGAAGGTATGTTAATTGCATTATCTACAATTATTATATTATTTGTTTTTGGTTATGATACAGATGATGAAGAAAGATTTGATAAAATAAAAGCAAGAGAAAAAAAATATGGAACTGTAGGTTGGTTAGGAAATCATTTATTATATCAAATAGTTATGGTTAGAAAAGAAAATACAACAATGATTCCTTTACCTGGAATGGGTGCTAAAGAATGGTTAGACTTTTCAAATACAACTAATCTTGTTGCTGGTCCTACTATAGAATTATATTTAAATATTTTAAGAGATTTTGGTAATATGGCAATAGGCAGTGAAGATGCTATTTATTCTCAAGATGTTGGGCCTTATTCTTTTCAAAAAGAAGGTAAATATAAATTGTGGAATAGACTAGGTAAAATATTTGGTCTTAGTGGTAAAAATGCAAGTCCTTATTGGGCATTAAAGAAAAATGAGACATTTACTAACCTAAAATAAAAAAAAAGGGAAAAGCATATAATGCTTCTCCCTTGTTGTTTTTAATATTTAGAAAAAATCAGATTGCTCTTCATTTTCTTCAATATTATTAGTATTAAAATCTAAATCAAAATCAGAACCGGAATCATAATTTTTTTTATTTTCTAAAATATTTAAATCTGCTTCTAGTTCATTTGTTTCTTTATCTGCAATTAAATCTTCTATGTCTTCTTCTAATGAAGTTTCTACAGCTGCATTATGAAATTCTATAGACTCAAATGTATTACCATCTCTATCGGTATATTGCAATATAGATTCTTCAGGTTGTTGTAAAGTAAGTTCTTCAACTTCTATCTCATCATAGATTTCTTCTTCATCATTTGCAGTATATCTGATATCTTCATCTATCATATCAGCCTCCATGTCAGCAATCTGGTCTAACAAACTAATTTGATTAGGATCAATTGCATCTACTATGTCTTCAGTAACTATAACTTCTTCTACAGGGACCTGTACAGGTTGACTGCACACTGGAAAATTATTTACAGAATTAATAAAATAATGTAATATTCTTTGATCCTCCATCCATGTTTTAGGATGAGATTGCTGTAATGCTAAAGTAACATAGTTATAGAATGCCCATAAACTATTATTATCTGCAAACACATAACTTGGTTTATCCATCTGCTGTCTTACTATACTAGCTTGTTCAGTAGTAAGTATTTGATATTCAGCAAATAATATTCCTAGTAACTGTGCTTGTTTTCTTTTAGTCATGCTAATAGTTTGCATAACATTTTTATCAGATACTAATTGATTATAATACATGTGTGCATTAGTTACTTGTTCAGTAATTGTAGCTATTGTTTCTGTGTCAGCTGTTCCTGTATGTTTTCTTGCCCAGCTACCCATATCTCCACATACCATCACAGTGCCGTTAGTATTTATATAAGCACCAACACCACATTTAAATCTTACTTGCTTATTATAACTATTAGTCCATGCAAACATCATTGATAATTCTTGGTCAGTTCCATAGTGTAATCTAAAAACTCCCTGAGCAATCTGCCCATCAGCAGTTGCTCTATATTCTTCTCTTTCAATTGTAAAACCTGCATTAATTAATGCTGTTTTTGAGTAATCCATTACATTTTCATGACTAATAACTGTATATGTATCAGCATGTAACGGTAAAGGAATTCCTGTTAGGTAATCCCATGTGCAATCTTTAATTTTCTTTGGCATATTAAAATAAACTTAATTGGTTTCTATTAGGCAAAAGCCCCTCTATTTCTTTTTTTACTTTTTGTATGTAGTAATCATAATTAATATCATATTCAGAAAATTCTTTTTCTTCATAATTTATAAAGATACTTTGCATCCACTTTCCAGCTTCTATTTGTATCTCTCTATTATCTGTATTGTTTTTCTTAACAATTTTACTTCCTCCATTAGACATATAATATCTAATAGTGTGTTGTATTTCATTTACACTGTAGTCTCCATCTTTAATGACATGTTCCCAAAAATTCCAATCTCCTTTTATTTTTACACCACCACAAAAATCAAATATATTTTTGTTAGCTTTAATTGTATCTATAGGTTCAACACCATTTACAAAAAACTCATGAAGAGCAATTGGTATAATTAAGAAACTTTTATTTTTATGAAGAGCTAAATCTTTAAACTCAAATCTACCTTTACATTTAGACTTACCATCTGCTGTAACTGCTATATAGTTATTTACATCACCTAAAACAATTTTAGTATAAGTATCATGTTCTAGTTCTAACATTGTTATTTTTTCCCACTCAGCACATATTTCCTTATACTTATCTACTTTATCTTTTGGTATTATAGTCTCTAAACCATCAGTATTTTGCATTATAGGAATAGCTTC
>Ga0209442_1001587_pt1 | contig 12739 bp, 14 predicted proteins | sample LauGreSBDMM110DD_2_FD_187565 | JGI IMG/M metagenome (GOLD analysis project Ga0209442, IMG submission 187565) | Freshwater lake microbial communities from Lake Michigan, USA - Sp13.BD.MM110.DD (SPAdes) (version 2) | ecosystem: Environmental > Aquatic > Freshwater > Lake | place: Lake Michigan...
TAAATGATTTTCTTCTTTCAGGATTATTCTTCTTAATCCTCATTATTTTACCCTTAGCGGATTTACCACCAAAACCAAAGTTTACTTTAACAACTTTACCCTTATCATTTTTAACATAGACTTTGAATTTTTTAATGTCGCCTTGCATGATTTTACCTAATTGAACTTTACGTCCTTGGTATTCCGCTTCATTTAACATATCACCAACGGTATAGTTAGTGTTTTCAATTGGTCCGTATTCGTTTTCCATTATGAATGATAAATCATCATCAGAAAGTTCCAAATCACCATTCATGTACAAATCACGACATTCTTCAAGTAAATTATCAAAATTATTACTACCTATTTTATAAACATTTTCAATAATTGATTTATTGTTTACAATGTGAAACTTTAAACCCTCACTAATATCGATTTTAGACTCGTGGTTCGAGTTTAATCTTGGAGTGGAGTTAGGTTCTATTATTTTATCAAAACTCAATGTAATCGTCTTATTTTCATCCATTGGTGTATTCTTTCCCATATAACCGTTTTTTATATAAAATTCGTTGTAAATTTCCATAATTTTTTCATATTCATTTACCAACCCATTACTTTCCATTAATTTTTTAAACCAACTTATACTGTGTTCTTCGTTTAAATCGGTATAAACCAATCCTTCATTTAAATTACTAAAATAATAACGATATATTGCAAATTTATCTGAATTTAAAATTTTTCTATGTTCCGAATTTCTTATGATAACATAAGTTAATAAACCAGAACTAATATGTTCGTCAAAATCCTCATCATCGTATCTTTTTGTTGTGCACCATTTAGTATTTGCACCATACTTACAAGATGCGTTATGTGTAAATGGAACAACCATTAAAAAATCTTTAGTTTGTAGGATTTTTTTATATTCATTAGGTGAAACATCAAAAGACTCGTTTACAGATTCATCATATTTTGTAAATGTTGGTGCATTACCCTTACCTTGTTTTGGATTTTTCTTTTCCGCACGTCTTTTTTGTGTGGTCATCGACTTCTTTTCTTTTTCACTATAAGAAGATACCACTTTTGGTGTTTCCTTTGAAACTTTTTTTGATGGTCTACATTTTGGGTACGATTTACCATCAGCATCCTTTCTACCACACGGAGGATGTTTACCATCAACTTTTTTACTGACATCAACCCATTTTTCTTTAAACCAGCGTCTAAGGTCTTCTTTTAAAACCTCACCTGATTCAAGACATTCGTTGATGTAGTCTTTATCTTCTTTAGATACTATGATATTCATATTAATAAATATTTTATAATCCCAACTATTTTTTAAATTTGTTATTTGTTATTTGTTATTTGTTATTTTGTCAATTGCATTTACAAATTTATAACATTTATCGGATACAATACCTTTTTCGTGGTCTGTTATTGTTATTTTAACCTCATTATATTTTATTGTAATATCTGGATGATGGTTTTGTTTTTCAGCTATTTTTGCAACTTTATTTACGAAATCTATTGATTTATTAAAATCTTTGAATTTAAATGTTCTTTCTAATTTTTTATTAGAATTACCCCAATTTTTTGATTCAATAATTGTTTCTTTTAATATTCTTCTTATAGTTTCTTGTAAGTTCATATTATTTTTTAGTTTTTCTCCATCCCCCACCTTTAGCCTTATAATGTTTTGCGGCGGCACCATTACAATATGCACTTGGACAAACATCATATCTTGACCTCGCCCAAGCTAATGATGATGCCCATAATTTTGGATTTGTTGGTTTGTTTTTACTCTCATCTATTTCACCATATGATTCATTTTTAGGTTTAATACCTTTTTTCTTCATATTGATAGCAATCGCAGCTTGTTGTGCTGATGATGAGGATTCATTCATTGATTCATTGGTTGTGTTCATTAAAAAATCAAATACTTGGTCTATATTTTCCTTAGCAACACTAACATGGTCGTCAGCCCAATCGTGACCATCTTTTAAAATAGATTCAACAACTGATGGGTCTAATTGTAACAATAGTTCACATTGTCTGTGCATTTGTTTTAAGTTACCAAAAAACATATAGTTTTCTGTTGTTTGTTCTTCTTTCAAAGAATTAAGATGTTTTTTGATAATACTATCTAAATTTTTCATAATTATAAATACCTTACTTTTTTTAATTAATTAAGTCTATCCCAAGGAAATGTGTCATTTTCCTCTTCTTTTATTTCTTTTATTGCTCTATAGAAAATATAAACAATGAATAAAATCATTTCAATCCCTATAGTCCATAAAACATATTTCATATTTTTTTAAAACCAATTTTTTGGATTCCATTTTGATTTATTAGCTTCTCTACCAATTCTATCAAGTTCGTCTTGTGCTGCTCTCGCTTGTCTTTCTAATTCATCTTGAGCCGCTCTTGCTTGTCTATTAAGTTCGTCTTGTGCTGCTCTTGCTTGTCTTTCTAATTCTTCTTGTGCAATTCTTGCTAATCTTTCAGTTTCCTCTTGAGCTGCTTTAGCTTGTCTATCAAATTCTTCTTGTGCTAATTTTGCAAGTCTTTCAGTTTCCTCTTGAGCCAATTTAGCTTGTCTTTCTAATTCTTCCTGTGCCACTCTCGCTTGTCTATCTAATTCCTCTTGAGCCAATCTAGCGAGTCTTTCAGTTTCCTCTTGTGCTAATTTTGTTTGTCTGTCAAATTCTTCTTGTGCTAATTTTGCGAGTCTTTCGGTTTCTCTTTGTGCTTCCTCTGCCACTTCTTGTGATAATCTTTGAGATTCTTCTAATGCCTCTTTTGCTAATCTTTCCGCTTCTCCGTTTGCAATCGATTCACCTAAATCAATAATGGGATTTAAGTTTATATCAACATCAATGTCAGCTTCAACACCAACTAATACCGCTAATTCTCCAGAAATACCAACACTTACAGTACCGTCATCATAAGTTGTATGTCCTTCACCTTCAACACCCACTTGTACACCCACACTTACACCAACTTCACCACTAACTTCATTTCCATTAACACCGGCACTTCCACCCGCTTCAACACCCGCACCAGCACCCGCCATAGCACCACCTGAAACTGACGCTCCGTGTTCACCAACAGATACTTCAGCTTCAACACCTGCGTGTGCTTCAGCATACGCACCAGCATGACCTTCAGCGTTACCTTCAATCGTTATTTCACCAATTGGTGTGTCGATACCAACTTCACCATTAACTTCTCCACTCGCTTCAATTTCAACTCTTGCTTCAACACTCGCACCAACCTCAACTTTTGCGTCAGAACCATCCCATCCGGCTTCTGTATGTGCTTCGGCGGTAACCTCAGCACTCACATGTGCTTCAGCATGTGCGTCTACTTCAGCACCAATACTAACACCACCACCTAAATCTTGATTTGCGTGAGCTTCAGCATTCGCTTCAACACTCACTTCAACACTTACACTTGTATCAACTGATGCGTGTGCCATTGTTCCATCAATACCGGCTTCAGTATTAATTTCAGCCTCAGCGTTAATGTCATATGAAGCGTCGGCACTTGCACCTACTTCTTCATTACCTATTTGAGTTGATACCTCATCATTTAATTCAACCGAAATTTCGGCACCCGTTTTTACTTCTTCGTTTTCCATATTTTATTTTATTTTGTTTTTAATTTATTTATTACATCTTCAACATATTTGTCTCTTTGGTCTTGAAGATATTTTAATCTTTCTAAGAGAATTGTTTTATCCTCCTTAGTTGTTGTTTCAATAAAAGATTCTTTTTCTTCGTATAATTTTTGCCAGTACGCAACTCTTTCTTCCATCATTCTACCTTGATACCAAATGACACCGACCATAATTAAAATGGTAAAAGATTGCTCTTTTAATTTACTAAAAAAAACATCCATAAATCCATTTTGATTTTCGTTTGACATATATTTTATTTTTCTGATATTATTTCAAATTTTACATATTCATCATAGAATATCTCCTCAGTATGGGTTTTAGTTTTAAATTCCATAAAATATTCTCTTGGAATCATATATGATGTATCTAAATAAAATGAATTTTCATTTGTTAAATCAAACTGTGTCCAATCGTAAACAATGACATTAGTTTTACCTTCTTTAACAAAAATACGATAGTAAACATCCTCATATAAATCAGTTTTTGGTTGAGATATTGACCTGAGATTTATAACGATTTTCTTTAGTTCACCTCTTATAATTTTTTCATTTTGTTTAATACCTGAAAACTGCATTGCAAATTTTTGGGTATCGGTTGGATTTGACCCAAACGTATATCCGTAAGTAAATGGTTTTGGTATAAATTTTTGTACAACATCACTTATTGAGACACCGTCCACTAAAAGATTTTTCCATTTATCATAAAAGAATCTTTTACCATCACAAAGTTGTCCGGTTATCCCAAATGTAACTTTATAGATTCCCTTTCTAATTTTTGTGGTTGTAAGTCCTGTTAATCCAGAAATTGGAACACTAGTGGAGTTTAATATATCGACAGTTGGGTTACTATCTAAATCATAATAGTTTGTTCCTTTAGTGACATATAAATAAAGATTATTTTGTCTCTCACCAATAAAACTTTGTCTATCATCATCGATTCTGTCATCAAAAACAGTCTCAACGAATGGTTCAAAAAATGTCTGTGTATACTTTGAAAAAAACGAAACCGCTTGGTCGTTATCTGTACTTAACCCTAAATATGAATTATCAAATGATATTCCTAAACCATTATTGGTATTTCCCGATAAAACAATACCATTAACGTAATTTGTAATATCTAAATTAATATTTTCATTACCGTTGTCAAAATGTATAGTACCAACAACCGTATTACCGGTATATACACCTTCGGTTGTCCATCCACTAGTTGATATTCTATTAAACCAATTGGATGCTCTGGTATCATAGGTTTTATTACCCAACATATCATTATTGGTATATTCATAATCAAACCCAACTCCCTCATCCCAAAATTCGGGAACTTCAAAAACTATTAAATCGAAGGATGTTGCGCGATTTCTACCTGAACCGGTACTTTGACCGATTAGTTTACTATCACCAATAACAGTATTGGTCATTTTTAGATAATGTTTTGTTTGTGCACCTATAACTAAGTCACCATTATCTACTTTATCTTTTAGGTCTGTTAAATCTACCTTAAAGATAAATTTAGAATACAAAGAACCGTAAAAAATCTCTGTAGTAGGGTTTTTAGCCGTATTTACATATGATTTTTTAAGTACTGTATTGTTTTTTTCAAAATATGAACGGAAGTATGACATTCTTTTTTATTAATAAATATCGAATTAGTTGGTTCTAATCGATTTATTTAATAAGTCATTTTCCAATTTGTTAAATAAGTCCTCCATTATGTTGTGAGCATCATAATCGCTACGAGCATATGGTTTGTTAATATTGTGAACATGAGTACTGAGAACATTATACATTGCTCTTAAAAATTCCAATAAAATCTCACCTCTAACCAATGCATATGTGTTAGGGTCAATTTTATTCAAATAATCATCCTGTGAATATTCATATGAATCTAATTGAGTAAAATCTATTGGTACACCTGTGAAATTTGTATCCATGGATAAAAGATATAATCTATCACCAACTAAACTAGCAAATGTTTGTTCTCTTGTTCCTGTGTCGGTTTTTAATTTAGTAACTTCATCTATAACCTCACTACTTGGTGCTCTAAATGATTCTCGTGACCAAACTAAACCTGATTCCGTAGGTCCATTACCACTTAATTTAACACCACTTAGAATGGATTGTTTTAAATTCATTTCAGTATCATTTGATACGGGTCTTTTTCTAAATTCACTAGTTGGTCTAAAATAAAATGGATATACATCTTTTAAATCTTTTTCAGGATTAGAAAATTTCTGTTGAACCGCTGCTGGTATAACCCCATTCAATGCTTCACCATTTAATCCTTCAGATTGTATAGATAATAATTTTGTTCTAATTTCGGAACAAACATCACTTATTTTTCCAGAAATAGATAAAGACGACCAATTGGGGTCTTCTTGAGTTAAATCTTTACTAAATGTTGGAGTTGTTGTTGTGTTGTCAATATTTAACAGACTTGTAGTACCTGAAGGTATTACGGTAAATTCAGTAAATGAATTTGATTTTAAAAGATACTCATATTGGGATGTAACCTGTATAACGTAAAAATCTAATATGGTTGGATTGGTAATACTATTAACACTATATTCTATAATATATTTTAAATTCGCATTTTCATAAACAATTCTTGGGGTTTTCTCGGTTACTGGTATTTTTTTCTGTGGGAATTTTTTAAGTTGAAGTTTTGCTACCTTTTTACTTACAATTGGGTAGTCGGCTATTTTTTTTCTTTCTTTTTGAGTAGCACTCTCCTTAGTTAGTAATTTACCTCCTCTTAATACTATACCATTATCGGTAAAGATAACATCAGAACCGTACTTTCCATCAATACCAAAATGTTTATTTTTAGCAAAAGCGTTTTTTGAATCTGGAGGTAATTCACCATCTTTATTTAAAATATTTTTTGGTTTTTTACCCGCCTGATTAAAGGTTGTTGTTGTAGTTTGTTGTGCGTATGTTTGTGATTGAAAATCGTAGTTTGTAGTAAATGGACCAGCAATGTACTCAGCATTTACTGTTGTTTTTTCAGTATTATACCTAATAATCCTTACGGCTTGATTTATTTCAGGTACGTGATTAATATTAGTTGGTAAGAATGGTCCGGCCACAAATGGGTCATTTTCATCCCAATCCTCATAATTTCTAGAACTTTCTTTTGCACTAACAGTATCGGTATAATCAATATATCTGATTCTATTTAAACCCGCTGGGTCATTATTGTTAATACATGTGGCTAACTTAACTATTTGCATTATACTTTTCTTTTTTCAATTTCTTTTGTAATTTTCATATAAAGCTCTTCTATTGCATCCATATGTTTGGTTAATTCAAGAGCTAACTTTTTAGTTTTTTCAAACTCCTCAAATAGAAACATTTCAGCGTCAAGTAAATCTTTATTAGATTTGTTTTGTGTATCGTTAATAATATTTAATAATTTTTCTTTATCCATGTTAGAAAATTTTACCTACAACATTTAATATTCCCGGAGGAATTATAATTGGTCCACCAGCGTTTCCTGTTATAATTGGTAATGAATTTGTTGTTTTAACAAATCCATTTGTGTCGGATTCTTCCGTATGACCATCAATTACAGATTTAACTAAATTACCAATATCATTTGACTCACCATATAACGGACCTGTTGGAACTCCTGATGCTTCTAATCTTTCCATTATATTCATAAATGCTCTATCTTGACTATATCCTGGTAATCCTTCTGATAGAAGTAATAAAACCGAAGGTACAGTCATTGGTACTTTCATGGATAATGCGGTCGTTAATGTACTTAAAATTGTCTGAAATAAACTAAAACAATTATCAATGTTCTCTTCTAAAATCTTTTTAAGTATTGCAATTAGTGATGTGATAATTGTTAGATACCTTTTATATTTATTTTTTATAATTTTTTGTACCAATTTAGAAACAAAAGCCAATAAATCACTTTTGATTAATTTCCAAAATTCTCTTACAAATAACCAAAATAATTCTTTAACTGTTTTTGAAATTGCTTTATAGAATTTCTTAACTAATTCTTTAATATTGAGACTCGATAAACCTGCTTTAAATATTTTATATAGAATCACCAACGGTAAAAATAACTTACCTGATAAAATTGTTATCATTAGTGCTTTAGGTAAGTTTAATATAAAATTATTTAAAAGATTATTTAAAAAGTCATTAAGAGATAAACCACTATCAGATTGTTGAGTTGCGTCTAATGCGACCTTATTTAGAATATCGTCAACGGCCAATTTAGCACTTTTATTTTTTGTTAAATAAATAAAATCTTCAATATTATTAGTATCGACAGGAATCTCAAAATTGTAACAATCTTTAAATCTCAAAACTCTACGGTATCTCGCATCTTCGTCATCTAAATCTATTCCCTCAACATCATCAAAATCAAAATAAAATTCCGCATCTTCGTCTGATTCGTTAAACATACCAACTGGATTTTGATTCTTTAATTGAGTGGGGTCATTTGGTGAACCACAAATTGCAAGTAATTTTTTAATTAGCCTCATAACCTTATCTAAGGATACGTTAAATTTTCTAGAATCACCACATTGTGAACCACCTTGTATTGTAAGTAATATTGATGTTTTAATGATGTGATTAATATCGGGGAATTCCATTGATGAATAATAATCAGATATAAATTCCTGTACTTTAGTCACACCTGTTACTCCTTGGGTTAGTCCTGATATGTTATATCTTTGGTTACCCGTATCCCACGCGGCGGTAAATAAGTCTTTACCATTATTTGATGTAAACGTATATGGTGTACCTCCGAAAGCATCATATAAGTTCCTATTAACTTTTTGTTTATTAATATCGGGAGTTTTAGGTTCGTATATTATTTTACCACAACTACTATCCGGGTCAATTGTTAACGCATCTAAAAAATCAAACTCATCGGGTTTTAATGTTAATAAATCAACATCAAAAACGGATTCCGTACCACAAATACCATTACCCATAAAAAGAGCCTCAGAAAGGTTCTTAACCACAATTTCCTTAGCTGAACCTATTGTGGTATCCATCGCAGTAATTGCATGCTGTTTAATTTTTTGGTTTGGACTATTATTTGTTTGTTTTAAGTTATTTTTAGAATTTTTATCTGACCCCATGAACTGACTTGTAATGTCAATCATGTCTGAAAATATATCTTTAGTATTTTCTTTCTTTTTATTTATTTTACCATTAAGAGCGTCAATTTTTTTACCAACAATACTGTTTATGTCAGGTACATTATTGAGGTACTTATCTGAAACATCATCAAAACTTTCTTGAGGTCTATCATTAATTTTTTTAACCGCCTCAATTTTGGATTGTAATTTTCTTTTAGTGTTTTTTAAATTGGCCATTAGACTTTATATATACCTTCTTTTGATTCTACATCAGGTTCATCCATTAGTTTTGCTAATATGTTTCTATCCTCATCAGTTAATTGAAGTTTACCACCAGAGTTACTGTTTCCAGAACCTTGGGTTTGTTTTAATAAAGCACTTTGGAGTTTAACTAATGATATTTTCTTTTCAGTACAATCATTTAGAATTTTTTGTTGTTCTTTAATGACAGGTCCGATAACACTCATATCCTCAGCATCCTTCATAAATGTTAACATTTTTTTAGTTATCATAGATGCTGTATTTTTTTGTTCCACAATATCATTGTAGATTTCCTGCATCAACGCTAACGCTGAGTCGGTGTCGAGTGATATTAAGTTTTTTCTTTCTCTCATATCTATAAATAGGTAAATTTTTAATTTATAAACCCTATCATGATACTTTCATAAACTTTTTTGAATTTTTTCAATGATATTCTTATTTCTTTAGTTGATAGTGCGGTCATTTCACGTAAAGATAATAAAATCAGATTCTTATTGAATTTATTACCGTCACCTACTTGGAATATTTTTTCAAAATTACCAAATACTTCAATCAGGGCATACCCTAATTTTTGTTCATTTTCCGTTAGTTCATTATTTTCCATGAATTCCTCCATCTGCATAATGAACTTAATAACAACATCCTTATAATCAACCTGTACTTCATCGATTATATAGGAATGTTCTAAACTCTCCTCTAAATCCGATGAAATATCATCATATGAAACACTTCTATTTGTTTCTTTAGTATCCTTTTGAATTGCTCCCATTAGATAGTTTTTACAAATTGTACCAAAATATGAATATGCTTTGGTATTTTTTGTGTGGTCAAACTTACTAATTTTAGTAATTAAAAATGACATAGTATCGGTATGAACTTCGTTAAAATCAAAGTCTTTCCTGTATAGTTTGTAACGTCGAATTATACTTTCGACCATTATTATGAGAGGTTCTCTTAAATATTCATTGAATATCTTATTCTTTTCTATTTCGGATTCGGATTCTAAATATCGTACAACCGCTTGTTCTTGCTCCTCCCCAAAATAAATTTTTTGGGTTCTCTTACGCGGCATGTTTTAGTTCTCTACATAATTTATGTCTCTTTTATTTTTAAAGAAAAATTCTTTTTTTGCAGTTTCTAACCAAAACTTAACCTCATTAGGTGACATTTTAGTTTTATCTGAATTTTTGTATGACCAAAATAAAGAATCTTCCCTGAAATTAACGTGTTGGTATCCAATTTTTGGTACCGTCATAATAGTGACATTATTATGGGTTAATCTAAGTAAGAATTCGTATCCGAAAGTTAGTTTAATGTTCTCCTTTAATGAACCATATTCTTTAATTGTTGAGGTTTTATATAAACCACCACTAATTTGGAAATTTTGATATTCTAAAAGTGCTTCATTATCTAATAAACCTTGCTTCTCGGTAAAACCATAAGCCCAAGTTGCTTCATTTGTGAAACTTAAAAATTTACCCTCAACATTAATGTCTTTTACTATTGGTAAAAAAACATCCACATTTGGGTTTTCATTTTTATATGCACTCATTGATTTTAACCATTCTTTTTTGTATTCATCATCAACCTCCAATATTGAGAACCACTCTGTATCGCAATTTTCAATACCAATATTAATTTGACTACAAAAGTCAGTTAAAGATTCGTTAGGTATAATTTTATATTCTAATTTATCGGTTTCTATTTGAATTTCCGATGAAATGTTTTTAGGTGCAACCACAATTAATTTAACGTCATTATAAAACGCTTCAACTGACTCTACTGCATTTTTGAACATTATTTTATAATCTTCATCCCATAAATGGATTGGTAATATTACTGTTATGTTTTTCATTATATTTGTTCTTCTTGTTTAACTTTTTCTAAAGCCTTTTCAATTGCTTCAATACGTTTATTTTTAAATGAATTAAAGATGCTTACCGCGCTATTTTTGGTAACTTCACTATCATATGGTAATAAAGTATCTTTCATTTTTTGTTTAACCTCGTCATTTAATTCAACACCCTCTAACCAAGCCATAACATATGTTCCAAGTATTTCTACTATTTTTGATTCATCATATGTCCACAATCCATTTTCTGTTAACCAATCTGGTTCGTTTTTGGGGATTTTTCCAACAACAGGAACGTTACATTTCATTGATTCTAATGGGAATGTTCCAAAAGTTGAATCATCATCAATCCAAACAGATACCATACATTCTTTTAAGTTTGTTGCAAAATCATCATATGACATTTGAACCATATCCCTAAATGTAATCCATCTCAAATGTGGATGTTTAATATAGAATTCAGAAATAATTCTCTTATTAGTTGACCTGTCTTTACATGAAATTGCAATGATTGGTTTCTGTGATTTTTCTGATGGTGTAAATTGTTCACCAATCATCGGTGGAATTATGTGTACCAACATTTCATTGAAAAGTCCACCAATATACCCCTTAGATAATTCAGTAGTTGTAATCGCTCTATCGAATCCAAAATCTGACCATCTACTACCAATTGGTAATGTTTCAAATATGTATTCTTTTTGTTGAATTAACATTACTTTTACACATCTAATGTTTGCTAAACTTTCAAGTGTATTTGAATAATATTCAGGTACAACAATAGTATCCTCAATTTTAATTTCAACTCTATCATCTTTAATTGTAACAACCTCCAATGAATTGTATTTATCACCTAACCAACCCGATACACCTTCGTAGGTTTTATCTTCAACTAATAATTTAGCTTGGAATCCAGATTCTTTTAATGTTAAGGCCATATCGTAGATATGTTTAACTGACGCTCTAGCATTATTACGAGTATCGTATACTAAAAAGTAAATTACATTCTCATTTGAGTTTAACTTACTTAATGCTAATTCTAGTTTTTCTATGTTTTCGTTATTTTTATTCATCATCTTCTTCGATTAATATTTCATATTTTATTAGGGTATTGAAAGCAATTTTAAAAGAGATTGAAAGACCTTCTTCAGCCAACGGACCTAACTCCTCATCAACCTCCTCATATTCATTTAATACTCTTTCTAAACAAACTTTTATTATTTCATATTTAAAAATGTTTATTTCTAAACCTTCAGTACCATCTTCATTTTTAAGGGTGTCCCCTGTTTGACATTTTTTGGTAATCCCATCTACATCTATGTAGTACCTTTTTCCGAACAATTCAACCATGTTTTTTCTATTTCAGATAATTTATTTATTTCTATGGTATTTGTAAAGTGTTTATTATAAAAGGTATTAAATTTAATAACCGTTTTATCTTCAGGACAACTATCAATGACTCTTTTGTCATCGGTAATCCATAAGTCACACTTAGACCATAATTCACTAATATTTTCAAAAGATGAGAATTTTATAGTATCACATATGACACCATTTCTGGAAAGGAAAAAAAGAGTAGATGGTTTGGCTTTACCTTTCTCATTTAAACCAATCAATGTAAAATTAATATCTTTATTTTCAAAAACTAAAGTATTAAAATCGGTAGAGGCGTGGCTATAACTTAAACCCGCATGTCCAAAAATCTCTATTGGGAAATCAAAATATAAAAATTTAAGGTATTCATCCATGGATTGAAATTTATATGTTTCCATAATATTTTCAATTGTTGTGATTCCATCTATTCCATACTCAAAAATTTCTTTAACATCAGGTTCTGTGTTTAAAAAATAGTCCTTATAGTGGTAATCAA
>Ga0209442_1001588_pt1 | contig 12738 bp, 10 predicted proteins | sample LauGreSBDMM110DD_2_FD_187565 | JGI IMG/M metagenome (GOLD analysis project Ga0209442, IMG submission 187565) | Freshwater lake microbial communities from Lake Michigan, USA - Sp13.BD.MM110.DD (SPAdes) (version 2) | ecosystem: Environmental > Aquatic > Freshwater > Lake | place: Lake Michigan...
GGTAGCAAAAGAATCAATCTGTGATTGTGAAACAGTAATTGTCTCTGCACCCTTGAAGGTGCGCCCGACCGAATCGGGATTGAGCATTAGCGAGTTTCGCGGTGAAGTGTTGAAAGCTTGCAACGAGGACAGAACTTCTTGAGTTCCATACGGTCTGGATCGTTGCGGCGGTTTTTCTTTGTAATGTAATTACGTTCTTTACATTCAACGCAGGCCATGGTGATTTTTGGACGAACGTCCGCGCTCTTACTTGCCATGGTCATGCTCCCTTTATCGTTTGTCGAACCTTTGTGATGAGGCGCTTAGGTTACCTGAGCGCACTCATTGCGCGAAATTCGCGCTTGTATTACTCGTAGCGGGAGCGGGATTTGAACCCACGACACAGCGATTATGAGCCGCTTGCTCTACCAAGCTGAGCTATCCCGCCCTACAAAATAATCTTACGATTATTTCGAGCCCCCCACCGGAATCGGACCGGTGACCTTTTCCTTACCATGGAAACGCTCTACCAACTGAGCTAGGGGGGCGTTGATCAATATGTGAGGGTACAGGCAATCTCGGCGATTCTAAAAATTACACTTTTAGAGCGCAGGATCTAGCGTGATTTTTCCTGTTGTGCCTCGTCCAACGATTGCCTTATGAGCATCGCCTGCTTTAGATAATGGGAATGTTGCGCCAATGATTGGCTTGAGTTTTCCTTCCATTATAAGAATGAATAACTGCGCAATAACATCGTGAATCATCTTCTCTGGATATGCAAAGCAATGACCAAGCCAGAATCCTGTAATCGTTTTACTAGTTCCAAGCATTGTTATTGGGATTACTGGGGTGGCCATCTCACCAGATGCCATTCCATAAACAATGAGTCGCCCAAATGGTGCAAGTACTTCAAAGCTTGCATCGAAAGTTTTTCCGCCAACCATCTCTAATACAAGATCGACTGGTCTTCCATTATTGGCATCCAACATTGCTTGTGCCAGATTGGCGCTCTTTGCATCAATAGTTACATCTGCGCCAAGGGATTTAGCAAGTGCTGATTTTTCATCAGATGAAGTCACAGCGATGACACGTGCACCCCACATCTTTGCAAGTTGAATAGCAATAGTTCCAACACCGCCAGCGCCGGCATGAACGACCACGCTTTCACCAGGTGCAAGATGCCCATAAGTTTTTAGAATGTGCCACGCAGTAGTTCCTTGTACCAACATGGCAAGGGCTGCTTCATCGCTAACGCCATCTGGAATATTCATTGTCATTGCTGGATGTGCAACAACTTTCTGTGCGTACGCTCCTTCAGAAATGGATGCAAGCACACGCTTTCCATCAGGTGTTGTTCCTACTACTTCTAGTCCTGGAATGAGTGGAAGTTTTTGTTGCGTCACATATTGATTTCGAATCTGCACTGTGTCTGCAAAGTTCAAACCAATTGCAGTGACATCAATGAGAATCTCACCTGCGCTAGCCACAGGATCTGGAAGATCAACAAGATGCATGACCTCAGGGCCACCGAACTCAGTAACTTGAATGGCTTTCACATTTATCCCTTAGTTGAGCCGAGGGTCAAGCCGGATACAAATTGTTTACGCAGTACGAAGAATAGAATTACAGTTGGAGCGGCAACAATGACCGCGCCTGCTGCTAACAAGTTAAAATCAGTCACATATTCGCCTTGTAGTTGGCGCAGCGCTGAAGTCACAGGACGCTTGGAATCTTGTGACATCAAAATCAAGGCCCAGAAGAAGTCGTTATAAATCCAACAGCTCATCAACACCCCAAGTGCAGCCAGCGGTGGTCGCAAAAGCGGCAACATCACATTCCAGTAATGCCTAAATACCGATGCACCATCAACGATTGCTGATTCGGAGATTTCCTTAGGAACAGTCTTCATGTATGAAGAAAGAACGAAGGTAGCAAATCCAACTTGGAATGCCACGTGAACCAAAATAATTCCTAAATAGTTGTTATACAGAAGTGATCTATTGCCGAACAAATCACCAATTTTTATATACAACCAAAAAACAGGGATATATGTCAAAACGATTGGCAACATATTTCCTGCAGTAAATAGCAAAAGTAAGCTGAGATTGAATTTGAAAGAATAGCGTGAAACTACAAATGCAATTAGTGAGCCCAAGAAGAGCGTAAGTAGCACGGCAGGTACGGTTACATAAAGAGTATTGAGGAAATAACGTGTCAGACCCATCTGGCGAAATGCATTGAAATAGTTATCAAAATTCAAATTTTTTGGCCAGGAAAAAACCCCATATGAAATAATGTCGTTGTATGGGCGAAGTGAGGTCCAGACAGTCCAAAGGATTGGAAAAATCCAGACAAGAGCAAAGAAACCGATAAAGATTGAGATTAAATTATCTTTACGCTTTTGCTTATCTCGGTACTTTTTATCCCGAACAATTGTGGTCATTTGAGATCCTCTTTGAATACAGCGCGCAGATATAGAAGGATTGGCCCGACGCAAAGTACCAACAGAATAACTGCGTAAGCAGCACCCTTCATGGAAATTCCTTGACCCGCAAAATTCTGAAAGACCAAGATATTGAGAAGAGGCCACGCTGTACTTGTGCCATAAATAATGTAAACAAGGTCAAAAGCGCGCAGGGATTCAATGATCGTGATAACCACAATAATAATATTTACCGGGCGCATGGCAGGTAGAACAATCTTTCTAAATGTTTGCCATTCGGTAGCTCCATCAATTGCAGATGCCTCACGAAGTGAGGAATCAACTGATTTCAAGCCTGCTAAATAGAGCAGCATGATGTAACCAATATGGCGCCAAGAGGCAACACCCATAATTACATATGTATTTATGTCGTAGTTTCCCCAAATAGATATTGCATTTCCAATATCGCGTCCCATGATTCCTTGAATAAAGCCACCTGGTTGGAACATGAAATTCCAAATAATTCCAATAATGGCCAGAGAAAGAACGACGGGGATGTAAAAAACGGTTTCATAGAGCTTGTGACCCTTGATTTTGCGATCAATTTGATAAGCGAGCAAGATTCCTAGAGGTGTTGCGATAAAAGTAAACCACAGCAACCAAATAGCATTATTTTTTAGCGCTTCATAAAAAACAGGCGTACCAAAGAAAATATTTTTATAGTTGGCAATACCGGCCCATTTGATATCACCTACATTGATACCGTTCCAATAAGTGAAAGAAAGAACAATTGTGATGAGCGCTGGCAACCATAGAAAAATAATTTGCATCAATGTTGGTATACCTATAAATGCCGCAAGCGTAAAACGATCGTTTTTAGAAAGAGTACGGCGACTGCGAATTTTTTTATTCGCAGCCGCCGTCTTCATTACTTAACCTTAGCCTAGTTCAATAATTCATACGAATTAGAGAGCAGGTAGTGCATCCCATTGTGCTTGAGTGTTATCAAGAATCTTTGTGAGATCTTTTGGATTCTTGAGGAAGCTCTGAATTGCTGGACCAACAACTGGGCCAGCAAAATCGCCACGAGTGTCGCGGTCTAGGAAGAAGCCAATGTTCTTGGCTGCACCGAGTACTGCGAGCTTTTGATTGTTGAATGCATCATATGAAGATGAATCGAATTCACTACTGATATAGATGTTTGTATCGCCAGCGGCAACAGCAGCATCAATACCTTCCTTTGAACCCCAGAACTCTGCAAGTTCTTTTCCACCCTCTACGTTCTTTCCATTGGCAGCAACTGCAATTCCATCGAGTGGTGCATCGATTGAATCTACGCCGTGCTCTGGATTGATTTCTGGGAATGGAACGATCCATAGATCGTCATAGTCTTCTTGTGACTTAGCTAGGAAGTCATTAGCAAACCATGAGCCCATCATCATTGCTCCACACTTCTTTTGGAGCAATAGATCGCGCATGCCATCCCATGAAATATCAAGGACGTTCTTGTTCATAAATGGAATCAATTGACCCATGTAGTTGAAAACTTCTACAACCTTAGGATCGGTCCATTGTTCTTTTCCATTGAGCAAGTCAATGTGGAACTGGTATCCGTTGAGACGCATGTTGAGAATATCGAAAGTTCCCATTGCTTCCCAGCCGCCCTTGTCACCAAGTGCGTATCCGACAAGACCCTTTTTCTGAGTTGCTTCGCACAACTTAATTAGGTCATCCCATGTTGCAATGCTCTCTGGGTTTAGACCAAGTTCAGTCATTGTTGACTTGCGATAGTGCAATCCCCAAGGGTAATAAGTTGTTGGGATGATGTATTGCTTTCCATCTGCAGGGTTTGTTGCACCTTGCACAGCAGCTGCTGATAGTGAACTACCAAGTGCTGCTACCTGATCTGAAAGATCTGCTAGAAGTCCTGCATCTGCACGTGCATTGGTACGCCATCCGGCCATCCAACCAAATGCATCATCTGGAGTTCCTTGCATGATCTGAACGAAGTTATTCTGGAAGTCATCTGAGTTGACTGCCTGTGAAATAACTTTGTTGCCTGACTTTGCTGTGTATGCATCATTTACAGCAATAGCAATTTTTGATCCTGCATCACTGAGATTTCCACGAATTGTGAAATTGATATCACCAGTAACTTTGCTCTTTGCGCATCCTGCGAGGAGTGATCCTCCTGCTGCTAGGCCAATACCGCCAACTGCAGCACCCTTAAGTACTGAACGACGGGAAATGCCTTTTTCTGTATCTGACATTTTCTTCCATTTCTCTAGAGTTGAGCCTTCGAAAGGTCATCAGGTTGTGCGGGGGCACGGCCCTGGTAACGACCTAAACCTAGGCTACTGATGGGTATTTGGCGGAAATCTCATATAACGAAATGATTACATCTTGAAGTAAAACTTGAGGGTTTGAGCGTGGAATTTCGTCGCCTCGCTTCATCCCTAGGAAAAAATCCATTGATTTTCATACCTACTGGGGGCACTATTGATTTCAATTCCCTTTCAAGAAATGGGGCGCCATGAAGATAGCAGCACTGATTTCAGGTAAGAAAGTTGAAACAATTTCTTCAAGTGCAAGTGTTCATGATTTGGTGAACTCTCTCAACACCCATCATGTTGGTGCATTAGTTGTGTCACCAGATGGAAAAAAGATAGACGGAATTGTCTCAGAACGAGACGTAGTAAGAGCAATGCCAGGAAAACTTGATCAACTCATTGGTATGCGCGTACGTGATCTTATGACTGTTGAGGTAATTACCTGCACTCAAAATTCAACTGTTGCCGAGCTCATGACTGTGATGACTGAACGCCGTATCCGACATATTCCGGTACTTTCAGAAAGTGGAGAATTACTCTCTATTGTTTCAATTGGAGATGTTGTAAAAGCTCACATCACAGAAATTGAAAATGAAAGAAAAGCACTTGCTGATTATGTCAATTCCTAAGATCTTGGATTTGGACTGACATTCTTTTTAGGATCGTATTCGGGTAATCCAACAAGTGCCTTTTCAATGGCTGCCATAACATCTTTCTCAAGTTTTACTCCAGAAGCTTTTACATTCTCTTTTACTTGAGATGGCTTTGTGGCACCCATGATGACGGATGAAACATTCTGATTTTGTAGCGCCCAAGCAAGGGCAAGCTGTGACATTGTGAGATCAACGCTTTCTGCAATTGGTCGCAGCGTTTGTACAGCTGTTAGAACGTCATCGCGCATCCATCTAGAAATATGGCCTGCTCCCGATTTCTTATCGCTGGCGCGAGATCCTGCTGGCACTTTCTTTCCTGGCAAGTATTTTCCAGTCAATACGCCTTGTGCAATTGGTGACCAAACAATCTGGCCAATTCCCTCTTTGATTGATAAGGGAACAACTTCCTTTTCAATAACGCGCCAAAGCATTGAGTATTGGGGTTGGCTAGAAACAAATCGAGTCCAGCCGTATTTCTTCTGAATATCTAATGCTTGGCCAATTTGCGTGGAATCCCACTCAGAAAATCCGATGTAATTTACTTTTCCTTGGCGCACAAGATCATCAAATGCTTGAAGTGATTCATCGAGTGGTGATTCGAAATCAAAGCGGTGCATTTGATAGAGATCAATATGGTCTGTGTTCAAGCGCTTGAGAGATGCGTGGGCAGATTCCATAATGTGTTTACGCGATAGTCCACGATCATTTTTTCCTGGGCCCGTACCGCCGTAAACCTTTGTAAATAATTCATATGATTCACGGCGAACACCCTTGAGTGCTTTACCAAGTACTGTTTCGGCGCGGGTGGCTGCATAAACGTCGGCCGTATCGAAGGTTGTGATTCCGACATCGAGTGCTGTCTTTACACATTTGATTGCTGCGTCTTGCTCTACTTGGCTACCGTGAGTTATCCAATTTCCGTAAGAAACCTCTGATACATACATTCCTGATGAGCCGAGGCGACGATATTCCATGCATGAACTCTATTTCTTGTACGTCGTGATAACAATAGAAAATTAGCTCGAAAGTTCAATACTCATATTTTTATCTTGCGTGAAAAGCTCCAGACCCCAAGCATGGCAACAGGAATGGCAGCAAAGAAGCACAACCAGCCATAGCCAAGTGTGCCAATAATTACTCCTGCTAAAGCGCCACCACCAGCGCCCATTAGATTCATTAAGAGATCACTTGCACCTTGCGATGATGGACGAAGTTCATTTGTGACTGACTCTGAAAGAAGTGTCGAACCGGCAATAAGAGTGCAAGACCAACCCAAGCCGAGTAAAAATAGTCCCGTCCCCATTCTTATTACATCATCTGCAGCTGCAGTTCCTGAAACAAATGTGGAGAGAAGAAGAATGAGAACACCTGCGCGGATAATAGGTATGCGTCCAAATTTGTCACTCAGCCAACCAACCACTGGTGAAAATGCATACATCCCTGCAACGTGAACGCTGATCACTAAACCAATAATTGTCAGAGTTACTTCAACATGTGCCATATGTACGGGTGTCATTACCATTACAGAGACCATCGCAACATGTCCTATTGCAATTGCTGCAACCGCTATAAGTGCGCGTGGATTCTGGCTAATCAAGCGCAGCGCTTGCCGCGCAGGCAAGAGCTTGTTATCTATTTCTCCCTTATCTTCTATTTGAATAGCAGTGATATATGGATCTGGGCGTAGAAACAATTGAATAACAATTGCACTAAGACCTAAAGTAATAAGCGCAACGACGTAAGGACCTACCAAACGAGGAAGTCCCAAGACTTCTGCAAAATTTCCCGACGGCCCCATAAGGTTTGGTCCGGCAACTGCCCCGATTGTGCTGCCCCATACAACAAATGAAAGTTGTCGTGATCTAGATTCATCCGTTGCTAAATCTGTTGCCGCAAAGCGCGCTTGATACCCTGAAGCAGATGCTGCTCCAATCAAGAATGCACCAAGGAGCATAAAGATAAGAATTTCTTTTGTTCCACCAATAATTGCAGAGAGCGCACCGATAGCGCCCACGAAATAGCCAACTGAAAGCCCAAGGCGACGTCCACCTCTTTGTGTAAGGCGAGAAAGTGGAAGTGCCATAGCCGCTGCACCTAACACTGAAGATGTTTGAGCAAGACCTGCCAATGTTTCTGAATCTGTAATTGATGCAACAAGTAATGAGCCGGCAGCAACAGTTCCAGCGCTTCCGATACCAGCGAGTACCTGGACGGATGCAAGAACTTTGATTACTTTTTGCTGAATTATCTGTTTTTCATGATCAAGCATTTCAATATCGTATTACAAAAAATATTGAAATTACTCGACTAGCCTCGAATACCAGTCGTAGCAATAGATTGAATCAGGAACTTTTGAGTGAAGAGGAAAATCAGGAATAGCGGAACGATCTGCATGCCCACGCTGGCAAAAATCAAAATCACGTTCGTGTTACCACCCGGTCCAACTAATGATGCAATTCCTACTGGCAAAGTCATTTTTGATGCAGTGGAAATAAAAATATTTGGCCAGAAAAATTCATTCCATGAGGCAATAAAAAGAACTACGCCAAGAGCAGCAAGTGCGGGCTTACTCAATGGCAAAATTATTCTAAAGAAGATCCTAAATGCACCAGCCCCATCAATTTTTGCTGACTCATCGAGTTCCTTTGGAATTGACCTAAAAAATTGCCGGAGAAGAAATATTCCAAGCGGCGTTATCATCGCTGGTAAAAATAATGCAGCGTGATTATCGATTATCCCAATTTTTCTAAAAGCAACAAAACTCGGAATCACAGTTAGTTGAGGTGGAACCATAAGGCCTGCAAGTAAAATCATAAATAAGGTATCTCTACCAAAAAATTCTAGCCTTGCAAAAGCGTAGGCAGCCAGAGAAGATATAATCAGAGCACCTAAAGTAGATATCAGGGCTACTTTTAAACTATTTAGATACTGTTCAGCTATAGGAAATACCTCCCATGCACGCGTATAAGAAGAAAAATCCAGCTTTGATGGTAGCCATTTTGGAGGTATAGCAAATCTTTCCTCCCTACTTGAAATTGAAGTTAACAAAAGCCATACAATTGGCAGGATCCAAAGTACGGCAAAAATAAGAATTACAAGATTCGCAACCTGATCACTAATCTCTGATTTAAAATTGCGTTTAGCTTTCTTGGCATTTACAGTAATTGACTGACTCATCCTTCATGTACCCATCTCTTCGCAAACTTGAATTGTGTGAGCGTAACAATTAGCACGACAATAAAAATTGCTACTGAAATAACAGCACCATACCCAATATCAAAATTTCGAAACGCACTCATATGCAAATATTGCACAATTGAAAGTGTTGCGTTGTCAGGGCCGCCGCGAGTCATGATGTACATCGGCTCAAATATTTGAAAAGCACCAATAAACGCAGTCACGGATACAAAGAAAATAGCCGGAGTACATAGAGGAAATGTGATGTTCCAAAAGAGGCGCAATCCACTAGCGCCATCTACCCGAGCAGCCTCGCTAATTTCACTCGGTATCGCTTGTATGCCAGCCAAAATAACTATGAATGCAAATCCTAAAGTTTTCCAGAGGTCGATCATGATGAGAGTGGGTAGAGCCCAAGTGCTAGATATCAAAGTTGCTTGTGGAAATCCTACTTTCCCAGCATAGAAATCAATTACACCGAATGTTGGATCTAGCCCAAAACTCCAGATGATGGAGGTTGCCGACCAAGAAAGAAGGAAAGGGAAAAAGAATACTGTACGAATAATGTATGCAAAGAATTTTGGAATCCTTCTGTTGACAGCGACTGCAAGAATTAAGCCAAGTCCTACGTGAGTAACTATTGAAGCTATTGTAAAAATAAATGTATTTTTTACTGCTTCAAGTGCGATGGGATCTTTAAAAAGTTTTCCATAATTATCTAAACCCACAAATTTTGGTTGTGTAAAAAAATCCCAAGTGATGAGGCTGTAACCAAAGGCACCAATCAAAGGAAATAGAATAAAGCAGCAGAAAAATAGAATTGCAGGTGACAAAAACAGGAACGGTGTGAACCGTTCCTGTTTTTGTTTCGCCTTTCGAAGGGGCATTTTTTCCTACTCTGTTGTTTTGGAATTAGAGCAGCTTTGTTACTTCTTCCTGCATCTTCTTCATTCCTGCATCTGGCTTGATATTTCCTGCGATTATCTGTCCCCAGACATCTTCGATTGTGCGTTGAGTTAGATTTCCTTTGGTTGGAGATGGGATAGCAGTTGCATAGTCAAGTGCTTTATAGAGTTTTTCTGTACCGACTGGGGAATCTGCAAGATAGTCTTGGCTTTCAGCGACAGACTTCAAGCATGGTGATGCCGTTCCACCCGACGTAGCAAATACTGTTGCACCAGAAGACGTACTTAGATACTTTACAAACTCCCATGCTGCATCAACATTTGGTGATGACTTCATAATTGGGAATGCTGCCCATCCGACAGGTGATCCGCGATTTGCACCCTTGTGTGGGAAATCGAAGATCTCGTATTTGTCGACTGCATTAGCTGCACGAACTGCAAGTACTGGCCAACGACCGCCACCGAAAACAGCAAGGTCACCCTTGATGCCAAGTTCGAAACGATCAAATGTGCCACCAGGTGCTGGACTTAATTTTTCAACAACTAATTGACGGGCAAACTCTGCCGCTTCAATCGCCTGTGGTGTGTCACAAGTTGCTACGGTCCAATCTTCATTCATCGTGCTGGCCCCATTTGTTGTTAGCCAAGGCATAATTCCCACAAAGTACTCAGCTGTAACTGGGAACATAAATGCACCAGTCTTCTTCTTTATCGTACGTCCAGCCGCAAGAAAATCATCCCACGTCCAGTCGTCAGTTGGAAGTTCAAGTCCAGCTTTTGCAAAAACATCTTTGTTGACCCATGCAGCCATACAGTTCATTCCACCACTTGGGATGTAGTAAGTCTTTCCATCCTGAGGACCATATTTTTTTCCGAATTCAACAAGTCGGGGATGTGTGTCGGCTAACGCAATATCCATTTCTTCTTGGTCTCGAGCGATCAGGTCGTCAAGTGCTAGCACAACTCCTTTATCTGCGAATAAGAGAGCACCCTCTGTTGCCAAATTGAGAACGTCATACTTGGCTCCTCCAGCCAATTGAACCGCAACAGTATCAGCGTATTCTGCCCAACTAGCAGATGGGATAGCCTGCGCAGTGAAATCTATCTGCGGATATTTTTCTTTGAATCCTGCAAATAATGCATCCCAAGATTTTGCTTGATCCGCGCTACCGTTAAAAACGAACGAAACTGTTGCTGCATCAAGATCTTTTGGTCCATCATCTTTTTTACTGCAGGCGGCTAATGCTGCTGCAGTAGTAATTCCTGCTGCACCGATGCCTGCGCTCTTTAGAACCGTCCTCCGTGAAAAAACTGATTTTTCTGGAAGGGTTTCAGTTACATTTTTATCAGTCATTACTTCCCCTTATTTCTCTGTTGTGTCACGAATAACCCACTCGTAATGAGAGTCTTCAGGTCGAAAGAGTGACTGTCAACGAACATTTATGCTCATTTAATACAATAGAAATGCTAATAATCCCTATAAATCTATTGAATTCCCCTTAGATAGAAGTTGTAAATTCGACAAAGTCCGATTCTCAAAACCTGGCATTTCGATGGACTTTAATCTAAGAATTCCTTCAAGGACCGTGACTGTGATCTTCTTTCCATCACTTTGCACAGTGCCATAAGCATCACCCGTGAAGAAGGGCAGCGCCGCCGTAGATTCCCTCGTAAATGATAATTTTCCAACTCTGCCATCGTATTGTTGACCAGTCCAAGCTAGAATTCCGCCCCAGCTAGCCATCGCACGCGAATAATGATTACCGCACTCTGCTTCATTGAATGGGCTGCGCTTTGCGCCGTCGTACCTATCGCGAATATTTGAAATGCAGTCAACACCTTCTGCTTCCATACCTTCATAAATCATGCCGATAGCTGCGCTGTATTCAAATCCAGTCATAACCTCGTTGAAGTAAGGAAATGGTCTCTTAGGTCTATTTCCTCGAGGATAAGATGCCATAACTAATGCTTTTTCATCACCCAAAACGTAATTTCGCATATGGTTAAATTCCGAGAAGAATTCATCACGGTAATTGAACTTATAAATTGTTTCGAGTGTTTTCTTGATATTTTCTTTTTTAGCCAAATATCCCAAGCCACAAATGTGCGCTAAAAATTGACCTACTAATTGATCGACTAAGCAACCTTCTCCTAATTGAAGTTCGGGATCATCCATATCGGATGCCCCCATCGAGGTGTGTCTGAGCCCTGGATAAATTAGATTTATATTTTCGGGTGGAACAATCTTATGAATGTAATAATCTCCATTAAATAACTGGCTATCCATGTAGGCACTGCCACTTTCAAAGAGTTTTTCGCATTTGTTTGCAAACTCTGTATCTGAATTTTCAAGTGCCATCTCTTGGGAAGCCTTCAGCGCTGCTAAGTACCAGAAGCCCATTTGTGGATTAGGGCCATAGTATTCAACATCCATTGTGTTGTGCTGTGCGCCTTCCATAACGCCATCTTGGTCAGCATCCCAACTTCCGGGAATCCAACAAAATTCCAATGATCGCTTAGCTGCTGGCCAAAGTTTCTTGAGCCATTCTGAGTCTCCAGACAATCGCCATTCTCTATAAAGCTTAACTATGCAACCCATCTGACCATCGGCTGCGGCTAGTTGCCACTCGCGGGCATATTTTTCCAAGGGCAATCCAATGCGAAAACTCATTAACCCATCAGGGCGCATTGCATGAAGGAATTCGAGTTCGCGCATATCGCGGGCAATGGAACCGAACAAATGAGACGATGCTTGTTCATAGTTCCAAACATGCGTACAACTTCCGTGACAACTTCCCTTTCTGTCACCAATTCCCTCCCAACCATAATAATGTCCATCGGCAGTTTGGAAAAAGGTCTGACTTCTCAACGTGCTTAGATTAAAGAGCGCTGATTCTTTTATGGGTTCAGGTAATTCAGATTGCGTGATTGAAGTAATAAAATCCAAACTTCTCTTCTCAAGATCTGGCAGCTTATCGACTACTTGCAATGCGCTATCCCATGCATCCTTGGCTTTCGCGGAATAAGCATTTCCAACCACATCATCGCTGTAAAGGGCTTGTGAAATATCTCCGTAATCTGTACTCATCCAAGCGTGACGATTTGGGAAATTCCATGAAATAACAAATCTAAATGTTGTAGACCCGCCAGCAGGAATTTTACGAATATCAGCTATAGAAGCGACCGGTGAGGGCAATTCGCCTGGCTTTGGCATAAGCGCAGAACTATTCTCATCAAAGAGTGAATCGGCGTCTGCGAATCGATTATCTAAC
>Ga0209442_1001589_pt1 | contig 12736 bp, 15 predicted proteins | sample LauGreSBDMM110DD_2_FD_187565 | JGI IMG/M metagenome (GOLD analysis project Ga0209442, IMG submission 187565) | Freshwater lake microbial communities from Lake Michigan, USA - Sp13.BD.MM110.DD (SPAdes) (version 2) | ecosystem: Environmental > Aquatic > Freshwater > Lake | place: Lake Michigan...
CCAGAGCCCAAGTTCTCATTGTCCCCAGCACCAGCACCCGCGCCCGTTCTCTCAGTGGCTGACATGGCAATGTCTCCAGCGCCCATGATGGACATGCCCCCGTCCCCGTCTCTCATGATGAACATGCCCCCGTCCCCGTCGCCCGTGATGATGCGCCAATCAGTTGCGGATCTCGACGGTCAAGATACAGCAGCCACTCCCCCTGCTTCCGCGCCTTCTCCCGCTCCATCGCCTGTATTCTCACCTGCACCTTCTCCCCAAAATTAACAGCCCAATATTTTGAATCAATTTTAAAAACTCTTGAAACTTCCTGAATACTAATTGATTTCAAAATAGAAAGAGCCTCGTCCGGGTCAGAAGCCTTTATAAGCGTACCGTTTTTAAACGTAAACTTCTTGACACGAGGCGCACAACACGCCCACATAGTGGTCACTTGCTCTTACGAGTAATTCCGAGGGAACTCTCTAACTTACTAGCCGCTCGTGCGAGTGGTTTCGCCCTCTTGAGTTTCAGAGTCTCCTGTTGTCCATTCGAGTTTTCAATCGCCATGAGCCTCGTCGTGTTCTGGGCTCCACTCGCCGCCATGTGAACACCGACGCTCGATTCACTTTTAGAATCGTTGTAAACTGGGTGAAGCTGTTTTTCAACTGGAAAATAGAGCTGTGGAGGCTCGACGAGCCCACCATACGACCTGAACTCTTCTATACTCAGGGTCCCTCCAAAACACGCAAGGAACTGGCGTTTTGGAGCAGGCCACAAGGGCACGAACTTCCCAAAGGCGCGTAATCTCATCATGGCCAGAAAAGACTGAATCTCTCCAGATTTGGATGAATTCATATCGAGTGCATACGACTTGGCGCATTGCCAAGAACAAAAGTTGCCCAAGGTTGTGAATCTGTTGAGCTTCTCGTCGTACCTGACGGGAAGGTGGATGCACGGACGCTGGGGGAGGGCATGAACGCACCACCAACATATGAGGCCGGTGACGTCCTGGTCGGGTGGCGTCGTCGGCCCCGGATCCGGACGCTTGACTTGACACTTGGCGATCCGAGATTCTATGGAAATCTTTTTTTGTTCACAAATAGACTTCATGGACTTAAAAACCTAATAATCTTTAATATCAGATGCTCCTCTCAATTGACTGTGGTATCAAAAATTTAGCATTGTGTTTGATTGATCCGTTGGACAAGAAGATTCATCAGTGGGACGTGTCTGGTGTGCCGCCCATGCATGCCGACGGGATATTCCCGTGTTTGGTGCGCCACCTCAACGAAAAGCCGTGGATCCTAGACGCCACCACTGTGATCATAGAGAAGCAACCAGATCGCAACCGGAGCATGAAGGCGGTTGAGAACCTTCTTCACACGTACTTCCTCGTGAAGGATCCGGGAAGGTCAGTGGTTATTTGGGACGCGCGTCACAAGGTTCCGGACGTGGCGGGTGCTGGTAAAGCTCGGTACGCACAGCGCAAAAAGACGTCCATCGAACGCGCCCGGAAGTTCATCGCGGGTGACGGCCCGAATAAAGAGCTCGTCCCGTTCTTCGACGCGCACAAGAAGAAGGATGATTTGGCCGACACGGTCATGCAAGCCTTGAGCTTTATCGACAAGCGACCCGGGGCGGATCCTTCGGATTCCCCCCCGAAGGTCAAGAAGGTTGCTCCACGTAAACCGACAGACAACCAGGCGCGGACAAAATACTCGAAAGCGAATCTTGCTTATTTGGTCAAGACGGGAGGAAAGCAAGATGCACGGTTCAAAAAGGACCTTGCACGGTACTACAGAAATTTGGATGAACTCAAGGTTGAATTCAACATTTAAATAAAATATCTTTAAAATCTAGATGTCAACAGAGATCCTTATACTCGTGGTCTGTATATGTTGTTTTTGTTCGTCCATTTTAGCATGTGCTTTGATATACCCACCACCAGCTGAAACCCCCTCTTCCATTCCAAAATTTAAGAAGGTGGCGAGTGGCAGAGTCGTCTATGATCCGGACAAGACAATTTTGAATAATAATTCAGAAGAACAGTGTGGCTATAATTGCGAGATTGACTGGACATGCAAAGGTTTTCATTCGTGGGCCGTGAAAGACAAATTTGGTTTCACAAGTGGCAAATGTGTAAAACACACTTCAAATATCAATCCTTGGATGACTCTTCCAGGGTATCTTGTAGGGAAACCCACTTCAAATATTTATGTAAAGATATCTTAATGAAGTCGTGGATCATAGGAGCGCTCATCGTCGCAGTAGTCATCATTTTAGTCATGAGAACCAGAAGTTTTGCCGATGCAATGACTCCGCCCAGCCCGGCTCCCAGCACAGTCGGCAATTTCTCAGATCTAACTCCCGGGCAGAAATATTACTTCGTGCTCACCCCAGAAAGCCCATGCCCCCCAGGTTACTATAAACCCAGCGAATCAGAGAAACCAAAAATCTGCCAATTAAATAATTCTTAAGTTATATGGCTGATGATGGCGACGACATGGGAGCCATTGTGATCCTCATTGTGGTCGTGTGTTGTGTTTTTTCATGTATAATAGGGTTGCTCATTTGGGCAAATGGCGGCCCAGAAAAACTCGGTCTCACCCGTGCTCAAGTTGAAGCGGGAATCGCAGGCATAGAATTCACCAAGGCAATTCCACCAAACGTGGTGTTGAACGAATGGGTCGGATCCGGATCTTACAGTTACAATAAAATTTTGAACGCCGCCACAATCAATCCTTCAAATCTGGGAAGTCCCATATCCGGTAAAACGCAAGACCAGTGCGATTCTTTGTGCCACGGCGCGACTGGATGCTATGGATACACGATTGATGGGGACAAGTGTCAGCTCAAAAACAACGTCACGCTCGTCAGGTTCCAACCGGGCGCATCAAACCTGTACGCATCCCAGGACATTGGTGGTATTTTATATGAACACTTTCCATATAAAAAAATCAATTTGGGGGAGCCCGAATTGTGGACCTTCAAGGGGCAGTTTGCAGATGCCGTTGCCAATTGCCACTCAACCGATACGTGCAAGGGGTTTACATGGGATGGCGCGACTTCATCAACCATGTACGCAACCGCTGTGACCGCTGTCGATGGCGGCACGGCTGGAACGGGTCACACTTACACCCGTCGTGACTCTCTCCCCACGTTCATTTCATTCCCCAATCAGTCTTATTCAGACACACCCGACGAGACGAAAACAATGAACCCAGCATGGGCTCAAGAGCAGCCTTTCAATCCCACATCAGACGCGGATTATTTCGTGACTTGGCAAAACGGATGGGACGCGGGTACAGATGCGTATGGAGAGGCTTCCCGAACCGCAAACACCATAACCGTCCAAAACTTGGCTCAGTGTCAGAACGCCTGTGTTGCAAACACGTGGTGCGGGTCATTCGTCGTCAACACAGCCGGGACGCAGTGCTATATGAGACACGGGGCTTCACCCAAGTCCTTCCCTGATGTTGATAGTGGTGGCAATCCATGCGTTCCATATTCCGATGGGGCAGCAATCAATTGTAGATGCGGGGTGCAGAGCGGTGGCTTGACGTGTAAAGCCTTCACGGCAGCTCGTGAAGGCACCAGTGACAGTTCGAAAAACACATACGTAAGGAAACAGCCACCGCTTGGGCTATTTTGTGCAGGATCGTGTAAAAACGACCCTGAATGCCGGGTGGCGACTTATAAACCTTCTTCAGGAGAATGTAAAATTTACCGAAGTTTGCCAAGAACTAAAGTACCCAATGATTCCTCTTCCAATACAGTGTGGATGGTGGATTATTTTCCAGGGTAAAAAGTAGAGTGATGAACCCAATCATCATAATTGTAATAGGTTGTATAGTGTGTTCATTATTAGCAGGGCTCTTATACGTAGCCTACCTAATAATAAATAAACCAGTCGAACCAAAGGCAGCCTTGATTTCAGACGCGGCTCTTCAAGCACTTATGGCCAAGTATGACGCCGCAGCGGCCGCTCCAGTTACCTACTCTAACATCTTGGACTATAGCTTGGGTCACGGGAATGGATATATTATGCCCCCCCTAATCCCAGCTGGTTCATTGAGCATTAATCAATGCAATACAATGTGCAACGGCACAGCTGGTTGTCAGGGATTTCAGTATAAAGAAGTGACAAAGGCATGCGAACTCCTCAGTAATGTAGGGAATACACTTTTCCATAGTGATCAAGGTTGGAATATTTTCGTCTCCGGCAATCCTCCGACAAGCGCCCTTGGAACCAGCATTCCAGGGCAGGGATTCGCTGCGGACGACTCGAAGAAAAGGGGTCCGATAGTTGGCGCCACGACCATGGAATCATGTGCTCCTTATTGTTTATCAAATATTGCAAACTGTTTGGGATTTACAGTGTCGCCCTCTGGGTGTGTAATATATGCAGACGTGTCGGTACCACTCCAGGACGCGACCGCCTCGTCCTATAGATTGAATCCAGTCACACACGGCACGGGTCTACCCGCCTCGTCACCAAGCTAAATAAAAAAATCAGACGCAATATAAAATGGGAAACTCTCAGTCGACCGTAACGAATATTGTAAATAGATCGTCAATGTCGGTCGTTAATGATTTCGTCTCGACCACAATTGCAACGACACAAGCGAGTAGTACGAATATACAAACTTTCACTTTGAATATAGGTGCCGCGTCCGGTTGTCCTATGAATATAGGTCAAAAAATTGAGGCTCAAGTGTCGGCAATAGCCACCGTGGATGACAGACAGGCTCAGCAGCTCCAGACCAGCCTCTCATCGGCTCTCACTGCAGCAGCCCTGGCGAATACGGAAATGGTGAACGGTGTGTTGGCGGCAACCGGCGGCAACTCGCAATCCACAAGAACAAATATTACCAATACCATCGACCAAGCGGTGAGAAATACCGTAAACGCGACAACCATCAATCAAGTGGCTGTAGCGTCTTTTAATCTTCAAACCATGACTCTGAACATTGGCGTGTGTCAGAATTCTCCCATTCAGGCTAATCAGGGTATCATTTCGAACGTCATTGCCCAGAATATTCTGACCAAGGTGTCCAATGCTATCGTGAGTAGCACTCTCGTTGCGTCGGCGACGGCCAACGCCGCGTCAACCACGGGGATGCAAAACAAGGGTCTAGATGACGTTATCAAAGCCATAACTGGTCCAATGGGTATGAGTGTGATTGCGTGTGTCATACTTCTATGTCTAGTCTGCGCTGGTGTACTCGCTTTCATGTTGAGTCCAGCAGGTCAAGAGGCGACAACAACTGCAGCATCAGCCGGTGCAAATGTAGCAAAATCTCGTTATAGTTAAATTTTAGCAAGTAACGCGCCAAGTCTTTCTTGAGCTAAATTAGAAGCAGATGGACCGGTCGGCCCACTGTTTTCCCCACCGCTCATTGCAGCAAATCCAATTCCTATCACCATCAGACAACAGCAAATTATAAAAATGAAAAATAAACCCCAAATTAGTTTATTTTTCTTCTTTTTTTCCTCCTCGTCCTCTGGCGTTGCTGGGGCTGGCGCTGGCGCTGGTGTCCCTGTGCCTGGCGTTCCTGCGGGTTGAGTTCCTGCCGTGGGCGTTCCTGCGGGTGGATTGATGATCGCAGTGTTCTCACACGACGCATTGATGGGACTATTCTCTGCAGCACCGATGTTTATGGTATTTGCACAAAACTGCATAACTACGTTAGGGCACGGTGCCGCGGTTATGGGTAACGTATATGACGTCGTGTTAGTGCCAGCCTCCGTGCAAGAGGCCGTGAGACACCCAGGCCTCGCGGTAAATGACGCGAGTGCGTTGGCAACGAGGCTTTTATCCGGGTACCTCACAATTGGCCCGAATTTTTCAACAAGACCTACTTTTCCACCAGTCGTTTTACAACCTGGAAAATTCTTCATGGCGTTATCAAAACAATTACTCGTTCCCTCAATTCCAAAGTTACTTGCGTTTATACAAGCACACCGAGGGTCCATCCGGTTGCCTCCAAGCGCTTTTGTATCGATCGGATCTCCTCCACAAAAAGTTTGGAAAAGATTTATAACATCTCCATTACCAGTCCCATTGGTGTGAATTATGGATTTCAACTTGTTTATAACCGGCGTCTGCGTGGTCCATGAACTACTCGTGTCAGCAATACATTTATTTATTATAGTTTGAATGTAAATTGGAGTTCCTAATATAGTCTCACACCCGACGCGGTCCCCAACTAATCTAGAAGGACTAAGAGATTTACAGAAATCTATTTTTATTTGATCACTTGAGGTATCAAAATACCTGTCCATCTTTGTTGAATCAAATATAATTGATTCAGGAATTGTATTGTATGAACATAAAACTCCAAGATTATTTGTCCCAGTTGCATAATTTATCCCTGCTCCATTCGTCTTATTCACGAGATTTCCAGTGATGGGAGTCCCCAGATCAGCTGGACAACGAGAAGGTCTGGGATAATTTTCAACACACCACCTACCACCTGAGTTCTGAACCTCCTGGCCTTCACTGTCACCCGAAACCCAACTATAGCCCTGACAATAGTGGTTTCCATAGCCGAGAGTGACCCCCTGTGCACTAGTTGCGTATTTGCCAGTAGGTCTGGCGCTGGTTCTTACATACGCCTTATTCCCGTTGCTGTATTGCAACCCTGTATTATTCCCGCCAGTTATGTAGCAATGCCCCCCAGAACTAGCCAACGACCACCCAGAACAGTCAGGTCTAGAATCACATGCAAAAGAACACGACTGCTGCATATCGTTCTTAGGGTTTTGGTCTGGATCTCCCCTATATTCACCAGAGTATGCCTTGTAATAGTTTGAGCCCGCCTTTATATCGGAGTTGTTAGTGACCTGCCACACTGACCCACTTGGCGCAGTATAACTCATGCCTACAATGTGTTTATAAAAAAACTCGAGCCACCTCAGGTATGAAGGCCATCGTCCACACCCCCTACTACGACTGGGACGGCCGCAAGTACCTGGAGGTCGTCTTTGAAAATTCAAAGACTCCGACCCGCATCAAAGTTCCATTCAGGTACGGCCGCGTCATGTGTCGTGCTGAAGGTCTGAAGACGGTTCAGGAACTTCAGAAGGGTGATCAAATTGAAATTGAAATTGAAAAGAAGGTTTGGGACGGCGTCACCCACTTGATCCTCACGAGCTTTAGAGAAATTACAGACTCTTAGGGTAAGAGGTGAATGGCCCTACTGACCAGGAACGGATACATTGTCCAATCGGAAAACGAGTCTGAAATAAAGCGTGACCTCACTGTAAAACCACTTACAAATGCTCTTGGGTCTTCCGGGCCCGGGTTCGGTCCCTCCTTCAAGGTTTTCAGACAAGTCAAAGGTGAAAAGACTCTGGTTGTCCCCCGCTATTATGGCCTCGGGAAGTTCGGGCTTCCCCCCAGAGATACCCGCCCTGTTTGCGCTGGGGCTCCTGGGATTGGTTTCACTGGACGCTTACGAGACGCGACGCGACAGCCTGAAGCTTTTTCAGCAGGTGTCAAAGCCTTTGAAGAAACGGGAGGCGGCGTTCTGTCGCTCCCATGCGGTTTTGGGAAGAGCTGTATGGCCTTGGCGTTTTCAGCGCACCTGAAGGTTCGGACCATGATTGTCGTCCACAAAGAGTTCTTGGCGAACCAGTGGGTCGAGAAGATCAAGGAGTTTTGTCCAGGTGCCACCATCGGCCGTGTTCAGGGTGACGTTTTTGACATTGAAAAGGATTTCGTCATTGCCATGATTCAGACCATGTGTATGCGAGAGTTTGAAAAGAAGGCTTTTGATTCCATAGGCCTCCTTGTAGTTGACGAGGCGCATCACATTGGCGCACCCGCCTTTTCACAATTCATGTTCAAGATTTGCCCAAAGTTCACTCTCGGACTTACTGCGACGCCAGAACGCAAAGATGGTCTCACCAGGCTCCTGTACTGGTTCCTTGGTCCCGAGTTCTTCAAGGTTGAGCGCGTCAACCAAGGGACGACAACAGTCCAGACGCTCAACTATGTGGATGAAGCATTCAAAGAGTCCCCACCCGTAACGCGCTTTGGGCAGCTCAACATGGCTGGTATGATCAACATCGTCACTGGACTCGAGGCAAGGAACACCCTCATCGTTCAGACGGCTGAAAGTGCCCTCGCAGAAGGGAGGAGAGTACTGATACTTTCCGACCGGCGTGAACATTGCTTTTACTTACAAAATAGGCTCGGCTCTAAAGCGAAGCTGTATGTAGGCGGCATGAAGGAGAAAGATCTCGAAGAGTCTTCCCGGGCCCCCATCGTGGTCGCCACCTTTCAGTTGGCTCACGAGGGTCTGGACATTCCTGCTCTCGATACAGTCATCTTATCAACGCCCAAGAGCGACATCAAGCAGTCTATTGGACGTATTATGCGGGAAACGAAGGGCAAAGTGAATAATCCATTGATTTACGACATTGCCGACCATTGGTCCGTGTTTTTCGCCATGTATCGTAAACGACTGAAGGTTTACAAAGAAGGAGGCTTTTGTATTGATGGAGCTGACGTAGCCTCTGAGAAACCTACCGAGGTTTTTGGAAAGGGGACGTGTCTGTTTAATTCCGGATAGAGTCCACGAGGCCCAAGAGAAACACCCCAAAAACAAATCCCATAACTATAAAATTACACTCTGTATTGTCCGTGACTGGAAGTATAGTTTCTTTATTTAAAAGACGCTGAGGCCGTACTGGAGCGGCTTCGTTTTCTTCGAATGGCGCAAAGGCCACTGCCATTACTTAGTGTTTAGAAGTTTTTTGGGTGTGCTCTACTCTGGAAAGGGAATCTCTACGAGATTCTCCCCCTTTCTAGAGGGACACTTCCTTCTTCTTGCTCTTCCCCTTCCCCTTCCCCTTTACAGCCACCTCCCGCGTGTCCGTATCTCCTGCATCGATGCTCACAATGTCGGAAACGTCATCCTCCTCCCTCGCTGGGCGGCTCATCTGGGGTGGTGGTGGCCCCATCATACCCATCAGAGATCCAAAGTCCATGCCAGGTCCCCGCATCTCCCGTCGTAGCCCCCCTGCTGGAGGCTCGTTCGATGCTGGACCCGCGCCCTGCGACCTCTGAACCGCGTCAACCATGTTGCGCATCAGCTCTGGGTTCTGCTTCATCACCTGAGTCACGTTTGGCACCGCCGCCTTGAACATGCTGTTCGTCAGGTGGAACATCATCGCCGACCCGCCCACCATCATGATCAGCTTCACCTCTGGCGCCACTTGCACCTTCGTCTTGTACTTGTTGTAAAGCTCCTCAAACACCCCGTCGTAATCCTCGACGTTCTCCATGCAGTTCTGGGACCAGCCGTTCAGCTCCAGATCGAAAGGATCAAACTTGTCGTTCAGAAACTCCAGGCCAGTCACACAGGCAATCATCATCCGGCGCTGAAACTTGATGGAGCGATCAACCTCAATGCTGTACGTCATCCGCTTGTACTCGGTGCGAATCTCCTCAATGTCCGAATAAATGGTCAGACGGGCGCTCGACTGGATACCCTTCTTGTTCAGGCGCGTAATCTTGTTCAGCAAGTCAGCCTTCTCGTCCTCGATCGTCTTGTATCCCTCCGAGGGCGTCTGGTCGCCCTGGAACTGCTGCTGCTGGGTACCGTCCTGCCCACCGAACCCATCATCCATCATGTCCTCACCGTCGTCAAACTCCTCAGCCATTGGAGGGGGTGGTGCCGTGCGCTTCCCAGGGTTCATGAACATGTCCATACCTGCATCGTCAGGAGCAGCCATTGACTCTGATGGACCAGGCGCCCGCTTCGCAAAAGGACTGGGACGGGCAGGCTTGACACGTAGAGGGACCGTCTTCCGAGTAGGCATCTGAATCGAGATTTCGTCAAGAAGCTTGGACTCGTCATCGTTCATATCCATAGGGCCGTCGAATGTCATAGTGGTCTCCATCTCTGGAATCTTTTAAGAAAGGAACTCGCAATCTTTAACGCAGCAAAAAAATATTAGTGAATTATAAATGGCATTCAAAATTGGCAAGATCTTCACTCAGGCTGTGATCATCGGTCTCCTCGTGGCTATCCTGGTCATGCTCCTCCAGGGTCGCGGCAGCACCTATGAGGCTGCTCCCCTGGTGACGATGCCTGGCCCCCAGGCGTCCACGGGTCCCATGAGCCTGACGGAGATTCCCTCGTCTCTGGAGTGCACTGCAGGCCCCTCCGAGAAGGCGGCGTACTATTCGCGTGGTCTGACCCCAGGTGGTCTGTGCGGTGACGGTGACATGATTCGCTCCCAGATTCGCGACTTTTCCATCGAGAACGGCATCGGTGGCTCTCTGCTCGAGCGGACCTAGACCGAGTGCGCAGCACTCGTGATCCCGCAGGGGCGAAAACCCTTCGGGTTTCCTGAGTTCCCGCTCGGTTTTTAATCTAAATGTAAATTAAATGTGTGACACAGAAGTCTACACTATCCGTGTTGATACAGTGAACACGACGGTTTCAAACGTCGATTTCGTCTCGTATATCAACATTCCTTTGAGAAATGTAGTCAAGGCTGAGCTTCTGAGCGCCAGTATCGCAGCGAACGCAAGTGACACTCCTGCTATTTATATTTATATTGATGAACTCGTGTCTAAATTCAACGATCGTGCTACTCTCCAGTACACCCTCAGTTCTTCCGGTAAAATCTCCACTCAGGGTGCCTTGACCGCCGATCTGCCCAACCTCCAGTATCTCAAGTCGTCTCTGGCGGCCATCCCTACCGATCAGACCCTCACGCGCACCGTCTACACGGAATCCGGTTCCGGTTTCCCAACCGACGTGATCTTCATCGAACCCATCCGTCAGCTCCAGACCCTCACTGTCAAACTCTTCAAGGCGAACGGTAATTTACTTAGCGACCCAGCTGGTCCCAGTTTGTTAACCTTGCGCTTCACGTGCTCCAAGCCGAACGTGTGCCAGTACGGTGGGCAAATTGTCTGATAGTACTTTATATGGAGTACATCGTGTACGTCGACTCCGATAATCGCAACCAGGATCTCTGGCCAGATTCAAACAGTTATACCCTCCACCTCACCAACCCAATCTTGAATATCTCCGAGGTTGAGTTGGTTTCTGCGCAGTTGCCTAACCTTGCCGCCTCCCAATTCGTTACGCTCGACGTGGCAGAGCTCCGGACGCCCACGCACCTCTGCGCCGATGCGCTGAAAGTGTCAACCCCGACCTCAAACGCATTTGATGGATCTTTTGCCACGATTCCCATCAAAATCTCAGGCGCCGCAGAGTTTTACAACGCCAATTACCGCATCAGCACCAAGTATCCTGCCCGAATCGACAAGCTCGACCGTCTGACCATCTCGTGGCGTCAGCCGAACAGTGGAACTTTGGTCATTTCTGGACGTAATATGTTTCTCCTGAAATTCAAGACGATTCACGTCCCAGACGAACCCGAGCGCCCAGAGAGCCTCCCCCCTCCCGTCACATGGGACAGTGGGGATAATACCAAGATGATGATCATCGGAGGAGTTGCTATTGTGGGTCTTTTGATAATAATCTCCGTAAAAAACAGATAGACGATGTGTGACAGCATCACAAATGGTTTGAGTCGAGGGGGATGTGGAAGTGTCATCGTAAATAATTGCCAACCTCCAATCCCTCCAATGATCTATATTTCAAACGGGAATTCACTCAATACGTTCTATGGCCTCTCGGCATCGAATCTATACAGTTGCAATTCCTTTACAACCGACTTGTACATATCAGGGAATATATATGGAGCAAACCTTATCACGGCAAATGTGACAACTACTTTGAATGCAGTGTCTATAACAAGTTTGGCGTACGCGGGGAATGCATTTGGTCTTTCAAACCTCAACGCCTCAAACCTTACAGGAACAATTTCAAACGCAAATTTTCCAGTCACCACAGTGACTCCAGGTACGTACGGGTCTGGTGCGAACGTCTCACAGATTACAGTGGATCAATATGGTCGCTTGACCGCTGCATCCAACGTTGGGATCCTCTCTTCTCAATGGACAACTGTTAACGGGAACGTGGCTTACCAGAACGGCGTCTCTGTCGGGACCCTCAGTCCCCCGCCCGACGGTTCCAACCTGTTCGTTCTCGGGTCTGCAAACATAACAGACACCCTGAACGTTTCCACCCTGTACGTAAATTCAGCAACCGTCTTTGGGTCATCCACCCTCAACGTCTTTGGAATTTCAAACCTCAATTCAGTCATTGCAAGTCTGTACATTGGTAACGCGTCGGGTCTGTATAGCTTCAATTCCTCAAACATAGTTGGCAACGTGGTTTCTGCAGAGGTGGCCTCGAGCGTCACCAACCCTGCCCAAGGGAACATCACGTCCGTGGGCACCTTGTCGGGCTTGACTGTGAATGGATTTCTCGTCGCTTCCAACGGTTCTGGAATTTCAAACCTCAATTCCTCGAACCTGGTTGGGAACGTTGCAGCGGCCAACGTCGCCTCGAGCGTCACGAACCCTGCCCAGACCAACATCACGTCGGTGGGAACCCTGACGGGCTTGACTGTGAATGGATTGCTCGTCGCCTCCGACGGTTCTGGAATTGCAAACCTCAACTCCTCGAACCTGGTTGGCAACGTTGCAGCCGCCAACGTCGCTTCGAGCGTCACGAACCCTGCCCAGGTCAATATCACATCCGTGGGAACCCTGACCGGTCTCACAGTGTCGGGATTTCTCGTCGCTTCAAACGGTTCTGGAATTTCAAACCTCAATTCCTCGAATCTGATTGGGAACGTTGCAGCGGCTAACGTAGCC
>Ga0209442_1001592_pt1 | contig 12731 bp, 9 predicted proteins | sample LauGreSBDMM110DD_2_FD_187565 | JGI IMG/M metagenome (GOLD analysis project Ga0209442, IMG submission 187565) | Freshwater lake microbial communities from Lake Michigan, USA - Sp13.BD.MM110.DD (SPAdes) (version 2) | ecosystem: Environmental > Aquatic > Freshwater > Lake | place: Lake Michigan, USA...
TTACCTTTAAGCAATCTAACGATGCCTTCAATTTCCTCTTGCGTATCGTTCACGCCTTCAAGCAAAGTCCACTGGTATTGAATGGGGTAACCCGTTTGTTGGGCGTAGATTTCTGCCGCTTCCACCAACTCTTCAGGCGTCATTTTGGGGGCTCGTGGCAACAATTCAGCGCGCAAATCTGCTCGGGTGGAATGCAAAGAAAGCGCCAGTGCGGGCTTGACCAAGCCGAGGGGCAATCGCTCAAAAACACGCAAATCACCCACCGTTGAAAAGACCAATGATTTATGGCCAATGTTGCCCACAGTGCCCAACACCTCAATGGCCTCCAACACATTGTCCAAATTGTGAGCAGGTTCACCCATGCCCATGAACACCACTTTTTTAACAACTCGTTGTAACCTGGCAAAGGCAACCTGCGCCACAATTTCTGCACTGCCCACTTGCCTGATCAAGCCTTCTTTGCCCGTCATGCAAAAGACACAACCCACGGCACAACCGACTTGCGAAGACACACACACACCATCGCGAGGCAATCCCACTGTTTCAACGGTTTGACCATCCTGAAGCGCAAGCAGCCAACGCACCGAGCCATCTTTTGCCAGATGCGTTGATTGCAAACGAAGCAAAGTGGAAAGTTTTTCAGACAACTGCGGCAATGCTTGCCGCAAAGCCGCAGGCATGAAGCTCTCTAGGGACCTGCTGCCACTGTTTTGAGGTTTGGCTTGAGACCACAAACGCAAAATGCGTTGCTCATGGGCAGGCCGTGCCCCCAAGCAACGCAATTGGTTTCGAATTTCACTGATCTGCTGAAATGCCATGCCGCTATTGGACATGAAATTTCAGCTTTATTGCATGGTGATGCCTGCGTCTTTGATGACTTTCCCCCAACGGTCCAATTCTTGAACCATCAAAGTATTCAAGGCCTCAGGCGAAGAAATGTCAGCCTCAACGCCGGCCGCGTACAACTCTTTCTTTGTATCCGCAGCACTCAAGACCTTGGCAATTTCAGAGTTGAGTTTCATCACCACATCTTTGGGCGTGCCAGCAGGCGCCAATAGTCCCAGCCAAACACTGGCGTTATACCCCGACACACCCGCTTCTTGCATGGTGGGAACGTCTGGCAATTGAGGAATGCGTTTGGAAGTCGTCACGGCCAAAGCTTTGAGCCTTCCAGCAGGAACCTGCGCCATGGCATTGGGCACACCTGCAAAACTGCTCTCAACCACGCCAGCAACCAAGTCATTGGCTGAGCCGCTACTGCCTTTGTAAGGCACATGCTTCATCTTGACACCTGTCATTGCGGCAAACATACCGCCCATCAAATGCTGCGCGCTGCCGTTGCCAGATGATGCATAGTGAATTTTGTCGGGCGAGGCTTTGGCCAGCGCAATGAATTCAGCCACATTGTTGGCGGGCACCTTGGGATTGACCAGCAGCACATAAGCGGAATCAACCAACTTGCCCACCGGTGTGAAACTCTTGATGGGGTCGTAGGGTAATTTAGGATAAATGGCCGGGCTGATGACGTGCGTGGTAGAAACCATCACCAAGGTATAGCCATCTGGGGCGGCCTTGGCCACAAAGTCCGTGCCGATGGTTGATCCTGCACCTGCTTTGTTTTCAATCACAAAGGGCTGACCCAATGAAACAGAAAGTTTTTGTCCCAGTATTCGTGCCACAACGTCCGTAAATCCGCCGGGCGCAAATGGCACGATCAATTTAATGGGTTTATTGGGGTACGCCTGCGCCAAAGCGGCGCTGGCAGCCCCTCCCAAAATACAACCGAGCAGTGCAACTCGGCACAAGTGTCGAACGAAGTGGCGCATGGTTTATCCCCTATAGATTGGTGCAGGCATGGTGTAGTAACTGTGAAGAATGTGATAAACCATCATGTAGTTTTTCTGCTGGAAACTGGCATGAGAAATACCAGCCATCACATTGAACTGCTTGTCTGTGTTGGGCAACAATTTGTAGAAATCGATCAGGTCATCAAGCCCTGCGATGCCGTCGTACTCGCCGCGCAAAACAATGGTGGGCACTGTGATTTTGAGAGGATCGACAACCGGCAATTTGGAACACATGTCGACATAAGTGCCTGTGGGCATGGAATCATCCAGAGTCAAAATGGCATCGGCAAAAGCACTGATGGTGGCCTCGTCGGCTGTGCCTGGATGATCGCGATCAAAAATGCTGTGCACAAATGCACGATCAATGGGACGGCGATTTTTTGCTAAAAACTCTGGCAATTTTTTGCGGCGCTGCTCCAATGTGTGGCTGCCCTCGCCGGTCCAGACAAAGGCATCTAGAGCCAGTTTAGCAATTCGCTCCGGGTGATTTTGCGCAAACAAGGCGGCCTTCAAAGCACCCGAAGAAATGCCATACATGTGCAGCTTTTGCGACACGGAGTGCTTCAAGATGTACTCACTGCCAGCCGCCAAGTCATCAGCGCCATTGGCGATGTCCGAGTTGATGGGGCGATGTTTGTCAGAGCGGCCATAGCCCTCGTTGTCCATGGTCCAAGTGTCAAAGCCGCGCTCATTGAACCAATCCATGACTGAAGAATAGGGACGGCCGGGCACAGACAAATCAAAGGTGGGTTGCGAGGCCATGGACGAACCATGCACAAAGAAAATGGTGCCTGCATAAGGCACTTTGGGGGAAGCTTTTTTCTGCCAAAGAAAAAGATTGATATCACCTTTTTTTGTCCAATGCTCTACACCACCAGACCAAGTCACGTTGCTCATGAAAACTCCTGTTGCTAAATCATCATTTAAGTTGCCGATAGCATAACGGGGGTCTTCGGGTTTAACAGCCTCCAAAACCCCAAGAGAGGGCTAAGCCGCCGTCTTGTCGTGCCAGAAAGTGCAAAACGGCGTGAAAAAATTTCCAAGCCCACGCTGGGTTGTGAAATTCAATTGAATTTGTTCAGCTTGAAATCAAAGATGCGAGCTCAGAAGGCGATTGAATTTGGGCATGTGCTTGCCACTTTTCAACATCACCCTGAGCCCCTAAATAGCCATAGGTAGCCGCCACCGTTTTCATTTGGGCAGCATGACCCGCCACGATGTCGCGCTCATCATCGCCCACATAAATGCATGCACTGGGGTCTAAGCCCATCCGCCTTGCTGCTTCCAGCAAGGGTTCTGGATGAGGCTTGGCGTGTGGCGTGGTGTCGCCGCAAATGAGGACGGCCGAAGATTTAAACAGCGGCATGGCCTGCGTAAGCGGTTCTGCAAATCGTTTGGACTTGTTGGTGACAACACCCCATGGCAATTTGGCGGCGACCAGTGCAGCAATCATTTGCGCAACACCCTCAAATGCAAACGTTCGTTGCGTCATGCAGGCCTCGTAATTGCGAAAGAATTCTTCTTTCATGGCGTCGTAGTCGGGATGCTCGGGCGTGAAACCAAACGCCAAGGCAATCATGCCGCGGGCACCTGCGCCGGCCATGGGCCGGTAATGCAGCAACGGCAAGGAAGGCATGCCGCGGTCCACCCGCATCTTATCGACGGCCGCCCCTAAGTCTGGCGCACTGTCAATGAGCGTGCCGTCAAGGTCAAACAAGACGGCTTGAATGTTTTCAAACTTCATAAGGGGTGGCCTTGCGGTTTCAGTTGGCCAATGGCTTTTGGGTGGCCATCAAATAATTGACGTCGGTGTCGGCGTTCATTGCATAAACGCGGGTGAAAGGGTTGTAAGTCATGCCCTTCATCTGGTCTAACTCAAGACCTCCAGCGCGCACCCAATCAGCCAATTCACTGGGCTTGATCAAACGCGCATATTCGTGAGTGCCTTTGGGCAACAAATTAAGCACGTACTCAGCGCCAACAATCGCAAACAAGAATGATTTTGGACTGCGATTCAGGGTTGAAAAGAACACCCAACCGCCTGGCTTCACCAATTGCGAGCAAGCCTTGACCACAGCGGCGGGGTCGGGCACGTGCTCCAACATTTCCATGCAAGTGACCACATCAAATTGTCCCGCTTGTTGTGCTGCCAAGTTTTCTGCGCTGATTTCTTGGTACTGCACACCTTGCGTACCCGCTTCAATGGCATGCAACTGCGCCACCTTCAATGACTTCACAGCCAGGTCAATGCCTAAGACTTGTGCGCCTTGTCTGGCCATGGCATCGGACAAGATGCCGCCACCGCAACCGATGTCAACCACTTTTTTCCCTGACAGTTGCACCAGCGTTTGAATCCAATTCAATCGCAAAGGATTGATTTGGTGCAGGGGCCTGAATTCACTTTCGGTGTCCCACCAACGGTGCGCCAAGTCAGAAAATTTGGCCAATTCGGCAGGATCCACATTGGCGGAAGAAAATTGGGAAGGGGTAGTTTGTGAGGTCATAGATGACATTGTGTCTGAAAGTAAAAAAGCCTCCCGAAGGAGGCTTTTCAGAATCAACCAAAGCTTAATTTAATTCAAGCTTGCAGTTGATCAGTTGGGGCGTGTACCCACAACTTCGAGTTCCACGCGGCGGTTCTTAGAACGGCCAGCGTCTGTTTTGTTGTCAGCAACGGGTTGTTTTTCGCCCTTGCCTTCAGTGTAAACACGGTTTTTCTCAATGCCCTTGGTGATCAAGTAGGCTTTGACAGCGTCGGCACGCTTCACAGACAACTTTTGGTTGTAAGCATCAGAACCAACAGAGTCAGTGTGACCCACAGCAATGATCACTTCCAAGTTGATGGCTTTCACTTTGCCAGCCAGGTCGTCCAATTTGGCTTTGCCGTCAGCTTTCAACACTGATTTGTTAAAGTCAAAGAAGGTGTCGGCAGCGTAAGTTACTTTAGTGGCTGCAGCTGGTGGAGGTGCTGGGCGAGCAGCTGGGGCAGCAGCTCTTGCAGCTGGTGCTGGTGCTGGTGCGGGAGCAGCAGCTCTAGGTGCTGGTGCTGGTGCTGGTGCTGGTGCAGCAGCTCTAGGAGCAACAATGGCGCCATCGCAACCAGCAGCAGCTGTAGCAGGAGTCCATGTGGCGTCGCGCCAGCACAGTTCGTTGCTGCCATTTTTCCAGGCTTGGCCTGTGCCATTGCGCCAGTTGTCTACGGATTGCGCGCTTGCTGCAGTTGCCAAGGCAGCTGAAGCCAACACCATTGCCAATTTGTTGAATTTTTTCATGGTTCTCCTCATGGGGATAAATACCGCAGACATCCTGCGAAAAAAGATACGTTTTGAATGACCATCACCCAAAACGTTGAAATCATTGTGCCATAGACAATGGTGAATTCCCCAATTTGGTGAAATCAGCGTGATCAGGGTCAATTCAAAGCCGATCATGTGTTGCAAATCAACGACACTCTTTAGACCTAAAATGACAGTCTTTCACCCAGTGCGCCTGACCCCTCATGACCCAGTTTGCCAAAGAAACCCTTCCTATTAGTCTAGAAGAGGAAATGCGCCGCAGCTACCTCGACTACGCCATGAGCGTGATTGTGGGACGCGCCCTGCCGGATGCCCGAGACGGCCTCAAACCGGTCCATCGGCGCGTTTTGTTCGCCATGCACGAGTTGAACAACGACTGGAACCGCGCCTATAAAAAATCTGCGCGTATTGTGGGTGACGTGATTGGCAAGTACCACCCCCACGGCGACCAATCTGTCTATGACACCATCGTTCGCATGGCGCAAGATTTTTCGATGCGTCACATGCTGGTGGACGGTCAGGGCAACTTTGGATCGGTCGACGGCGACAACGCAGCGGCCATGCGATACACCGAAATTCGTTTGGCCAAAATTGCCCACGAAATGTTGGCCGACATCGACAAAGAAACAGTCGACTTTGGCCCCAACTACGATGGCTCTGAAAAAGAGCCTTTGGTGCTTCCAAGCCGCATTCCCAACCTTTTAGTGAACGGTTCTGGCGGTATTGCGGTCGGCATGGCGACCAACATTCCACCTCATAACTTGAACGAGGTGGTTGACGCTTGCTTGCATATGTTGCGCAACCCGGGTGCCACCATCGACGAGTTGATGGAAATTATTCCTGCACCCGACTTTCCGACAGCCGGCATTATTTATGGCATCAATGGCGTGAAAGATGGCTACCGCACAGGCCGCGGCCGTGTGATCATGCGCGCCAAGTGCCACTTTGAAGACATTGACAAAGGCCAGCGCCAATGCATCGTGGTGGACGAGTTGCCCTACCAAGTGAACAAAAAGACATTGCAAGAGCGCATGGCCGAGTTGGTGCACGAGAAAAAGATCGAGGGTATCAGCCACATTCAAGACGAGTCTGATAAGTCAGGCATGCGCTTGGTCATTGAACTCAAGCGCGGCGAAGTGCCTGAAGTGGTGCTCAACAACCTGTACAAACAGACGCAGTTGCAAGACACCTTCGGCATCAACATGGTGGCCCTCATCGATGGCCAACCCAAGTTGTGCAACCTGAAAGACCTGATCAGCGTGTTCTTGCAACACCGCCGAGAAGTGGTCACTCGCCGCACCGTTTTCACCTTGCGCAAAGCGCGCGAACGTGGCCACGTATTGGAAGGCTTGGCAGTGGCCATGGCCAACATCGACGAGTTCATTGCCATCATCCGCAATGCGCCTACCCCGCCAGTAGCCAAGGCCGAATTAATGACCCGCAGCTGGGACTCCAAATTGGTTCGCGAAATGCTGACACGCACACGCGCCGATGGTGGCGCTGTGAATGGTGACGACTATCGCCCCGATGGCCTGGAAAAAGAATTTGGCATGGGCAACGACGGCTTGTACCGCTTAAGCGACACCCAAGCGCAAGAGATTTTGCAAATGCGTTTGCAACGCTTGACCGGACTCGAGCAAGACAAGATTGTGGTCGAGTACAAAGAAGTCATGTCTGAAATTGAAGACTTGCTCGACATCTTGGCCAAGCCCGAGCGCGTATCCACCATCATTGGCACCGAACTGGGCGAATTGCGCCAAGAATTTGGCCAAACCAAATTGGGTGCACGCCGCAGCTTCATTGAAAACAATGCGCAAGATTTGGCCACTGAAGACTTGATCACGCCCACCGACATGGTGGTCACGCTGTCGCACAGCGGCTACATCAAGAGCCAACCTTTGTCTGAATACCGCGCGCAAAAACGCGGCGGTCGCGGCAAACAAGCCACCGCCACCAAAGAAGACGATTGGATCGACCAGCTTTTCATTGCCAACACGCACGACTATATTTTGTGCTTCTCTAACCGCGGCCGTTTGTACTGGCTCAAAGTGTGGGAAGTGCCTGCAGGTTCACGCGGCTCGCGCGGCAGGCCCATCGTCAACATGTTCCCCTTACAAGAAGGCGAAAAGATCAATGTGGTCTTGCCTTTGACAGGCGACATGCGCAGCTTCCCTGCCGACCATTACGTGTTCATGGGCACCTCCATGGGCACCGTGAAGAAAACATCGCTGGATGAATTCAGCAACCCCCGCAAAGCCGGCATCATAGCGGTCGACTTGGATGAAGGCGACTTCTTGATTGGCGCTGCTCTCACCGATGGCAAACACGACGTGATGCTTTTCAGCGATGGCGGCAAAGCCGTTCGCTTTGATGAAAACGATGTGCGCCCCATGGGCCGCAATGCACGCGGTGTGCGCGGCATGATGCTGGACGAAACGCAAAGCGTGATTGCCATGTTGGTGGCTGAAGATGAGCAGCAAAGTGTTTTGACAGCCACAACCAACGGCTACGGCAAGCGCACCTCCATCACGGAATACACGCGCCATGGCCGTGGCACCAAAGGCATGATTGCCATCCAGCAATCTGAGCGCAATGGCAAAGTGGTGGCCGCCACTTTGGTGCGCGCCGAAGACGAGATCATGTTGATCACCGACACCGGTGTGTTGGTTCGCACGCGTGTTTCTGAAATCCGTGAACTGGGCCGCGCCACTCAAGGTGTGACCTTGATCGGCTTGGACGATGGCGCCAAATTGTCTGGCTTGCAACGCATCGTAGAGAACGACGCCATCGTGCAAGATGAATCAGACGAGAACGATGCCGATGATGAAGGCGGCGCAGCGGAAAGCGGCTCGACTGAATGACCAGACCCTACAACTTTTCTGCCGGCCCTGCCGCCATTCCCGATGCAGTCCTGATTCAAGCTGCCAGCGAAATGCTGGACTGGCATGGCAGCGGCATGGGCGTGATGGAAATGAGCCATCGCGGCAAAGAGTTCATGTCCATTTACGAAGAAGCAGAAGCCGACCTTCGTGAGTTGCTGGCCATTCCTGCCAACTTCAAAATCTTGTTCATGCAAGGCGGCGGCATTGCCGAAAATGCCATCGTGCCATTGAATCTTTCGCAAGAAGGCGTGGTCGATTTTGTAGTCACTGGCAGCTGGAGCCAAAAATCATTCAAAGAAGCCGCGCAATTTTGCAGGCCCCATTTGGCGGCCAGTGCTCAAGCCTCCAACTTTTCCAAAATTCCGTCACCAGCGCAGTGGCAGTTGAGTTCTGACGCTAGCTATGTGCATGTTTGCACCAACGAAACCATTGATGGCGTGGAGTATCACAACTTGCCCGATCTCAAGGCGCTTGGAAGCTCGGCGCCTTTGGTCATTGATTTTTCTTCGCACGTTGCATCGCGCAGTTTCGATTGGTCCAAGATTGGCGTGGCCTTTGGTGGTGCACAAAAGAACCTAGGTCCTGCGGGTCTTACCTTGGTGGTGGTCAGAGAAGATTTGCTTGGCAAAGCCATGAAGCATTGCCCAAGTGCCTTCAATTACAAAATGGTGGCCGACAACGGCTCCATGTACAACACGCCCCCCACCTATTCCATTTACATGGCGGGCTTGGTTTTCAAATGGCTCAAAGCACAATCAGAAAATGGCGTGACAGGCGTGGCCGCCATGGAACTGCGAAACACAGCCAAAGCAAAGTTGTTGTACGACTACTTAGACCAATCTCAGCTGTATGAAAATCGAGTTGAAAAATCTTTCCGCTCGCGAATGAACGTTCCTTTTTACCTGCGAGATGAATCGCGAAATGATGCATTCTTGGCTGGCGCCAAGGCGCGTGGTTTGTTGCAACTCAAAGGTCACAAATCTGTTGGCGGCATGCGCGCCAGCATTTACAACGCCATCCCCCTAGAAGGGGTTATGGCTCTGGTGTCTTACCTCAAAGACTTTGAAGCCACTCAGGCTTAAACACATATGACTCAACCCATTCAAACAGACGCTTTGGCCGACTTGCGAATACAAATTGACTCGCTCGATCAGCAACTCTTGAGTTTACTGAACCAACGCGCCAAGGTGGCTGAAAAAGTGGGTGAAATTAAGCGCGCCGAGGGTTCGCCCTTCTTCCGGCCCGACCGCGTGGCACAAGTCATTGCCAAAATTGAAAACTCCAATCAAGGGCCCTTGCTCAATGCACATGTGGCGGCCATTTGGCGAGAAATCATGTCGGCCTGTTTGGCATTGGAAGCACCACAGCGTGTTGCGGTTCTAGGTCCTCAGGGTACTTTTTGCGAGCAAGCGGGGATTGAGTTTTTTGGCAGCGCCGCCAGCTTTATTTACTGCAACAACTTCGATGAAGTATTTCATGCCACGGCCGCTGGTACCGCTCAATATGGTGTGGTGGGCATGGAAAACTCTACCGAAGGTGTGGTGGCCAGGTCGCTCGATTTGTTCTTGCGCTCCCCTGTGCATGTGATCGGTGAAGTGAGCATGCTGGTTCGCCACAACTTATTGCGCCAATCGGACAACCTCAAAGACATTGAAGTGGTGTTGGCACATCCACAAGCCCTGGCGCAATGCCAAGTCTGGCTCACTCAAAACTTGCCCCATGCCGAACGCCGCGCCGTCTCCAGCAATGCAGAAGGCGCACGTTTGGCTGCCACAAATCCCGCTTGGGCCGGCTTGGCCAGCGAGCGTGCAGCCTCTCAATTTGGTTTGCACATCGTGGCGCATGCCATTCAAGACGAAGCCACCAACCGCACGCGCTTTGCTGTGATTTGTTTGCCGCAAACTTTGGCGACACCACCTGTTTCTGGCAAAGATTGCACCAGCTTGGTGGTCTCTGTGCCCAACAAGCCAGGCGCCGTTCATGACTTGCTCATGCCTTTGAAGAACAATGGCGTTTCTATGACGCGCTTTGAATCTCGTCCTGCCAAATCTGGTCAGTGGGAATACTATTTCTACATCGACATTCAAGGTCATATTTCTGAGCCGCATGTGGCGGCAGCGTTGCAAGAACTTCAAGGTCTGTGCGCGTTCTACAAGGTTTTGGGTTCCTACCCCATCCCAGAATGAAATTCGAAAAAGTCGCTCTCATAGGCTGCGGCTTGATGGGCGGCTCGTTTGCACTGGCCGCTCGCGAGGCCGGCTGGGCCCAACACATTGTGGGCTACAGTGCCTCGTCATCATCTCGGCAAAAGGCACTCAGCATGGGTGTGATCGACGCCTCTGAAGACAGCATTGCGCAAGCCGTGCAAGGTGCAGATTTGGTTTTGCTAGCGGTACCTGTCACAGCGACAAGCGCTTGCTTTGAAGCCATAGCACCCGCCTTGCGATCAGATGCTCTGCTGATGGAAGTTGGCTCTACAAAATCAGACATTGTGGCCGCGGCTCTCAACACATTGGGCGACAAACTTCATTGCTTTGTTCCGGTGCACCCTATTGCAGGCAAAGAGGTTGCTGGTGTTGAGCATTCCGATGTAGATCTGTACAAGGATCGCGCACTGATCATGACCCCCATGGCAAGCTCGGGCGCAACTCAGGTCCAACTTGCCAAACAAATTTGGCAGAGTTTGGGCAGCTTCATCACTGAACTCAGCCCTGCTGCACACGACGCAGCCTTTGCAGCGGTGAGTCACTTGCCTCATGTGTTGGCCTATGCTTTGATTCGTGGCATCTTTCAGCAAAAAAATGGCGCCGATCTAATTGCACTGGGTGGCCCTGGTTTTAGAGATTTCTCCCGCATTGCAGCCAGCGATCCTGTTGTGTGGCGCGACATTCTGACCACCAACCGGGAACAGGTGTTACTTCAAATTGCGCACTTCAAAGATGCCTTAGAAGAATTTGAAAAAGCCATTGAAGCCAACCATCCCAGAGCACTTGAGGACATGATTAGACAAGCCAGTGATTTGCGCTTTAAGTGGCGAATCGGTGCCAATCAGACGCCCAAGGCATAATTTTTTCTAATATGTTTGCCACCGCGTTTCTAGACATTCCCTCTTTGCAGCAAGCAGGCGGCACAGTGATCCTGCCAGGCTCTAAAAGTATTTCAAATCGGGTCCTGCTGTTGTCTGCATTGTGCGAAGGCAGCACGTGGGTGCATGACCTTCTAGATTCAGACGACACGCGCGTCATGTTGACTGCACTGCGCCAATTAGGTTGTGGTGTTGAACCCAAGCCCGGTACTCACAGCGTTTGCATTACGGGCTTGGGACAAAGCTCTTTAGATATCACTTCCTCAGGCTTGAAAAAAACATCTGCACCCATTGAATTTTTCATGGGCAATGCAGGAACAGCCATGCGCCCCTTAACGGCGGCATTGGCTGTCATGGGCGGCGACTTCACACTCAAGGGTGTGCCGCGCATGCACGAGCGCCCCATAGGCGATTTGGTCGATGCACTGCGCTTGTTGGGCTGCCACATTGATTATTTGGGCAATGAAGGCTATCCGCCATTGCGCGTCTTAAAGCCTCAACTGCAACTCAACAAGCCCATTCAAGTTCGCGGCGATGTGTCCAGCCAATTTCTGACTGCACTCCTAATGTCATTGCCCTTGGCTGCGCAAGAAGACATCGTGATTGAAGTGGTCGGCGAACTCATCTCTAAGCCCTACATTGAAATCACTTTGAATTTGTTGTCGCGCTACGGCATTGATGTGCAACGTGACGGCTGGCAGAGCTTCACCATACCTGCGGGCAGTCATTACCAATCGCCTAGCGAAATTCACGTGGAAGCAGATGCTTCTTCGGCCAGCTACTTCATTGCCTTGGGCGCCATTGCCGCTACCCAGCAAGCTTTGAGAATTGAAGGCGTCGGCGCATCGTCCATTCAAGGCGACATTCGCTTCATGGAAGCTGCCGCTCAAATGGGCGCGCACATTGAAAGTGGCCCCAACTGCTTAGAAATCAAACGCGGCGCATGGCCCCTCAAGGCCATCGACCTAGATTGCAATCACATTCCAGATGCCGCCATGACCCTGGCTGTGATGGCTTTGTATGCAGATGGCCCCAGCACTTTGCGCAACATTGCCAGCTGGCGTGTGAAAGAAACCGATCGCATTGCGGCCATGGCCAAAGAATCGCGCAAATTGGGTGCACAAGTGGAAGAAGGCCCCGATTGGTTGCGCATTCATCCCCTGCCAGCAGGTCAGTGGCGGGCTGCAAGCATTCACACCTATGACGATCACCGCGTGGCTATGTGCTTCTCTTTGGCAGCTTTTAATCCAGACCAACAAGCGGTTCGCATTGAAGACCCCAAGTGCGTGGCCAAAACTTTTCCAGACTATTTCGAAGCGCTGTTCTCTTTGACCCAAACGTCAGCAGAACGCATTCCTGTGATTTGCATCGACGGCCCTACTGCGTCTGGCAAAGGCACTCTTTCCAGCCTTGTTGCTCAGCGTTTGGGCTACCACTACCTCGACTCAGGCGCCCTTTACCGCGTGACGGCCTATGCCGCATTGCAGGCAGGCCTGAGTTTGGAAAGCAACAACGAAACAGCCATTGCCGCCATGGCCGAAAAGTTGCCCGTCCGTTTTGACGGCGACAAAGTTTTGTTAGACAACCAAGATGTGACCGATGCCATTCGCAGCGAAGAAGG
>Ga0209442_1001601_pt1 | contig 12696 bp, 23 predicted proteins | sample LauGreSBDMM110DD_2_FD_187565 | JGI IMG/M metagenome (GOLD analysis project Ga0209442, IMG submission 187565) | Freshwater lake microbial communities from Lake Michigan, USA - Sp13.BD.MM110.DD (SPAdes) (version 2) | ecosystem: Environmental > Aquatic > Freshwater > Lake | place: Lake Michigan...
GTCTTGTTTCTGTAACAAGTCCCATCATTTCTCTAATCCTTTGTATGTTCTCTTGTAGGTTCATTGTTTATTTGGTTCAATTACTTTTGTATCTACAAATTGTTCTTGCCAAGATTTTATGTGTCCTTCACCTATAAAATAAATTCCACAAACAAGATTGTTTTTAATGTATTCTCTTCTTGTTTTTGTTGCGGTTTCCGCCATGTTAGTCAATAAATTTTTACCATCTTGATATCCAAAATTATCAGTTTTTGAATCAAAATTTCCCCACATAATATCAAACCCCGTTTGAATAAATTTTCTTATATTTTCAGGTGTTGGCTCACTCTTTAGTAACGCCATTACATTTTGTGTGTTAGGAGTTCCTCGTATTTGTTCTATAAACCAGTCTTTATCTTTATCATTAAAAGATAAACTACCATCCCAAAATAACTTTGACCCATCACCTAACTTAATTAAGCCATAAATTGAATTTATTTTCTGTCCATTATTTTTTAATATGGAAAGTTGGTCTAATAAAATTTTATCTTGGTTGATTCCATCCAACGGTTCTTCAGTTTTCTCATCAATAGCGTTCCCATTAGAAAAGAAAGTATACATAAAATACTTTTTGTCGGGTTGTTCATTATCTATCTTTGGTTCGTAACTTTTATTATTTTGAATATCATTTAACCCCAATTCTTCTTTGAAGAATCTGTCAATGTTTAATATGTCGTCTCCGCCTACTCCCTCATGGTAATATCCACAGTTAGTGGCAACCTGTTTTATTTCTTCAATTACTGAAGGATTAATATCGCCAAGTTCTAAATATACAGGTTTTTCTTTTTTAAAATGTGTAACCCCAATTATAAAACTATTAAATTGTTTTCCTTCTTGACTTTCTTGATATGGTTGTTTAATTACTAATCCGTGATTAGCTCCTTTTACCGCAGGTTCATTTTCTTCTTCAGTAATAAGCCCCATCATTTCTTTAATCCTTTGTATGTTCTCTTGTAGGTTCATATTGTTATAGTTTATCAATATCCTTTACTAATTTATGACATTTATCAGATACCCCACCCTTTTCGTGGTCAGTTATTGATAATTTTACTTTGTTGTAATTTATTTTAATATCGGGATGATGATTTTGTGATTCGGCAATCTTCGCAACTTTATTAACAAATCCCATTGATTCATTAAAATCTTTGAATTTAAAAGTTCTTTCTAATTTTTGCTTTGAATCACTCCAACCTTTGGATTCATTAACCGTTTCCCTCAATAGTCTTCTTATAGATTCTTTTATAGGAATTGAACCTGAACCACAATTATCGTCGTAATGTTTCATTATTTTGTCTTGGTATTTATTTCTAATATAATCAACCATATCAAGATATTCATGAGCCCATTCTCCTGAATTATCATCTATATTAGAAAAATAATTAAAATACATGGATTCAATTGATTCCTCCATAATTGTTTCAAAAAAGTCCCCCTCACTTTTAAAAAATATACATATATTGTCACCTCCGAATGGATTATTTAATCTGCTCTCAACTTCATAATCCAGATTTCCCAATCTTCTTTTAAGAAAATTAGATAGTTTTCTATCTTCTCTTAATACCTTTATTATATTTTCTTGTAGGTTCATATTAGATAAATATTCTTATAAACAAAAAAGGAAGTCTAATTAGATTTCCTTTTTGTAATAGGTGTGTATGATAAATAATAAACAACATTAAAACGATTGTTTATTATCGGACGTTATTTTATTCCAGGTTGTGGGTTATCTGTAAATCCTAAAAATTCACAGATTAATTGACCTCCTTGTCCTTGTCTGTTAATTTGTGATGAATTGATATCACCCCATTTGGTTGAGCATGTTACAGGGTAATGTGGTTTTGTACATGGAGTTGGTGGGTTGGCAGATATATACCCCTTATCACATCCGTAGGGAAACACACCTGGGATATTAATACAATTAAGGAAATTAATTCCGTTGGTTGAAGTTTTATATTTTGTTAGGTCTCCTGAACTATCTGTATATCCAAAATCCCAAAATGCACCAAAATTAGGATTCAGTCCAGCTGAATTTCTCGGTCCAAATGATGTTACAGTTTGTTTAAGAACGGAGTGAAGACCATCAACACAAGAAATATCTGCGGCTTCATTTGCGCCAGTTAATTTACCATCTTGCCACCATGTGTTTACCGTAAATTCAAATATGTTTAATCCAAAAGGATAAAGTTTTTTACCTTTAGAATCCACAATTGATTGAGCTTCAGTACAAGCTACATTGTCAACACCCCAAGTTATCACATATGAATATACTGCGGATGTAACACCAAGATGATATTCCACATCTTTTTTGGCCCAAAAAATACCTTTACAATGTACTGGTGTTCCGTCAGGATTAAAAGCGTTAGGATTAAAGTTAGTTGAGTCCATTCCAAACAATCCAACAATTGATTGTGTTGATGGTAATGTCACAAACACTTGGACTGAATCAATATTAGAACGATTTATTAATACAACGTCCGTATATTTGGTGGTGTCCACCATGTTAGTTGGTGTTGGTGAAACGAGAGTGGGTGATGGAGATTTCCAACTCCATAGAATAATCCCTGATAGAATAATCCCTATTACGAGAGTAATTAAAATTTTTGTGGTTTTTTTCATAGTTTTTGTTTTTTTTATTTAATTGTACATGATTTTATTTAATTGTCCATCATTTCTTTAAGTCTTTGTATGTTCTCTTGTAGGTTCATAGTTTAATTACCACCTAATCTTTCTTCTTCATCATTACGAAGTTTCTTCAGATATAAATCTTCAATATACCCAGGTTCTTCATCTTCATACTTTAATAAATCTTTTCGTTTATACAAAGTCTTTTTCATAATATAATCAATCATATTATCCTGAGTAACATCATCAGGTTTTGTCATTGGTGGAACACACGTATATGACCTATCATTAAATGATAATTCTTCAACAGATAAATCATTTCTGTTCATCATATTTGAGATTTTACTTAAAAAAGTATCCTCAAACCATTCTTCAATTACATAATGAAGATAATTTCTTCTAACAGGAAAAGTACTCAACATCCCGCCAACAAAATCTTCTTGTACTGATAATGTTGAAGATTCAAATTGTCTTTTAGACGTTGGGGTGTTATCGTCAGTTTCTTCAAAGAACAATGCAAGATTCATTATTGTTGTCCCATTTTTACAAAACTCAAAATCGTGTCTTGTTTTATAACTTTTAAGGTGATACATTTCAGCACCTGAAGCCATACTATTCAATCTATCCAAAATAAATTTCTCGGATTTTTCACTTGGTTTCAAATACTTCTTGTTAACCTCTTCCCTTAATACTCTTTTTATGTGTTCCTGTAAGTTCATAATATATAATTAATCGTCATATAAATAAATATAAAATTTGAATGGGAAAAACCTTGTAATGATTGAACCAATTTCTTTAATAAAGTTTTGTTTTACTTGATTGAAACCTTTGGGATTATCTATCGCATATTGTCTATCATAAAATACATTAACAATAAACCCTTCAATCCTTTCATCATAATCAAACTCAACACGTTTAACTGCCTTAAATTTTAGTTTGCTGAATAATGTATTAGCAGTTTTTATAAAATGCTCCACCTTATCAAACTTTTCAGTCTCCTCTTTTAATACTCTTCTTATGTTTTCTTGTAAGTTCATATAATTAATATTTTACTATTTCTTCCCCATCAGGATTTAATACTTTAATCCAAACTTGTTCAATAAGTGCCGTGTTTAAATTTATATTTAAAAAGTTAAGAAGGTATTTCAGATGATATTCATAAAGATAATGTGGGTCAAATCCTTTTTCATAAATGTTATATTCATTAAACGCTGGGTCATTTAACTTAACAGTAACATGAAGTTTATAAAAAGGAAAAGCGTCATCACCATCCCAGTCAACATTAACATCAATATTATCAATCATTGGATATATATTTTTAATATATTCCGAATTGAAGAGTTTATTTAATATTTTATCAGATAAAACCATATTTTAATTAACAACATTGTCCTTCAAATTCATTATAGTATAAATACTTTTATTTTATATATTTATGTTATATATTTAATCACATGGATAACTCATTTTTAGAATCATTAAGTCAAAAGTTATTATATACAATTCTGTATATGGCGAAAAAATCATTTGATGGTGAAAAAGTTGTATTAAACGATATAGAACATTCATATGTTGTGGAAAATTTTGAATCAGCAATTAATTCTGTAATTGGAACAGGTAAAAAAAGCTTGGATTATATTGATATAGATTTTATATTTAATCTTTATGTATTAAATGTTGATAAAATCACCACAAATAAAGCATTTGCCGATTTAACAATCCCTGAACCTAAAGAATATAGTTATGATGTTGCGGAATATCGTGTTCAATATGTTGAAACGACATATAGAAATACAATAACCAGTTATTCAAAAAATTCTGTGGCACCAATTATACAACTTTCACAAGACGATGGTAATTTTGATTATTACTATGGAACAGAAGTTAACAGTATAATTAACGATTCTGAAATTCAAGAAGTTAGAACACTTTGGGGAACTATAAAAGAATTTTCTTCAGATAAGAGAAAATAATTTGTCAGTATAAGTTTTTATCATTACATTTGTAGTAATGAAAAAGAGCGACAAAATAGAATCCGTAATCTTTACACTTGTTGCCTTGGTTGCAGTTGTATCAATGATTTTTATAGGATGTTAATAAAAGAACAGATAAAGAAATTTATTGAAGTCCAAAATGTTGAAATATTAAATGATGGTAGTTACCATTTTTTAAAAGTCCCATCTTTGGAATTACCTATTTGTGTAATAAACTCAACCAAATACGCATACGGTAATAAAGAATTCATTAAAACAATTTCAACCTTACACTCCGTCCCAAAGGCATTGGTAATTGAAGTGTTTAATGAATGGATACAATCACAATTTAATAACGAATTGAAGGGTGTTATATTTTTAGGTTCACCAATTTATAAGTTCATCGCTAATTTAGAAATACCATTCCCCAATTGATTATATCAATTTTTACTACTAAACTTATACAAACAAATAAAAAATAAAACAAAATGGCAAAAGGTTCATCAAAAGGTATCTACACCTCTAAAGTAGGTTTCTATGACATTTACAAAACTTTACCAAGTCCAAAAGGTGGTTCAGTAGAATTCGTTATTTACCATTCAAAGAAATTGGTGGCTAAAGGTTTAAAACAGAAAGAAGAAGCTGTTGAGAAATGTTTGTCGTTACTTGGAGCAAAATACAAATCAGTCTACGGTCTATAAAAAAGTATCCGTCCTGAAACGATAACAATAAATAAAAAACCCCTAATTCAAGGGGTTTTTTAATGTTTATTTTCTTTTCTTCTTAGCCCTTCCATCACAATGGGCTCTCTGACTGAATCCTCTTGGAGCGTTACAGTTAATACTTCTCTTGTATTCATCTGTCCACTTCTCCATGATTTGTTCCAACTCATCAATGTAGTCAAACTTCTGTTTGAAGGATGGGTGGTCTTTCATATCATCCCCATGAACATCGTCGTTGTAATCAGTATCAGCCTTCTCATCGTAAGGTTCTGACACATCTTTAGATTCTTTGATAACTCCCATCATTTGTCTAATTTTTCCAAGTTGTTCTGTTAGTTTTGTCATAACAATAAATATTTGGATGAACCTAAATTGTAATAAATCTATTACACAATATCTTTTGTTTCAATTAAAGTATAAGTGAATCTATTCCCGTGAATATCTTTTGACTTACGACAAATCTTCATAAAAGCTTCAAAGTCGGCTGACTTCTTGAATACCTGACATCCTTCCGACCAATTCTCAACATATGTTGAATCAGCACCTGCCTTGTGAATGTTAATACCATAAACACCTTCAGTGATTTTGTTCTCATCATAAGTCATATCTTTATTAGCATCACGGTAAACTTTAACCGCTCTATCTTGTCCTAACGCTTCATACTTACCCTGGTGTAATCTGATGATATGTGAACCACGATACTGTCCCTCAACCAAACGAGCAACACCATCTTTGTTGTGGTATTCCATCACACCTTTCTTACCTGGGTCAGTTGTTGCCGGCCAAACATGACACTTCCATTGTCCGTTCTCCTTATAAGAAATGGTTAAATAATCATCAAAAGCATTTGTAACCTTTTGTCCAGTTGCAGTGTTTCTGATTCCAACTATGTTAACATCGTAACCTTTATTAGCAGTATCTTCAAACCATACATGTCCTTTTGATTTTACCGCAGTTTCAATTTGTTCTTTCGTGTAACTCATAGTATATTTGTTTACTATAAGTATTTATACAATAAGAAAATGACATACGGAGAACACTTAAAAAATCACATTGAAAGAATATTACCTAAGGCTCTATCTAAGTTTGAGGAGGGTAAAGGTTTTAATCTTCCTAAGATTAGGATTAATCGTATTGATGCTTACCCATCATCACAGGAATGGATGAGAGGTAATATTGTTTTCGGGAATATCTTTGTTAATGTAAGTGTTGATATTAAAGATGGTAGAATGGGAAAACTTAAATCGTTCTTAACCAATCTTATCTCCAACGCAATGGATTCACTTAACTACAAGTACGATGGTATGTATCTTGATATAGAACAATCAGATGATTTGATAGAAGAGTCAATCAAAAGGGAACTCAGAAAATTGAGATAAGAATAAAGTAGATTACCAAAGCAAAAAGGTAATGAAAAACAAAATCACCTAACTCTTCCTTGAATGCTGGTTTTTCTTTGGTTATTAATAATTTAATAAACCTTGCTATTACTACCCAAAATAATACATTTATCATTCTGACAATTTTTTTGTATCAGTAATTAAACCATTATCCTCAATCACAATACCAAACTTTTTAGCAGAACTATAAACCGTTTTGTTCTGTTTCTTCTTATCTATCTTCTCAACAAATAGATAATCTAAATTATATTTTTTAACACCACTAGTCGTTTCATAATAATATTTAGGGTCAGAATACCTTAAATTAATATCATAATCTTTACAATCATTACATGGTTTAGATGTTATTGTCCAACCTTGTTTAACAATTTCTTCATCATGTAAATCCAAAAAATTATCCAACTTGGACTTCAAACCATAGTAATCATACTTCATATCAAACAAAATTTAACAAGTTTTTATTTTGTGGTCTATAATCAACATAAACCCTTAAATGAAATATCTGTCTTTCAGGATTAATTATCTTTAAAAAGGTTTTCAAATCATTTTCAACCTCTTCTAAAATTTCATATCTATGAAAATAAACTTCAAACGGTATCTTTTTCATTATGAAATGAATCTTGAAGTAAATCTCATCCATATATTCAATAGACAGACATTCAAATGGAAGATTGTATTTAGTAAGAATATTCTCTTTAACTTGTTTGAGGAAGAATAAATCATTCCTCTTTAACAAATCAATCATTGGTATGTTTTTCGTCTGAAGAAAGTAATCCCTTACCATATTTTTCGTATCTTTCGTAGTATCTGTCCTTAACATGTTGGTAAATAGGAATTGCTTTACCGTCGCCATCTATCCTAACAAATGTTATATATGTTTGTGTAACAGCTTCTTGTTTACCAGTATGGACATTATGTTTTCTAACTTCAATATATAATTTGATTGATGTTGTTCCAAACTTTTCAACCTTACCATAAATCTTTAGTAAACTCCCAACTTTAACAGGACTTTTGAAAATCAACTCATCAATTTTAATTGTTACAATTCTTTCTGTGTCACATATCTGAGCGGCGTAAGATGCTGCTGAGTCGTCAATTAGAGACATCAAAGTTCCTCCAAAAATGTTCCCGTGAACACCCTCGTCAGATTTTTTCATTATTGTTGTTGTAATCAGTTCCATTAAACATTTTGAACTGAAAAATTAGCTTCAGCCTGATTGATTGATTCGGTTATTACTTTCATAATTTTGTATGGGTCAGCGTTTGCTGCTGGTCTTCTATCCTCAACATAACCTTTCCAATTGCTATTAACAGTTGTTTGTGGGACTCTGATGGACGCACCTCTATCGGAGATACCATAACTGAATTTACTAATAGACTGAGTTTCGTGTTTACCAGTTAACCTGAAATGATTGTTTGAACCATAGTTTTCTATATGTTTTTGGTGGTTCATTTCAAAGAAATTAAATATTGTTTCGAAATATTCTTTCCCACCAATTTCTCTCATCTTTTTGTTTGAGAAGTTTGTATGTAATCCTGAACCATTCCATTCACCATACATCAAAGGTTTTGGGTCGTATACTACTTCTACTTTATATGTTTCACAAAGTCTTTGTAATAAAAATCTACACAACCAAAGTTGGTCACAAGAATCTAACGTACCTTTACCCATCACTTGAAACTCCCATTGTCCAAGTGCCACTTCAGCGTTAATACCTGTAACATTAAGTCCTGCAGATAAACAAACGTCTAAGTGATGTTCAACAATATCTCGAGCGACAACGTTCTCATAACCAATACCACAATAATACTCACCTTGTGGTCTCATTGTCATATCTTTAGTATGACCTAAAGGTAATTTGTTACTCCAAAGGAAATACTCCTGTTCAAACCCAACCCAAGTGTTTGAGTCGTCTTTAATCAATGAACGAGTATTAGAACTATGTGGTGTCATGTCAGGATTAAGAACCTCACACAATACCAAATAACCATTCTTTCTCTGTGGGTCTCTGATTAGTTTTACAGGTTTTAAAATACAATCTGAATAGTTACCTTCCGCCTGATTTGTTGATGAGCCATCAAAGTTCCATATTGGAAGTGATTCTAATTCTGGTTCAGTTTCTGATATTAAAACTTTTGTTTTACTTCTTAAGTTTGGTTCAGGAGTATATCCGTCCAACCAAATGTATTCTAACTTATATATCATATTGTATCAATTTCAGGTATTCCGAGTTCATAATACGCCTTCTCAAATGAATCGTAAAATAAAATTCCTTCGCTATCTCTATACTTTTTTGCAAGTTCAAATAACTCCTTGTACATATCTTTAGAATATGCCTCATGTATTATTTCTTCAATAAAATCAGAACTGTTTACACTCATAGTTAAAATATAAAATAAAGTATTATTTTTGTCAAAGGTTAATGTTAAATTCTATCAATTAAACCTCTAAGATATTTTCCGTAATTATTCTTGTGGTATTTCTCAGCAAAATAAATAAGTTCACCTTTATTAATCCACTTGTTTAGATAGGCAATCTCCTCAATACACCCAATCTTTAACCCTTGTCTTTCCTCAATACTCTGAACATAGTTTGACGCTTGCATAAGTGATTCAAAGGTCCCTGTATCAAGCCATGCGGTTCCTCTCTCAAGGATATGAACCTTTAACATGTTTCGGTCAAGATAATCTCTGTTTACATCAGTAATCTCAAGTTCACCTCTCCAAGATGGTTTAATCTCTTTGGCAATCTGTATCACACTATTGTCGTAGAAGTATAAACCTGGTACAGCATAATTTGATTTTGGGATTGTTGGTTTCTCATCCAAACTAACTACATTACATTCCTCATCAAACTCAACCACACCATATCTTTCAGGGTCGTGAACATGATATGCAAATATCATTGAACCATAGATGTTCTTAATTGATTTCTTAATTTTCTTAATGTCCAATCCTGAGAATATATTATCACCAAGAACCAACGCAACACTATCATCACCGATGAAGTCTTCACCTATGATAAACGCTTGTGCTAACCCATCAGGTGATGGTTGTATTCTATATGTTAGGTTAATACCAAATTGAGTTCCATCACCTAATAGTTGTTCAAATAGATGTTTATCGTTTGGTGTACAGATGATTAATATATCTTTGATACCCAAAGACATAAGGGTTGATAAGGGATAGTATATCATCGGCTTATCGTAAATTGGTAACAATTGTTTTGTTACTGAAATAGTTAAAGGGTGTAGTCTTGTTCCTGAACCACCTGCTAAAATTATTCCTTTCATTTAATCAATTTTTTTAATTTCGTAGTAATAGTTATTCGAATCTTCAGACACCCATTTATCCGACTGAGCTTCAACTGATTCAATATGTGTATCAACTTTTAAAGTTGATGGTTCCATTGGGAATGGTTTAGTCACCCAGTTAGAATCCCTCCAATATATTCTGTTGTTAGGTTGACAAAGTAAATAACCATCATCACCAATTAAGATATGCCCACACTTATAATCAGATGGTTCATCAGAATATGGATTTTTATACCAGTCTACTGTCATAAGATAAGTCGCCCAAATTTTTGAGCCATCTTTTAAAGCAACCTGACATCTTTTTTCATAAAGATAATCATAGGTAATTACACTCACATTTTCAGAGAAACAATCCCATAATTGTTTAAAATCAAATGGAATATCATTTTTAGGTATTTCCATAAAAATTTCAGATATCGGAACTCTTGACCTCAACATTCCATACTCAGTCATTACGTGGAATGTTAATATCTTACCCGCTAATGATTGAACCGCAAATGCGTAAGCTTTATGATAAGTGTCCTTATCTTCTTCATTTTTTGTAAAGTGTGATGCTCTAACATAACACTTAAATAATTCGATGTTTTCGTTTAATTTTGACATTTAATCTTTTTTAATCCATTTATTTTCTGAGTCCAACTCAAACTCACCAACATATTCTTGTTTCCATTCCGTTGGTTTGATAATTGATAAGAATAATTCCCCATCTTGTCTACGGTATAGGTAATATATTTCACCAATTATTGGTTGAAATTTATAATTAGAACCATAGACAACACTATTCCATTCAAACTCTTTGAGTAATTCGTCGTATTGTCCTTTGATATCTTGATATTTCTTTTGAAAGTAATGGTTTGTCTTCAGTATCCTCTCATTCTTCCATGTTGATATGTTATCGGGCGTGATTACTGGCGCTCCAACATTTGTTGCGTATGGTAACAGGTGAGCGTAATATCCACGTTCCTTACTCCATACAACGTTATCGGGGTATTTTTTTTCTTTTGACATATCGTAAGACATTACACTTGGTAAATCAGAATATTGACACCATAAATCATCCGTGTGTTCCATTATAATACACTTAAATATCTTTCACCTCTATCACATAAGAACGTAACAACAATACCTTCAGGATTAGTTTGTTTAACATATCTTTCAGCTGCCAGTATGTTAGCCCCTGCAGATATTCCAACAAAAATACCCATCTCTTTTGATAGTTGTCTTGCTCTTTCTTTGGCTTCTTCTGTCTTAATTCTTACGATTAAGTCTACGTGTTTTAAATCAACCAAGAATTTGCTCCCGTCACCAATTCCTTGGATACCATGGAGTCCTGGTTGTCCTCCGCTCATCACAGGTGATTCATCAGGTTCCACCGCAACAACATCCATAAATGGAAACTTTGTTTTTAATGTTAATCCTGCACCCATCAGAGTTCCACCTGTTCCTGTACCAGTTATAAAAGCTGATACTGTTTCACCAATATCGGATACTTGATTGATAATTTCCTTTGCGGTTGTTTGTCTATGTGATAGAACGTTTAACTCACTATCAAACTGATTGCAGTTAAACCATCCGTTCTTTTCTGATAGTTCATTTCGTAATCTGATTGCTCCGTCAAAGTCACCGGCATCAACCTCAATCAGTTCAGCTCCAAACAAACGTAACATTTGTTTTCTTTCTTCACTCATGTTGGATGGCATAACAATCTTACAATTATAACCTCGTTCAGCGGCCAACCAAGCAAATGATATTCCCATATTACCTGATGTTGCTTCAATAATGGTATCACCTTTTTTAAGTAATCCATTCTTTTCTGCGTCATTGATAATGTAAGATGCTGGTCTGTCTTTAATTGAACCTGTTGGGTTTAGTAGTTCGGCTTTAGCATAAACCTTATCACTTATTTTTATAAGTGGTGTGTTTCCTATATAATTTGATAACTTCATATTAATGTGTTCCATTTGTTAATGACATTCCGTGTCTTAGTCCTGTAATAAAATCTTGAAATTCACTTTCGGTTGTTATAACATTACCCAAGACAATTCCTATTTCATTTCCAACATCAGAGACATCTCCGTTGTCGTAATTAACATTATCCAATTGAGTTTTGATACGATTTAATATGTGTGTGAAATTGTTCATATTATTCTGTAATTACAATCTTTAAACAATTATTTTTAATATACTCCTCGTCAAAGGTATCTACACCTTGTGGATAAACACATAGATGTTTCATTTTTGTATCATATAACACATCTGATGTGTCAATATGAGTTACAGGTTCTAATGTTGCGGTCATAGGTTAATTTGATAATGGAAAATATATTTTTGGGTGTGATTGATAGTTTTCCAAAATAACATCATTGACTGAACTACAAAATATTCCATCTCTGACAGATACTTTTGGTAATGGGTAAGGTTCTCTACCAATTTGTTCTTTAACACCTTCCATTTGGTTTAAATAAATGTGACAATCACCCAAGTTACCAATTAATTCATCAGGAACCATATTTACTTCATCAGCAATCATAGTCAATAACAATCCATAACTTGCAATGTTGAATGGTAAACCTAAGAATGTATCTACTGAACGTTGATTCCACATTAAAGAGATTGCTCGTTTAGG
>Ga0209442_1001604_pt1 | contig 12692 bp, 12 predicted proteins | sample LauGreSBDMM110DD_2_FD_187565 | JGI IMG/M metagenome (GOLD analysis project Ga0209442, IMG submission 187565) | Freshwater lake microbial communities from Lake Michigan, USA - Sp13.BD.MM110.DD (SPAdes) (version 2) | ecosystem: Environmental > Aquatic > Freshwater > Lake | place: Lake Michigan...
TTACGAGTGCACGCGCCAGTGCGATTTTGCGGAGTTGTCCACCGGAGACTTGATCTGCTTTCTCCCCAAATCCTCCAATCACAGTTTCTAAGCCACGATTGAGATCAGAGATGGCAAGTCCACACGATTCGAGAGTAAATACGATCTGATTGTCGGAGATTTCTTCTCTGTGCGAAACAAACTGCTCTCTGATTGTGCCTGGTGCAAAGTGGGGATCCTGCGAAACCCAACCAATCGCTTTGAGCCAATCCTTCTGATCCCCTCTTTCTAGTCTGTAAGCATGAAGGTCGGTAAGGACGACAATTGGAATCTCGAAACGTTGCGCAAGGAGAGAAAGTGCAAAGGTTGTCTTTCCGCTTCCAGAGGCTCCTTGGATAAATAAAATCTCTCCCGCTAGCAAGCTTCCTTGTTCAATCTGAGCACTCTTTGTGGCAGAAATTTCCAGAATCGAAGCGTTCCAACTGATGCTTGTAATGGCAGAAAAATTCTTGTCAGATTGTTCCACTTCGGGCTCTATTGAATTCTTCATTCGTGAAATTGCTTCAAGGGCATCCGCTCCATCTGCTGAAGCGTGAAAAAGTGCGGCGGCGTTTCGCAATGGGAAATAGACCTCGGGTGCCAGAAGCAAAACTGTCAGAGCGCTCAGAAATGAGATTCCCGAATCTACTAAGCGCACACCGATAGTTACTGCGATGAGGGCCACGGAGAGCGTTGCAGCAAGCTCAAGTGCAAAGGAAGAGAGAAATGAAATGCGAAGAACTTTCATGGTCTCGGATGTGTATCTATCCCCCATCTCCTTGATGCGACCATGTTGCGAACTGGTGCGACCAAAGAGTCGTAGTGTGACAAAACCACGAAGTGAATCCTCAAAATATCCCGATAGCGTTCCAAGAGTCTGCCATTTCGCCGCCACCGCGTCGGATGTGTACTTTCCAATTAAGGCGCCGAAGAGAGGAATAAGTGGAACTGTTACAAGGGCGATATATGCCGATAGATGATCAAAGAACCAGATAACAGCAATGATCACGAACGGGGTGACCGAGGCAGAGATCACTTGTGGAATAAAACGACCATAGTAAATATCTAAAGCATTAAGGGCTTTGATCAACGTCTGAGAAAGTAATCCCGGTGAGAGTCCTGGAATCAGTTCGATCTCTGATGTAATCGATTGACGAATCTCTCTCTTGATTCGAACCGCTTGACGGCTACACCAAAACTCAAAGGTTGAAGTAAAAAGCGTACGAGTGATCCAAATGGCTGCTAGTAGATAAATGTTTCTCAGCACTCCTGGTTGTGAGTCAACGAGGCCAACGACAATTCGTGCAATCACAAGAGCATGAGTGATGACAAGAAAAATCGAAATCGCTGCGCCGAAAACCGAGACAAAGAAAAGCCTGCGGCTACTGCGTTGAGTCAGCAGTAGCCGCAGATCGGCAGATTTCATTGATGCAGAATGTGGCTTGCTGTATCTAGGACACCACGTTCAGGGTTTGTAATCTGAGATGCACTGACTCTCTTGCGGAAGACCCAGTATGTCCACCCCTGATAGAGCAGAACAAGTGGAGTCATAATTACCGCAACAACAGTCATCACCTTTAACGTGTACGGCGTACTTGATGCGTTTCTGATTGTGAGATCAAAAGCGGCACCCAGTGAACTTGGCATCACACGGGGGTAGAGAGCAAAGAAGAGCGTGGAGACGAAGGTAAGGATGGTTCCGGCTGAGAAGATAAATGCCCAACCCTCACGTCCTCTGAGTGTCATCGCTAATCCAGCAACCCATGAAAGGGCTACAACGAGTGAGAGTACGACGACAACTCCATCAATTGCTGGAAGCATCATATTTGTCCAGAGCAAGAAACTCACCGCAGCGAGAGCTGCAACCAGTCCCACCTTGAGTGCAATTGCACGAGCACGGACGCGAATTTCTCCCGCAGTTTTCAGTGATAGGAAGATCGCGCCATGGGTAATGAATACGCTCAAGGTGACTACTCCGCCAAGAAGTGCATAAGGATTAAGTAGGTTGAAGAATCCACCTACATACTCGATATGGCCTTCTGCAGATTTCTCCAGAGGAACTCCACGCACGATATTTGCAAACGCTACTCCCCATAGAAGAGCTGGAATCAAACTGGAGATAACGATGGCAATATCCCAGCGCTGTCTCCACTGTGCCTTTCCGTATTTGCTGCGGTATTCGAATGCAACACCACGAACAATGAGTGAGATCAAGATGAGAAAGAGTGGAAGGTAAAAACCACTAAAGAGCGTGGCATACCACTCTGGGAAAGCCGCAAATGTTGCACCGCCTGCGACCAATAACCAGACTTCATTTCCGTCCCAGACTGGACCAAGAGTCGTCAAGACCGCTCGTCGATCTGCTTCATTTTTTGAGACGAAGGGCAAAAGTATTCCAACACCAAAGTCGAAACCTTCCAGAATGAAATATCCGATCCAAAGGACTGCGATAAGGAGGAACCATGTTGTTTCTAGTGACATTTTCAATTACCCCCTAGTAAGCCATCACGAGTGGTTTTGAATCAGAGCCGCCTAATTGCGGATCTTCATAATCAAGTTCGGTTGCTGGACCATTCTTGATGACCTTCAATACGAGACCGATTTCAATAAATGCCAACACTCCGTAGAGCAAAGTGAAGACAATCATTGTGAATAGAACTGACCCGGCAGAGACAACTGCACTTACGCCATCTTCGGTTTTAATCAAACCAAATACTGCCCAAGGTTGACGTGCAGATTCTGTAAAGATCCAACCGAATGAGTTAGCTAGAAGCGGCAAGAACGGCATTGATATCATCGCCGGTAGTAACCACCGACCATGTGGTAATCCACCTTTACGCATCTGCCATAAGACGAGTGCAGCAAAGAGAAACGCTAGTGCGCCAAAGCCGATCATCAACCTGAAACCCCAATAAGCGATTGGAATATTTGGTGTGTAATCACCAGGGCCATAGGTCTGCTCATATTCTTTCTGCAGATCGTTGATTCCCTTAACGGTTCCATCGACATCTCCGGTGGCCATAAAGGAGAGGACGGACGGGACATCAATCTGAAAGACAGAGCGCGTTCCATCCAAAGTACCTATGGTCAAAAGTGAAAGTGGTGCATTGGATGTTGTCTCATAGAGAGCCTCTGCTGCTGCCATCTTCATTGGCTGTTGTTCAGTCATGATCTTGGCTGTGTAATCGCCGGTAACGGAGATGACGATAAAGCTCAGGATCATGGTGACCGCACCAAGCTTGAGAGTTGGACGAGCCATCTCTATATCTTTCTTCTTAATGATCAACCAGGCTGAGATTGCTGCAATGAATGCGCCGCCTGTAAATATTGCTGATGGGATTGTGTGGAAGAAGGTTGCAAGCGCGGTTTTCTGAGTCAGAACCTCAACGATGCTCGTGAGTTCAGCTCTACCTTTTTCGACATTGATGACATACCCCACTGGATGCTGCATCCACGCATTAGCTGCCAGAATAAAGTAGGCAGAGAGAAGAGTTCCAGTTGCTGCTAACCAGATTGAAGCAAGGTGGATTTTCTTTGGAAGTCTGTCCCAACCAAAGATCCATAAACCTAAGAAAGTACTCTCGAGGAAGAACGCTATGAGGCCTTCCATGGCAAGAGGTGCGCCAAAGATATCGCCAACAAATCGGCTATATGAAGACCAGTTCATTCCAAATTGGAACTCTTGGACAATTCCAGTTACTACGCCAATTGCGAAATTTATGAGAAATAACTTTCCAAAAAATTTAGTTGCTCGCAGATACTTCACCTTATTTGTTCGATACCAGGCAGTTTGCATTCCAGCTACAAGGAAGGACATGCCAATGGTGATTGGGACAAAGAGGAAGTGATAAACCGTTGTGATGGCAAATTGCCATCTGGCGAGATCGAGTGCTTGCATTTAGCGTCACTCTCCATTTCTGAGTTGCTCTACCAACTCACTGCCTATTTTCCGCGCGCGAAATTTCAAAGAAAGAGAAAAAGTAGAGAAATAGCTGTGGGCCGCCTCACCACCATTTTTTACGCGTAAAATTCTGAGTGCCATCCCTCATTCCTGCCGACCAGCGGGCGATTGGCCGACACACCCCTTGTCTTGATACCCTTCTGCCCTGCCGGATCGGCCATATGGCCTGGTTCGTCAACTGATCAAGAATTCACGATTGAAGATTAAAAAGGAGTACTGCTGTGGCATCAACATGCGATATCTGTGGCAAAGGGCCCAGCTTCGGTAACAATGTTTCACACTCTCAGGTAAAGACACGTCGTCGCTGGAATCCAAACATTCAGCGCGTACGCACACTCGTTGGCGGCTCAACAAAGCGCCAGAATGTCTGCACATCATGCCTCAAGGCTGGAAAAGTTACCCGCTAATTCATCTTTATTGAAAATGGCGCCACATCTGTGGCGCTTTTTTCATTTCAAGGCCAGTAACTCCAGAACCCTTCCTTACCTCTCCAATTCGGATTCCAGGAAGCTCGATACCCGTAGCAACAAACACATGGTCTTCACCGCCGCCAAGAATCCATTCAAAGACATCAACACCGAGAGACTGAGCTAGCAGTGAGAGCTCATTGAATTCGTAGGCGCTCTCAATCAGTGCAGTGTCGATATGAAGGTTTACACCCGATGCCTCGGCAATGGATTGGCAAGAAATGAGAAGCGCATCGCTGGTGTCTGTCAGCGCACTGGCTCGAGTGAAGTCGATTCCATAGTCAAGTGATGGTGCACGGAATTCGTTGAGTGCCATTGCATGCACGGCATGCACGGCTTCAATATCGTGTGTGAGCATATGTAGACCAGCAGCTGACCAGCCTGTGAGAGATGAGATGTAAATTCCGTCTCCAACCTGTGCTCCTGATCGCGTAATCGCTCGCTCAACACTTCCGATGGCTGTCATCGCAATAGAGATTGCACTCGCTCGAGCGATATCGCCACCAACAATCCGTGCACCAGTCTTGTCGGCCTCATGTTTAATTCCCTCGGCAAGTTCTCGAACACGCTCAAGGCCCTCATCTCCGACTAACGAGAGAGCAACAACCAGGTACTGCGGCTTGGCACCCATTGCCAAAACATCTGCGATGTTTGCAGCGGTGACCTTGCGACCAATATCAAAGGCATTTGACCAACGTTTATTAAAGTGAATGTCCTCGACTGCCACATCGGTTGTGATCACTTGCTGAGAACTTCCACGCACAACGGCTGCATCATCGCCAATTCCAACGAGAATGTCATCGGAGGATTGAGTCTGGAATACAGAGGCAACGAGTGAAAGGAGCTCTTGCTCGGAAAATCCCATAGCGCCAAGCCTAGATGATGAGGTACCTTTTGGTCATAGCAACGTTAACTTGAGCGAAAGGAAAACATGATGTCTGTACAGGTATTTATCTTGATTCAAACCGAAGTAGGAAAGGCATCATCTGTTGCCGCAGCTGTTGGTGCTATTCCAGGAGTAACGCTCTCAGAAGGAGTTACTGGACCTTACGATGTGATTATGCGCGCCGAATCTCTCTCAATGGAAGATCTTGGTCGTTCAATTCTTGCAAAGGTTCAAGCGGTGCCAGGAATTACTCGCACCCTTACTTGCCCTGTAACTACTTACTAATTTCTTACTAATTTCCTAGTACACCATTATTGCGTGTAAGCGCGCTGACGAGCAGGTGTGTAATCACTTCTGTATAACCAACGCCACTGGCTGCCCACATCTTGGGAAAGACTGATGTTGCTGTAAAGCCCGGCATCGTATTGAGCTCGTTGATTATCACTTCACCATTTGGCGTTAAGAAGAAATCAACACGAGCTAAGCCACTACATCCGAGTGCAACAAATGCCTCTACCGCTCTGCTCTGAATCTGAGCGGCGATCGCTTCTGAAATAGGTGCTGGCAAAGTGATACTCGTAGCACCATCGAGATACTTTGCTTCAAAGTCATAAAACTCAAATTTGGAATCAATCTCTATCTGTCCCACAATTGATGCCTCTGGCTTACCGTTGATTTCCAACACCGCGCATTCAATCTCGCGGCCAATTACAGCATTTTCGACCATCGCCTTGGGATCAAAACGGTGAGCCTCTTCAACTGCAGCGGTTAAGTGCTCAGCTGATTTAACTTTCGTAGTCCCGCGACTCGATCCCCCACGTGCGGGTTTAACGAAGACGGGATAGCCGAGTGTTGCAACATCTGCAGAGAGCGACCCTTTATTGGACTTCCAATCAGATTGGCGAATGACTAAGCCTTCTGCAACTTTAATTCCATGGGCTGCAAATATTGGCTTAGCAAATGATTTATCCATCGCAACAGCAGATGCCAAAACTCCAGAGCCCACAAAAGGAATATCTGCAATCTCTAGAAGTCCTTGAATAGTTCCATCTTCTCCATATGGGCCATGCAGAACCGGAAAGACGATTTCAATGCCGAGAGATTTTCCTTCAACAGAAAAACCTTCTGGTGAGACCGAAACAGGCTTGCCATCTTCTGGAACGACGGGAAGAACTCCATTACTTATAGATAGCTTAAAACCTTCGGGAATAAGCACCCAACTACCTGATTGAGTAATGCCAATAACTACAGGGTCGTAGAGTGTGCGATCAATAGCGCTGAGCACTCCCCCAGCTGATGTGCAGGAAATTTCATGCTCACTGCTACGTCCGCCACAGATAATTGCTACGCGGATAGTCATCGGATGAAGTTTTCGGCTTGAGTCGTAATCTCCATCAAGCGAGCCAGGGCCTGTTCTGGAGTGAGAGAACCATTGACGATATCGGCAACTGCCTCAATGACAGGAACTTCAACACCTACGCGGTGCGCGATTTCGACGATCGCACCAGATGATGCAACGCCTTCTACCGTCTTTGCACCCTGAGCAACAGCCATCTCCATCGATCCGGTCTTTCCAAGAAGTTCGCCGAAGGTTCTATTGCGTGAAAGCGGCGACCCACATGTAGCAACGAGATCGCCCATTCCTGCAAGACCGGCAGCACTAAGTGGATCTGATCCATGTGCAGCACAGAGTCGGGCAACTTCGTTAAGTCCGCGAGTAATGAGCATCGCTTGCGTATTTTCGCCGTAACCCATTCCAATGGAGATTCCAACAGCTAGTGCAATCACGTTCTTAATCGCACCTGCTAATTCGCAACCAAGTAAATCCACTGATGTGTACACGCGGTAATAGGGAGTGCGAAAGAGTTCGCGGACATTCTCGGCAACTGCCTGAGATGTCGATGCAGCGACCGCTCCTGCTGGTTGGCGCAAGATAAGTTCATCAGCCAGATTCGGTCCAGTCAGGATTGCAATTTTATGTTTGCCGAGTACCTGTTCAATGATCTCGGTCATACGTAGCATCGTTGACACTTCAATACCTTTGAGCGTACTCACGATGGTGCAATCGACTGAGAATCGAGGCTTCCACTCGTTGAGCGTTGCTCTTAGTTGTGTGGAAGGAATAGCAAGGACATAGGTCTGACTGAAAGCAAAAGCTTCGTCGAGATCTGTTGTTGCGCGAAGTTCGGTCGGAAGCACTCGGCCTGCAAGGTAGCGCTGATTTGTATGTGAGCCGTTAATCTCGCCAATAGTCTCAGCGTTGCGACCCCAAAGCAGAACTTCATTGCCACCATCGCAGAGCACCTGGGCAAGGGTTGATCCCCAAGCTCCTGCGCCGAAGACAGTAATTCTGCTCATTACTTCTTCTCACCTTTTCTAAAGTTTCCCGTGCGGGGTAAATCGGATGTATGAGGGTCAAAGATAGCCGCAGGACGTTGCTGGCCGCGAATTTCCTCTAGGAGCGCGGTAATCGCCCTCATGATTTCCGCCGTAGCCTCAACCATCGCGGCAGGATCTTCCTCTTTTCCATACCAACGCGAGAGATCAACAGGCTCACCTACGCGATAGCGAACCGTAGCTCGAGGGAATATTCGCAATTTCTTGCGGTACGGAGGTATGACTTGTTGCGTCCCCCACTGCGCAGCTGGATACACAGGTACTTGAGCGATGACTGCCAAACGTGCAGCCCCGGTCTTTGCAATCATTGGCCAACAATCTTTATCTCGAGTCAGAGTTCCTTCAGGATAGACACCGACGAGATGGCCCATCTCAAGTAATCGAAGTGCATACTGCAACGCAACGCGCGCTTCTTTACTTTCTCGCTCTACCGGAATCTGTTCTGCCGCCAAAAGAATTTTCCCAATAATCGGAACTCTAAAGACTTGGGATTTTCCAAGAAATCTTGGTGTTCGCCCGTGTGAGTAGAGAAAGAAGGCAAGTGCAAAGGCATCCATATATGAGACGTGGTTTGAAACGACAATGAGCGGACCACTCTTTGGAATCTTCACCCCTTCTCGATAGTCATAACGAGCAACGAGCTTCATGATGGGAATCAGGATTGAAGCACCGAATCGAAATGTCGGAGTGACTCCGAGTGGGTACCCGACAGGAGGATTGAAGCGAATCTTGAGGGGCTTGGAACTCCCAGCACCTGATCTCGACATGGTGTAATTCTAAGTCGCGCTGCGCACTTTGTGGGCTGCTGGGAAGTGAAATTAAGGCAAAAAATAAGGCCCACGCGCAATGCGTGGGCCTTATTAAAGAAGAGAATTACTTCTTCTTACGAACAACCTTCTTCTTAGCAGCCTTCTTAGGAGCTGCCTTGCGAACAACCTTCTTCGCTGCCTTCTTAGGAGCCTTCTTCGCAACCTTCTTCTTAGCAGCCTTCTTAGGAGCTGCCTTCTTTGCTACAGGCTTTGCAACTGGCTTTGGCTCTGGCTTTGGAGCTGGAGCGAGTTTGCGATCGCCAGCAACAATTTCCTTGAGAGCCTTAGCTGGCAAGAAACGAGCCTTCTTTGAAGCCTTGATCTTGATTGTCTCGCCGGTGAATGGGTTACGACCCATACGTGCCTTGCGATCAACCTTCTTGAACTTACCGAAATCGTTGATCATGACATCTTCGCCACGCGCCATTGTGCGTGTAATTGTGTCAAAAACGATATCTACAGCGTGAGCTGCATCCTTCTTGCTGTCGTTGAAGTGTGGGGCCAACGCGGCAATGAATTGGGCCTTATTCATCAAAATCCCCTTAGTTTTACGCTTAAAATTAAGCTTTTGCTTAACCTGTGTAAAACTTAAACTAGGTATAGGGGTGATGCCTACATTAAGGTGGGCGTGTCGCAATTTAATATTTCAAAGAAATCGCACTTTTTACGCGTAAAAAACCCTCATTCATCAGTTGAGAGTTTTACAGATCTCAATCACCCTCAGCGTGAAAAGCCTTATTTCACGCTTGTTTTTAACTCTTACGAGCGAATTGGAAGCGTTGCAGGCTTATGTGATGCGCGTTTTTCTTCAAATGCATCGATGGAATCAGTCTGTTTCAAGGTTAATCCGATGTCGTCGAGGCCTTCCATTAGGCGCCAACGCGTGTAGTCATCGATTGCAAATGGATGAGAGATCGATCCATATGAAACTGTGCGGCTCTCCAAATCAACAGTGATTTCTGTCGTGGGATCTGCCTCAACGGCTGCCCACATGGCCTCAACATCTGCTTGCGGCAGAATCACAGTCAGAAGTCCACCCTTGAGCGAATTGCCACGGAAGATATCTGCAAAGCGAGAAGAGATAACTACCTTGAAGCCGTAGTTCTGCAGGGCCCACACTGCGTGCTCACGTGAAGAGCCTGTTCCAAAATCTGCTCCGGCAAGGAGGACGGTGCCTGCTTTGAACTCTGCCTTGTTGAGTACAAACTCTGGATCGTTGCGCCAGGCTGCAAAGAGTCCATCTTCAAAACCGCTGCGAGTAACGCGCTTGAGGTAGACAGCTGGAATGATCTGATCGGTATCAACGTTGCTACGACGTAGCGGAACTCCGGTACCTGTGTGCTTGATGAATTTCTCCATTGTCATATCTCCTTACAAATCCGCAGGCGAAGAGAGTTTTCCGCGGAGTGCGGTAGCTGCTGCAACGAGTGGGCTCACCAAGTGAGTACGTCCACCTTTTCCTTGGCGACCTTCGAAGTTGCGGTTGGACGTTGATGCTGATCGCTCTCCGACAGCTAGCTGATCAGGATTCATTCCAAGACACATAGAACATCCGGCATTTCGCCACTCTGCTCCGGCATCGATAAAGACCTTATCTAGACCTTCTGCCTCTGCCTGTAAGCGAACTCGCGCAGATCCAGGCACAACTAACATGCGAAGTGTTGAGGCAATCTTCTTACCCTTAACAACTTCTGCGGCGCTGCGAAGATCTTCGATTCGGCCATTGGTACATGAGCCCAAGAAAACAGTGTCAATAGCTATCTCTTTGAGGGGTGTGCCGGCGGTGAGTCCCATGTACTCAAGTGCGCGCTCTGCTGATGCGCGCTCTGATGAATCTGCATAATCTGCAGGATTTGGAACGCTGCCATTAAGTGGCAAACCTTGGCCAGGGTTGGTACCCCATGTTACAAATGGCTCGAGATCATCTGCGCTGAGATCAACTTCAACATCAAATTGTGCATCACTATCGGTGAAGAGCGTCTTCCAGTAAGCAAGTGCCTCATCCCAATTGTGCGGTGCGTGTGGCTTGCCCTTGATATATGCAAATGTAGTTTCATCAGGTGCGATAAGACCAGCGCGGGCGCCTGCCTCAATAGACATATTGCACACTGTCATGCGGCTCTCCATTGAGAGAGCGCGGATTGCGCTTCCGCGATATTCAATAATGTAGCCCTGTCCCCCACCTGTGCCAATTTTGGCAATAATGGCAAGGATGATGTCTTTTGATGTAACCCCTGGCTTCAGGCTTCCCTCAACATTGATCGCCATTGTCTTTGGGCGAGTTGATGGGAGAGTCTGAGTTGCGAGAACGTGCTCAACTTCAGATGTACCAATTCCGAATGCGATAGCTCCAAATGCACCATGTGTTGATGTATGTGAATCTCCGCAAACAATTGTCATTCCTGGCTGTGTGATTCCAAGCTGTGGACCAACTACGTGGACCACTCCTTGATCGAGATCACCGAGTGAATGCAGGCGAACACCGAACTCTTTGCAATTTGCACGAAGGGTATCTACTTGAAGTTTTGAAACTGGATCTGCAATGGGCTTTAGAATATCTAGCGTCGGCACATTGTGATCTTCAGTAGCAATAGTTAAGTCTGGGCGACGCACAGTGCGGTTCGTTTGACGCAATCCATCAAATGCTTGTGGACTCGTTACTTCATGTATGAGGTGGAGATCAATATAGAGAAGGTCTGGCTCACCATCAGCCTGGCGAACAATATGTTCTGCCCAGATCTTCTCTGCAAGTGTCTTTGCCATCGCTGCCCCTTTTTCCTAAATATTTGCATCTCACTAGGTGGGATGTTAATATCACCTAGTGGATAGAAAGAATAGCGGAGTCGGCGTATTAGATAAAGCCGTAGCGATTTTAGCCACCTTAGAATCTGGCCCACACTCACTCGCTGAACTTGTGGCGGCCACAGGTATCGCCCGCCCCACCGCTCACCGTTTAGCGGTTGCTCTCGAATTTCACCGTTTAGTAACCCGTGATCTCACCGGGCGATTTATTTTAGGTCCTCGCTCTGGCGAACTTGCAGGTGCAGCAGGTGAAGATCGTTTACTTGCTGCTGCTGGTCCTGCACTTGCCGCTCTCCGTGATGCAACAGGGGAATCCGCTCAGCTCTATCGTCGTCAAGGAGATATCCGAATCTGCGTCGCAGTTGCCGAGCGTCTATCAGGTCTGCGCGATTCAGTTCCGGTCGGTGCATCGCTAACAATGACTGCAGGTTCTGCTGCTCAAATACTTTTAGCGTGGGCAGATTCTGAGAAGCTTCATCGCGGATTAAAGAATGCGCGCTTTACCGCCGCTCACCTTGCTGCAGATCGTCGTCGTGGTTGGGCGCAATCTGTAGGAGAGCGCGAAGCAGGCGTTGCTTCAGTATCTGCACCTGTGCGCGGACCTAATGGAAAAGTTATCGCAGCAGTCTCAATTAGCGGTCCTATCGAAAGACTTGGCCGCCAACCAGGGCGTTTACATGCCGCCTCGGTTGTCGCAACGGCCACTCGCTTGAGTGAACACTTAGCCAAGCCTTAACGATCGAGAAGTTCAAGCTCTCGTAGTACGCGACTGATTATTGAAAAGTTGAATCCCTTGCGTTGCAGGAGAGATTGGATTCTGCGGATCTGCACATCTGGTTCAAGGCGTGACATCGTGTTGTACTTCTTAAAGCCGAGATCGAAAGCTGTGCGATATTCAGATTCATCATCTATCTGATCGAGAGCCTCATCAATCTGCTCTTGAGTAACACCCTTCTGGCGAAGCTCGCTTGCGATAATTCGCTTCGAGATCTTCTTATGGCCATGTCGGGATGTCGCCCAAGCAATTGCAAAATCTGCATCGTTGATAAGTCCTGCTTCGGTAAGTCTGAAGATCACCGCAGCAGCAACATCATCTTCGACGCCTCGTGTTTTCAAGTGAGCCAGGAGCTCGCCCTTACTTTTCGCTCGCGCCACAAGTGCGTTGAGCGCAATTGTGTGAGCTACTTCGTAAGGGTCAAGCTCCTGACCACCTGAAGAAGATCCTCGCGGAACCTTTGCATAGTGGAGTGAAATTAGAACTCAACCTCTGCTGCTGCTTCATCGATCTCAGCAATGAGCTCTGCATCAACTTCAACAGGGACAAATGAGGCGCGAATACGAGATTCGATATC
>Ga0209442_1001607_pt1 | contig 12670 bp, 8 predicted proteins | sample LauGreSBDMM110DD_2_FD_187565 | JGI IMG/M metagenome (GOLD analysis project Ga0209442, IMG submission 187565) | Freshwater lake microbial communities from Lake Michigan, USA - Sp13.BD.MM110.DD (SPAdes) (version 2) | ecosystem: Environmental > Aquatic > Freshwater > Lake | place: Lake Michigan, USA...
GAATACAGAAGCTGCTGTTAATAAACATGGGATCATGATTACACCGAACCAACCTACGTAAAGACGGTTTTCAGTTGATGTAATAAAATCACAGAAACGAGCCCACAGGCTTGAATTTTCACGACGTTCTAAAATAGCTGTCATAATAAAGAAGAGATAATAATTTTAAATTGTTTCTCCGAAAAACAAGTATTGTTTTTAAATAATTTGCATATTTAAAATCAAGTGTTTTGTTAAATAAATAGTTTAGCAAAGTTGTTCTCTATTCCTTCAGTGTTGGTGTCGAATTTGAAATTTTTTAATTAAAGAGTAAAGCTCCTGCCTTAGTTAATGAACAATGGAAAAAAATCAGCTTTAGCTTTCTCCCTAAGTGGAAAAATTAGAGGCCTTTCAGGATAACTTTACTTTTTAGTTAAAGCTCTTCCGGTAAACGTCGGCCTATTTAATTAATAGTAGTTTCATCGTAAAACCATGAGTTTCACCATGAGCAAAGCCAATGGCTTTGCTCTTTAGCTAAAGCCATAAGTTTCACTAGTGGTGAAACTCTTAGTTTCACCATGAGCAAAGCTAATGGCTTTGCTCTTTTGCTAAAGCCATAGAAATGATTCCTTACCTGTTTTTCGAATCCTATTTCTATTTTCATTAAAGAAATTAGGAAAAATAAAGTAAAATTTTACTTTCTAAAAAAATGAGTAAAGTAATTTCACATTAATCTCCTAATTTATCACCAGTTCTAAATTTCTAAAGCATAAGTTCAATTAAGTTATCTTATTTAGTGGTTTCGTGATTGAATTGATTATTGAGCTTTAGGTAAAAGTTAAAGCTAATGGTCGTTTTAACAGGCGCGTAGCCCCGTACGTCACACATGATTTTTGATGCTGTGACGTGTGACGTACAGCTTAATTTGTATAGGAAGGGCCGCCCCAGGGTGGACCTTCCTATATTAAAAACGCGTAAATATTCATAAATGTTAATCGTGAATTCTAAACGAAAACTTGTGGTACAAAGATTTGAGGTACAAAGATTTGAGGATCACAAAAGGAATGTTCTGTGACCTAGAAAAATGTCAACAAAAAGTCAAAAAAAAGAATAAATTTTATTAAGTTTTAGCTCGATATCACAGGGAAAAATAGCTATACGTCACACACCTTTTTTAAAAGGTTAGTCACACGAAACGTTTTAACAGGCGTGTAGCCGTTGGTGTTACGGGCAATGCTAACGCCAAAAACTTTCGAAAATTTGAAAAAAAAAATAAAAAAAGAAGTAAATAGAGGTAGTAAAAAGGGGTTAAAATTTACTATTGGAATAAAAGCAAAGTTGACAAAAAAAAGTGAACTGGTAAATTTAGAAGTAGGAAATGTTCTAAAAACACTTAAATTCAAATTAACAGAATTAAGATTAAAAAATATTTATGGAGAGTTTGATCCTGGCTCAGGTTGAACGCTGGCAGCATGCTTAACACATGCAAGTTGAACGAGATTGAAGATTTTTCGCAAGAAAGAACTTTAGTTGCAGTAGCGAACGGGTGAGGAACACGTAAGAATCTACCTTTTGGAGGGGGATAACATTGGGAAACCGCTGCTAATACCCCATAATGCTGAGGAGCTAAAGATGGAAACATCACCAAGAGAGGAGCTTGCGTCTGATTAGCTAGTTGGTGAGGTAACTGCTCACCAAGGCAACGATCAGTAGCTGGTCTGAGAGGATGATCAGCCACACTGGGACTGAGACACGGCCCAGACTCCTACGGGAGGCAGCAGTGAGGAATTTTCCGCAATGGGCGAAAGCCTGACGGAGCAATGCCGCGTGGAGGAAGAAGGTCCGTGGATTGTAAACTCCTTTTCTCAGGGAAGAATAAATGACTGTACCTGAGGAATAAGCACCGGCCAACTCTGTGCCAGCAGCCGCGGTAAGACAGAGGGTGCAAGCGTTAACCGGAATGATTGGGTGTAAAGCGTCTGTAGGTGGTTTCGGAAGTCGAATGTCAAATCCCAGGGCTCAACCCTGGACCGGCATTCGAGAACTCCGAGACTTGAGTATGGTAGGGGCAAAGGGAATTCCCTGTTTAGAGGTGAAATTCATAGAGATAGGGAAGAACACCAGTGGCGAAGGCGCTTTGCTGGGCCAAAACTGACACTGAGAGACGAAAGCTAAGGGAGCAAATAGGATTAGATACCCTAGTAGTCTTAGCCGTAAACGATGGATACTAGATGCTGCCAAAAGCGGTGTCGTAGCTAACGCGTTAAGTATCCCACCTGGGGAGTACGGACGCAAGTCTGAAACTCAAAGGAATTGACGGGGGCCCGCACAAGCAGTAAAGAAAACTCCAGAATCTGCTGCGCCGAAAAGTAATTTTCGGTAGTCTTTAAATGCAAGTGGGCCCTTTTTTTAATAAGCAGCCTGTAAAGGTAGGCAATCTCCAGCTCATAACGGTGAAAACCTACTGCTAGTTTTAGCAATGGCAATACCGTGGGAATCAAGAGCGAGGCCTTTAAGCTTTACTCTTGACCCGTAACGACTGACTCGTCCCAGAATTCTGGGAGTTTCTTCTAGTAAATAGGAGAAATAATGAGAAGAATGGTTAAAGTCTTAACTAACTTAGTTGAGATTTCATTCACACGCTGGCCCTTTTTATAGATTTTTATCAGAAGAACTTACAAAAACACACAAATTCAAATTATGCAAACACAAACGATACAAACAACAGAAATGAGCTGGCCTCGTTTCATCGGATTACTACAAACTGATGGATCGTTTATATTCTTTTGGGAAGCGGATAAAACACTTAAACCAAAAGTAATATTAACAGCAGGATTAAAAAACCAATACATGCTCTCTAATGTAGTAAAGCCATGGTTACAAACCCAAGGAATACTCAGTCAGATCCAAAAAAAGACTGGCGAAAGTGGTATAACTTACAACCTATCTGTCGAAAGACAGGACCAAGTCCTAAAAGTTATAGATAAAATTGACCAATGTTCAGCAAAGCAGCTCGCACAACTACTCGACGAAAAACTTACAGACTACTTAGTACTAAAGCACGTGTTAAAGCGTACAAAAGAAAAGAAGACTGGGAAAACTAAAGATGAGCGTGTGGCGATTTTCAAGCCGTTAGTTGATTTAAAAACGATTTTGTTAGAAAAAAACAAAGCCAAAAATCACCAAGATAGCGAAAAAAAGCGTGCAGAAACTGAAAAAAAGTTAGAAATATCTGACACAAAAGGATGCGGAGCAGCGCTATATATAGATTTAGTGGCTCAGTCTAAGCAACTAAGCAGCCAATTTGTAAAAAAGTTTGGCGAAACGGGCGAAAATTGTACGAGTTACTCAATTGAACTGGGGCAATATGTAGCAGGTATCATCGATGGTGACGGCTCTTTCCAAGTAAATTTTATTATCCACGAAGATAAGAGACCAAACTATGAATTCAAACCAGCATTCACTCTAACAGACGGTGGATTGGCTACAGAAAAACACAGTATCTTTGAACTCTTCAATCGGTTTTTTGGTAATTCTACCAAGGTGCAACCTGTTCAGGACGGTAAAAACTTCCGTCTCACGATAAACTCTGAAAAGGTATTATCGCAAATGGTGCAGTTTATTCCTAAAGTTCAGCTAGTTCTTGTTAAAAATATCACACGTTTTACCACTATGAAACAAGTTGTAGGCAATAAAAGCAAGCTTGGCACAGATCAAGAGTTCGCTTTATTGGTAAGTGAAAGCATCGAAATGAACTTTGCTGACTCTGAACAATACCGAAATTATAAACGTCAAGATAGAGACGCTATTATAAACAAGTATTTTGAAGATTCGCGTAAGACTTTTTAGTAAATTCTAAGTAAACAAGGTGAAGGTATAGTCTAATCCTTATAAAAAAATAAGGTATTTCCATCTAATAATGGGATTATGGGGTTTAATTCGATGCAACGCGAAGAACCTTACCAAGATTTGACATGCTGAAAATCTTTCAGAAATGGAAGAGTGCCTGAAAAGGAATTTAGACACAGGTGGTGCATGGCTGTCGTCAGCTCGTGCCGTAAACATTTTGCGGCTAGCACAAAGAAATTTCGCTAGAAAAAAACTTAGCTCAAACGGTGGAACCTAAAGCATTTAAGCCAAGGTAATACCGTAGGTAGTAAGTTTTTAATTAATTAATTAAAAACTTACCCCTCTAACGACTCAACGCTAAGCTCTTCAGATTAAAAAACTGAAGGTGATGGTATAGTCTGATTCTGTAAGAAATTGCAGGCCGAGAAATTCTTGAGCTTTAGCTTAAGAGTAAAGCTAAAAAGCTTTATTCTTGTTAAATTCAGGTCTTTCACAAGCATTTAACGTAATGAAGGTGTTTGGTTAAGTCCAGCAACGAGCGCAACCCTTGTCTTTAGTTATTGAAATAGTTTACTATTTCCGTCTAAAGAGACTGCCGGTGTAAGCTGGAGGAAGGTGAGGATGACGTCAAGTCAGCATGCCCCTTACATCTTGGGCGACACCCGTAATACAATGGTTAGGACAATCAGAAGCGATCTCGCGAGAGCTAGCGAATCTGCTAAACCTTAACCTCAGTTCGGATTGTAGGCTGCAACTCGCCTGCATGAAGCCGGAATTGCTAGTAATCGCCAGTCAGCCATATGGCGGTGAATACGTTCCCGGGCCTTGTACACACCGCCCGTCACATAGAGAAAGGAGATCACTAGCGAAGTGGCCTAGTTTAACCTGCAAAGGAGAACAGCTCCGACCTAGGGGTTTCTAATTTCTATGAAGTCGTAACAAGGTAGGGCTACCGGAAGGTGGCCCTGGATCACCTCCTTCTTAAGGAAAATATAAAGAGCAAAGCTTCGCGCTATTGCTCTGAAACATAAATGTAATAAATTGAGAAATTTTAGTTTTCGTTTTTACTGAAACTAAAATTTCTCACTTATTCATTTACTTTTGTTGCTAATTGCAACAAAACAAATTTAGCATTCAGCATTCAAATTTGATCGCATTTTGCGATTCTAACATAAATTCTCGGTGGGCTATTAGCTCAGGTGGTCAGAGCGCACCCCTGATAAGGGTGAGGTCGCTGGTTCAAGTCCAGCATAGCCCAACCAGAGAAAAAATATTGAAAAGCGTAAGCAATTTCAATGAATTATTTCTTGGCTTTAGCTAAAGAGTAATTTACTCTTAGCTTTCGTTTATCCAATCGAAATTTCACATTTCGGTCGGGGGTATAGCTCAGTTGGTAGAGCGCTGCCTTTGCAAGGCAGATGCCAGCGGTTCGAATCCGCTTACCTCCAACCTAAACAAAAATGAGGATTTTCAAGAATAAACAAAGTTATTTATTAGTAGCCAAGAAAAGGTCAAAAGAATTAAGGCGAACGGTGGAGACCTAGGTACTCAGAGACGATGAAGGGCGCAGATACCGGCGAAACGCTTCGGGGAGCTGGCAACAAGCTTTGATCCGAAGATCCCCGAATAGGGCAACCTTAAAAACTTTTTCATGAATTCATAGTGAAGAAAGAGGCAACCCAGTGAATTGAAACATCTTAGTAGCTGGTGGAAAAGAAAGCAAACGCGATTCCCTTAGTAGCGGCGAGCGAAAGGGGAACAGCCTAAACCGTTTCTTTGAAGCGGTGTAGTGGGAAGACACGAAAAAAATTATTGTTTGAATAGTTTAGAAATAAACTAAAGTATTAGACGAAGCAGCTGAATCCTGCACCATAGATGGTGAAAGTCCCGTAGTCAAAAGCTTAAAACTGTGTCAAATCCCGAGTAGCATGGGGCACGTGAAATCCCGTGTGAATCTGCGAGGACCACCTCGTAAGGCTAAATACTCCTGAGTGACCGATAGCGAAATAGTACTGTGAAGGAAAGGTTAAAAGAACCCCCGTTGGGGAGTGAAATAGAACATGAAACCGTTCGCTGACAAGCAGTGGGAGGATTTTTGAATCTGACCGCGTGCCTGTTGAAGAATGAGCCGGCGACTTATAGGGAGTGGCATGGTTAAGGAATAAAATCCGGAGCCTAAGCGAAAGCGAGTCTGAATAGGGCGAATTCGTCACTTCTTATGGACCCGAACCCTGGTGATCTAATGATGGTCAGGATGAAGCTTGGGTAACACCTAGTGGAGGTCGACATCTTGTACGGGCCTCCTTGTGCGGTAACGCACATAAAAAAATCTGGCTCATATCGATGAACCTGTAACGTTAGTCAAAAAAATATCTAATATAGCTTCCTTGAACGCGATCGAGGTTTAAAACACTCGCGCCGCCGTGTCACGCTATATAGAAAAAGATTTAAAACCGTGGGAATATCGAGGGAAGTCTTTAGAAAAGTTAAAAGCTTTATTAAGACCCCGTAACGACTGACTCGAAAGAGAAGAGTTTAAGACAAAAGTCTTAAGCTAACACGCCAGCACTATACAGTCCAAAATACTAACGTTCACGAGTTTATAAACTTTTATTACAATAATTAATTTTATTTAACCACTTTTATAAAACAATGAATACATTTAATTTAAGAAATTCTTGGACAATAACAGGTCCATGGATAGCAGGTTTTACAGATGCAGAGGGATGTTTTTCTATTTCAATAATCGGAGATAAAGTTAACACTATGCAAGTCAGATGTGACTTTACTTTATGCCAAAAAGATGAATCAACTTTATTAAAATGCAAAGCATTTTTTGACAATCAAATTCAAAAACTTGGAACTAAAGAGCCGATGCTACAAGACTTCAAACCCAAAAAGGATGGATCATACTATCTTAAAATTTCTCGTCAAACTATTCTTTTGCAAGTAATTAAGCCTCTGTTTCAAGAGTGTCCTTTACTTTCTGAAAAATTTCAAGACTATCAACTATTTTTTGCAGTACTGGAAATATACACTAACCCCAATTTGGAAAAACGTGTTAGAGTTTTATACGCAGCGTACTTAATGTTCGCAATGAACACAAAAGGTAACCAGAGAAAAAGAAATCTAAATGATTATGAAAGAATTTTAAAACCAGCTTTTAAAAGTGACCACGAGTGGGATATCGCTCTATCGCAAGTTTTGAAATATAAACAGGACGTTCTATCGATTCCTTTTGTGGATTTCAACAAACCAGGTATTCTTTCAGATGATTACATCGTAGGTCTAATAGTCGGGGACGGATCGTTTCAAAGCTATTTTGCTATGTCTAAAACTAGACCTGGAATACTTCAAAGAACGTTTGACCTCACTTTAGAAGTAGCAGACCAAAATCTTCTATTATTTTATGCGATTGAACGATACATGGGTATTACTTGGGTTATAAAACGTCCAAAAAAAGAAAAGAAAATCTGTGGCGTAACAAAACAAAGAAACCAACTAGACAACATTATTAAACCTTTTTTTCAAAAAAATAGGGACAAACTTCCAGATTTTGCGAAAAAATCCTTTTTAATGTGGGAGTGTGCTGAAGAAATTAACGTCTTATTAAAAGATCGCGCAAACTTTTCAACAAATAAAACACGCCTGATTGAGTTGATTACTAAGGTTTACTACAAATCTGATGATGGCGCTCGCCGAAAAAACTCCTTAGAAACCGTAATAAACCACCTGTTTAGAAGCAATTATCTTGAATAAGTCTTAATTAAAGCGCTAAGTGCATGTATAGATGAAGGTATAGTCTAATCTAATTAGAAATAATTAGTCTTTTAGCCGAACCCACCGATGTTGAAAAATCGGGGGATGAGCTGTCATTAGTTGGAGAAATTTCAATCGAACCAGGAGCTAGCTGGATCTCTCCGAAATGCGTTGAGGCGCAGCGGTAACGATGAGCTGCCTTAAGGGTAAAGCACTGTTTCGATACGGGCTGCGAAAGCGGTACCAAGTCGTGGCAAACTTAGAATATTAGGTATAGCCTTCCGTTAACCAGTGAGACTTGGGGAGATAAGTTCCTATGTCAAGAGGGAAACAGCCCAGATCACCAGCTAAGGCCCCTAAATGGCCGCTAAGTGGAAAAGGATGTGAGAATGCTTAAACAACCAGGAGGTTTGCTTAGAAGCAGCCACCCTTGAAAGAGTGCGTAATAGCTCACTGGTAAAGCGTTCTTGCGCCGACAATGGCCGGGACTAAGCGGCCTGCCGAAGCTGTGAGATTTTTTATTTAAAAAATCGGTAGGAGAGCGTTCCGCTGAGGGTGAAGCTTTTTTGGAAAAAAGGGTGGACAAAGCGGAAGTGAGAATGTCGGCTTGAGTAACGAAAACATTGGTGAGAATCCAATGCCCCGAAAACCTAAGGGTTCCTCCACAAGGTTCGTCCGTGGGGGGTGAGTCAGGACCTAAGACCAGGCCAAATGGCGTCGTCGATGGAAAACAGGTTAATATTCCTGTACGTTTGAATATGGGAACCGAGGGACGGAGGAGGCTAAACTAGAACTGTTTATGGATTGCAGTGGAAATGTCCAAGATGTTGATAGATTGAACAAAAACAATTTAGAGTCAAGGCATGATCCCGTTTCTTTTTTTCGGAAAAGAGACGCTAGTGATGTCACACTTCCAAGAAAAGCTCGAACACCTCTCTTTTGAGATAAAACATATTCATTCCCTGTACCTGAAACCGACACAGGTAGGCAGGTAGAGAATACCTAGGGGCGCGAGAGAACTCTCTCTAAGGAACTCGGCAAACTGGCCCCGTAACTTCGGAAGAAGGGGCGCCCTCATTTTTTGAGGGTCGCAGTGACCAGGCCCAGGCGACTGTTTACCAAAAACACAGGTCTCCGCAAAGTCGTAAGACAATATATGGGGGCTGACGCCTGCCCAGTGCCGGAAGGTGAAGGAAGTTGGTTATTCCTTTGGAAGAAGCTGACGACCGAAGCCCCGGTGAACGGCGGCCGTAACTATAACGGTCCTAAGGTTAAAAGCTAGCCTTAGTAAAACTAAACTATATGCTGGAAACTCCTCATAGTAAAAAAAATACTAACTGCTTTTTTAAAAGTATGTACAGCTAGACCATACTCATCAATTTGTTCGTTTCTTTTCTGCAGTTTTACTGCTAATATAAAAAACTTAGTCAACAATTGATAGTTAAAATTGGCTAGACAAGGGGACAATCAGCAGGGAAGACTTGTTTTAAGACTAAATCACTAACAGTTTCAACTGTTGATGATAAAATTGTTAAATCTATACTTATAGAATTAACATACAAGAACCCTCAGAGACTATACGTTTGGGGATATGTTGACGAAAAAAAATTATTTATAAACAATAGAAGGAAATTATTAAATATGACAACAAAACTTAATCCGCAATGGATTGTAGGATTCGTAGATGGCGAAGGATGTTTTAATCTCGACGCTCATATCAAAAAAGATATGAAATGGAAAGTGCAACTTCAACCTGAATTTACAGTAGTACAAAATGAAATAGATCTTCAAATCCTATATGCTTTAAAAGAGTATTTTGGATGTGGAACCGTTACCGTAAATCGTACAGATAAATCGGGAACGCGTTGGCAATTTCGAGTAAAATCAATAACGGAATTAACAGAAAAAATTATTCCTTTTTTTGAAGAACACTCGTTAAAAACAAAAAAGAAAATTGAATTTCAATCTTTTCGTACTATTTGTCTTCAAATGAAAGCTAAATATCATCTAAATTCTCTAAAAAACTTTTTAGAAATTGTAGATCAAGGAACTCAACTCAGAGTTCGTCTACGTCCTAAAGCAAAATCTGTTAAATCGACTAAACTTGATGAGCAGATCGCATGTTTAAGAGCAAAGCTTTTGAGCTTTACTCTTTAGCTAAAGCTCAAGAGAAGAACTTCGTTTAAATTCTAATTTATAATCCGTCAAAAATCTAAGATAGAGTCCAGCTCTCCCACTAGAAATTTAGTGGATTCTAAACTTTTTAGCAAAAGCTAACGTTTAGAAATTTGAAAGAAGAGAGGTTAACTGAGCGAAATTCCTTGTCGAGTAAGTTTCGACCTGCACGAAAGGCGTAACGATCTGGGCGCTGTCTCGGAGAGAGACTCGGTGAAATAGACTTGTCCGTGAAGATGCGGACTACTTATACCAGGACAGAAAGACCCTATGAAGCTTCACTGTAGCCTGAAATTGGGTTCGGGCTTTTCTTGCGCAGTCTAGGTGGGAGGCGTTGAAGGTTTTCTTCCGGGAAAATTGGAGCCAAAATTGAGAGACCACTCTGGAAGAGCTAGAATCCTAATGGTGATCCTTGAATCAGGACACTTGACAGTTTCAGGCGGGCAGTTTGTTTGGGGCGAACGCCTCATAAAAGGTAACTGAGGTGTGCAAAGGTTCTCTCAGTCTGGACGGAAATCAGATGGTGAGTGTATATGCAGAAGAGAGCTTGACTGCAAGACCTACAAGTCGAGCAGGGGCGAAAGCCGGCATAAGTGATCCGACGATGCCGCGTGGAAGGGTCGTCGCTCAACGGATAAAAGTTACTCTAGGGATAAAATTAATCGTTGTCCCGCTGCTTCGAAAGAAGCAGACAATTTATTAAGATTCACTACAAACTTGTAGATAAAACCGAGTTAACTGCAAGAACCCATATGAATACGTAATAACTTGGCTTTACAAAGTCAAAGAGGTTACTTTTGGTGTGGCAACTTGCAACGCAGCTGTATTTAAGACCCAAATTTCATTCGGTTTGGTTACAAAGATAAAAGTAACCTAATAAAGTCCACAAAAGCATTAGTAAATAATTGTAAAAAATAGGAAAAGGAGGTAAACATTATTATGAGTAATAAACAAAATGAACAAGACTTACAGAACGTTCAACGACTAGAGAGTGACGTGATCTTACGAATATACTCTCCACGAATGCTTGGCAACTTAGATTTAGATAACACTGAGATACTAATTTCCCGTTTACAGTTTAGCACTAAGTTGATGACATAGTCTGATCTTTAGCATCAAGTTAAAGAAAAAAGGTTTAAAGACCTTTTGATAACACACATGAACAGGCTAATCTTGCCAGAGAGTTCATATCGACGGCAAGGTTTGGCACCTTAACATTTGGGGTCTCGCAGTAGTAATACTGCGATGTCAATCTAGCTATATGCTGGGACGTTCGTCCATTCAATTGGTGTAGATGTTTTGGTACTAACAAAGGCTTTAGCTTTTTTTAGTGAAAATTCAAAACTGCGAATAATCAGCAGGGAAGACCACTGGTTTAATTAACTATGTCCCCTCAACGACTACACGCTGGACAACCATTATTGGTTGATGATATAGTCTGATCTATATAGCGATATATAGAGTAACTTGTATTAAAAAAATACAATTACTGAAATAACTTTAATTGATTGTCATATTAAATGACATTAAAAAACTCTCTAATTAAACAAAAAAACTTTAAACAACATTCCTTATGAAATTACTTGAACAACAAAAAGATTTGTTAATTGGTACATTGTTAGGTGACGGAAATTTACAAACAGAAACTTCTGGTCGAACTTGGCGTTATCGCGCTTTACATAAAGCTGAACATAAAGAATATTTATTTCACAAATATTCAGTGTTACAACCATTATGTAAAAGTCCTCCAATTTATGCTGCCATTGTGGATTCACGAACTAATAAATTGTGTCAAAGATGGTATTTTAATACCACTGTAAATAATAGTTTACGACATTACGGAAACCTATTTTATTCTTTTGATCCAAAAACAAATAAATTAGTTAAAAATGTCCCTAAAAATATTGAACTTTTCTTAACTCCGAGAGCAATTGCTTATTGGTATATGGACGACGGAAGTTTAAAATGGTTAGGAAAATCTAATGCTATGAGAATTTGTACTGAATCATTCAGTAAAGAAGGATTATTTCGTTTGCAAACTGCGTTGAAAAATAGGTTTAATTTAGAGACAAGCTTAGTTAAAAAAACTAATGAAGGTGTTCTCGTTGGTTATCGAATTGCAATTAATGAACAAAATTCATCTAATTTCAGAGAAATTATTCGACCATACCTAGTTGAATGTATGAAATATAAAGTTTCAGACGGTAATAAAAGCCATTTGTAAACTTACTTTTATTATTTATTCAATAGTTTTACTAAATTTTTGGCTTTAGCAAACAAGCTGTAGCTTATGTTTATCAAAAGTTATTTTTAACATACATGCGATGTCGGCTCTTCCTATCCTGGGGCGGTAGTACGTCCCAAGGGTTGGGCTGTTCGCCCATTAAAAGGGAACGTGAGCTGGGTTCAGAACGTCGTGAGACAGTTCGGTCCATATCCGGTATAAGCGCAAGAGTATTGAAGGGAGCCTTCTATAGTACGAGAGGACCTAGAAGGATGAACCTATGGTATACCTGTTCTTTCTCCAGAAGGAAACGCAGGGTAGCTACGTTCAGAGCGAATTACTGCTGAAAGCATCTAAGTAGGAAGTCCACCCTAAGATGAATACTCTCCATTAGGCCGCAGCCAGACTAGCTGATTGATAGGTTCCAAGTCTAAGACTAGTAATAGTTTCAGCTGAGGAATACTAAAGGCCGATTGATTTTGACCTAATAAATATTGAATGGTTACTTAGTAACCATTCATTCCTTTACACTCCAGAGCTAGGCTCTGCAGATATATCCTGGTGATTCATACTGCGTTGGTCCCACACCAATCCATCTCGAACTTGGTTGTGAAACGATGCAGGGGCAAGAAGAACTTTTAGGGAGACTTACTGGAATCTCTTGCCTATTGCCAGGGTGACTTA
>Ga0209442_1001612_pt1 | contig 12631 bp, 11 predicted proteins | sample LauGreSBDMM110DD_2_FD_187565 | JGI IMG/M metagenome (GOLD analysis project Ga0209442, IMG submission 187565) | Freshwater lake microbial communities from Lake Michigan, USA - Sp13.BD.MM110.DD (SPAdes) (version 2) | ecosystem: Environmental > Aquatic > Freshwater > Lake | place: Lake Michigan...
CTTGGTCTTAAGTAAGGAGTGTGAATTAAATGAGAGTAAAACGTGGAGTTCACGCTGCTAAGAAGCGTCGCACAACCCTAGAACGCGCCAGCGGATACCGTGGGCAACGTTCCCGTCTTTTCACAAAAGCGAAGGAACAAGTTACTCACTCAATGGTTTACGCCTTTAACGATCGTAAAGATAAGAAAGGCGATTTCCGTCAACTGTGGATTCAGCGAATCAACGCTGCTGCTCGCGAAAATGGAATGACATACAACCGCTTCATCCAAGGCCTTAAGGCTGCTGGTGTAGAAGTTGATCGTCGTGTTCTTTCTGATATCGCAACGAATGATCCAGCAACATTTAAAACGCTAGTAGATCTAGCGCGCAAAAACGTCGTCACTGCTTAATTTACTCAGCCGACAAATTAGATGATCGAGAGCCTTCACTCACCGCATATCGCGCGGGTGAAGGCTCTTATCTCTTCCCGCGGAAATAAAGAACGTGCAGCGCACGGTGAATTTATCGCCGAAGGTTTGCAATGTGCACGAGAAGCTTTCACTGCAACACAGGGTCCCGGCGTTAAAACGGTATATCTCACCGAAAGTGGAAAGTCGCGTATTGACCAAGCAGGTCTAGATATTTCAAGGGCTGAGGTCGTATTGGTGAGCGAACCAGTAATGGCGGCAATGTCATCAACAATCACGCCACAAGGAATCATCTCTATCTGCTCAGTCGCCGATAACGATTTTTCTAAAGTGAAGCCTTCCGGAGCATCTCGCTATATATATCTTCACGAAATTCAGGATCCAGGCAATGCAGGAACCATTCTGCGCACTGCCGATGCAATGGGGATAGATGCAGTAATAGTTTCGCCAGGAAGCGTGGATATGTACTCCCCAAAAGTAGTTCGCGCCACCGCCGGTTCTCTATGGCACGTTCCACTCTTTACTGGAATAACGCTGTCGCAATTAAGCGAACAGTTTCCTAACGTTGTCAAAATCGCGTTAAGTGCGCAAGGAGATAAATCTCTGCTAGAAGTAAAAGAACTTTCTGATGTTGTGGCGATCTTCGGAAATGAAGCGCGCGGTATTGATGCGCTAATTGGATCTGATGTAATGCAAGTTAGTATTCCTATGACTGGCAATGCCGAGAGCCTCAATCTTGCTGCTGCAGCGGCGATTGTGATCTTTCACCTCTCGCATAACTGATCAAATATCCCTCATTGTTGCAAGGGAGCAGGTTAGAATTCCCGCATGAATCCCGCAGACGCTAAGCGTTGGATCGCTGCTGCCGAAGCTGCTTTTACATCCGCCAAAGATCTGGATGAATTAAAGGTCGCTCGCTTGGCGCACCTCGGAGACAAGGCTGAGATTTCGCTAGCAAGTCGTGCGCTGGGTTCGATGGCGGCGGAAGAGAAAGCAAGCGCTGGCAAGATCATCGGTGAAGGCAAGGCGGTAATCACTGAAGCGCTAGGCCGGGCCACTGCCAAACTTGAGGCTGCTCGTGACGCGAAGGTTTTATTGGAAGAAGTCGTTGATATAACTCTTCCTGTTGATCGCGCACATCGCGGTGGGTTGCATCCGATCTCAATAATAAGAAATGAGATCAGTGATTTCTTTATTGAACAGGGCTACAGCGTTGAAGAAGGCCCCGAACTCGAATCGGGTTGGCTTAACTTTGATGCGCTTAATATCCCGGCCGACCATCCGGCGCGCACCATGCAAGATACTTTCTATATCGAACCAGTTGAATCGGGAATTGTTCTGCGCACACAGACTTCTCCGGTTCAGATTCGTTCCATGTTGGAGAATGAGCCACCTATCTACATGATCTGCCCAGGGCGCACCTTTCGCGCAGATGAATTGGATGCGACTCACAGCCCTGTTTTCCATCAAGTGGAAGGTTTGGTAGTCGACAAAGGCATCACTATGGCGCACCTTAAAGGAACGCTAGATAATTTCGCACAGGCGATGTTCGGCCCAGATGTAACAACTCGTTTGCGTCCATCATTCTTCCCGTTTACTGAACCAAGTGCAGAAGTAGACATTTTCTTTAATGGCCGATGGATTGAATGGGGCGGATGCGGGATGGTAAATCCCAAAGTGTTGGCTACATGTGGCATTGATACCAATATTTACTCTGGATTCGCATTCGGGATGGGGTTAGAACGCACGCTAATGGTGCGCCATAACGTCACAGACATGCATGACATTGTTGAAGGCGATTTGCGCTTTACCCGTCAATTCGGGGTGGGTCTATAAATGCGCGCACCGTTATCTTGGATTCGTGAGTTCGTCGATATTCCAAAAGGAATTTCAGCGGTTCAAATTGCTGAAGGTTTGATTCGGGTTGGTTTCGAAGTTGAAGAGATTATCGAAAGTGGTGCTGGGCTCACTGGGCCACTTAAGTTCGCCAAGGTTTTATCTATCGAAGAGATAACTGAATTTAAAAAGCCAATTCGATATGTGGGCATTGACTGTGGAGAGAAGGAAACCCGCTACGTAATTTGCGGTGCTACAAATTTCGCCGTGGGGGATCTGGTCATAGCCGCACTGCCGGGGGCGGTCCTTCCTGGTGATTTCAAGATCGCAGCTCGCGAAACTTACGGCAAGACCTCCAATGGAATGATTTGTTCATCACGCGAGCTAGGACTTGGTGAGGACCACTCCGGGATTATGGTCTTTGCCGAAGGTGATGTTGCAATCGGTAGCGATGCCATTGCGGGTTTAGAAATCAACGACACGATCTTTGATATCGCAGTCAATCCTGATCGTGGTTATGCGCTAAGCATTCGCGGAATAGCCCGAGAAGTTGCCGGGTCACTTGGCCTTAAATTCGTAGATCCAATAGATGCTCTACGCGACGTTAAATTTGAGAATACCGGCAAAGGAGTTTCCGCCAAGATCGATGACCCAGCCACGGCATCAGTCTTTTATCTACGCACGCTCTCAAACTTTGATCCAACGGCTAGAACACCTATGTGGATGCGCCAACGCATCGAAAAGATGGGAATGCGATCGATCTCGCTAGTAGTCGATGTAACAAATTATGTGATGCTGGAACTTGGCCAACCCTTACACGCGTTCGATAAATCTAAGATTTCTGGTGGATTAACGATTAAACGTGCGGGTAAAGTGCAAGCTTTCACAACGCTAGATGGCCAAGTGCGCCAATTAGATCCAGAAGATTTAATGGTTTGCGATGACAAGTCACCGCTTGCACTCGCTGGCACAATGGGTGGTCAGAGTTCTGAAATCTCAGAAAGCACAACTGATATCGCGCTGGAGGCGGTTCGCTTTGATCCAGTTTGTGTGGCTAAGAATTCTCGTCGCCACAAACTTTCCTCCGAAGCATCACGACGTCTCGAACGAGGGGTAGATCCATCTCTCGCTGAGTTTGCTTCGGCAAGATTTGTGCAACTCTTAACCGCCCATAGTTCGGCAAAACATGTTGCAACCGTTGTTGCTGGCGAGCCTCGGTACGTTCCATTAATTGACCTCGATCCGGCATTTATTCCGAAGATTCTAGGCCTGGAAATATCGCCTTCTGAGATAGCTCGCGTATTGCGCTTAATTGGTTGCGATGTCGATGAGAAGACATTTGTTGTGGATCCACCTTCTTGGCGAATTGATTTACTTACCCCATCTGATTTAGCTGAAGAAGTTGCCCGAATGATTGGTTACGACAAGATACCTTCAATACTTCCACCACGACCAAATCACGCCAGCCTTACTCCAACACAGAAGCGTCGCCGTGCTATCGCATCGATGTTGGCCGCGCGCGGTCTAGCTGAAGTTCAAACTTTCCCATTTACTAATCAAGAGACGATAGATCAGATGGGCTTTGTGGGAGAAAGAGCTGCAACATATCGCATCGCTAATCCAATGTCAGATGAACTGCCGCTTATGCGTGTTCACTTGGTACCAGGCTTAATTGAAGTAGCTGCGCGCAATATCAGTCGTGGTGCAAAAGACTTTGCTATTTTTGAAATGGGTTCAATATTTAGAAGTTCGCAGAAATTAGTTGCAACGGTTTCACCAGTGATTGGTTCTCGTCCTGATGCTAAGGCGATTTCAACAATCTATGCCAGCGTGCCCCCACAGGCTTTCCATGTCGCTGGTTTACTTGTTGGCAAAAGTGAAGAAGAGAATTGGCAAGGCAAGGCTCACGCATATACCTGGCAGGACGCAATCGCCTACGCCCAAGATATTTTGCGGCTATGTAATTTAGAATGGAGCGTGAAACGTTCTGATTTCGCGCCATGGCATCCTGGACGTTGCGCTGAGTTAATTGTTGATGGAAAGGCAGTTGCTCACGCCGGTGAAATTCACCCACGAATTATCGCTAAGTACGGCCTGCCTGAACGAAGCGTCGCCTTTGCAGTCGGTTTAAGTGCGCTGCCAGATTCGCAAATCGTGCGGCCGACTCGAGTCGGCACAATGCCAGCTGCAGTACAAGATGTTGCGCTAATCGTTGATGCAAAAATTTCAGCGCTCGAAGTTGAGCAAGCGCTGCGCAAAGGAGCGGGGGAACTGCTCGAGTCCATCACGCTCTTTGATCGCTATGACAAGATCGGTGACGGCAAGATTTCGCTGGCTTTTACTTTGACCTTCAGAGCTTCTGATCGCACCCTAACCGGTGCCGAGGTAACAGCCATGCGCGAATCCGCGGTCGCAACTGCCGTTAAGGCTACTGGGGCGGTTCTCCGCACGAATTAAGCCTGAATAATTATGCATTTGTATGCATAATTATGCTATTGTCTACTTATGAAGATCGGGATCATTGGCGCTAGCGGTTACGCCGGCGGAGAGTTGTTGCGCCTCTTGGCGGGCCACTCCGAATTTGAAGTATGTACTGTCACCGCGCACTCCAATGCAGGCGAAGCGATAACAACAGTGCACCCACATCTATCGAGTTACGTCGGAAAAACGTTCAGTGCATTTAACGCAAAAGATTTCGATTGTTGCGAGCTAATCTTTCTGGCTCTGCCACACGGAGAAAGCGCTGGTGTCATCACTTCCCTGCATAAGGCGGCAAAAATTGTCGATTTAGGAGCGGACTATCGATTAGAAGATGGCGCGAAATGGAAAAAATATTATGGTGGAGAGCACGCCGGAACTTGGACGTATGGCGCACCTGAGCTACCAGGAGCGCGCGCACTCATTGCCAAGTCCAGCAAAGTCGCCAATCCGGGGTGCTATGCAACTGCGATAGCCCTTGGCATTGCACCAGCTGCCAACATCGCAGATATTGAAGATGTAGTTGTTGTCGCCGCCTCTGGTACCACTGGAGCGGGGCGCAATGCAAAGATTAATTTAATCGCTAGTGAAGTTATGGGAAGTTTAACTTCATACAAATTTGGGGGAGTTCACCAACATACCCCGGAAATCGAAGAAGCGATCTCTCGCGCAACAGGTAAATTTTCGAAGATTTCATTTACTCCAATTTTGGCACCGATGCCCCGCGGAATTCTTGCGACGATTACAATGAAGTTGCAATCAGGTGTAACCAGCGAGCAAGTCCGTAGCGCCTATGAACTGGCATATGCCAAAGAAGAGTTTGTGCAGTTGTTACCTGAAGGCCAAATGCCTAAGACCGCTTCGGTTCTCGGTAGTAATTATGTGGCGATGCAGGTTGCCCTCGATGATCACACCCATCGTTTAGTTATCAGCGTTGCGATCGATAATCTTGTTAAAGGCGCTGCAGGACAAGCGATACAGAATGCAAATATTATCTGCGGCTTTCCCGAGAATTTAGGTCTAACGGCGCAAGGTATCGGCGCGTGAAGTTACCGAATGGCTTTACCGCTGCCTCGTACGCCGCAGGGTTAAAGAGTTCAGGGGCACTGGACCTTACTTTGGTTGTAAATAATGGTCCGAAATTTGATGCGGCAGCTGTTTACACTTCAAATCAAGTCGTTGCCGCTCCTGTTATTTGGAGTAAGCAAGTTACTAAGGGGAAGATTGTTCGAGCGGCAATTCTTAATTCAGGTGGAGCTAACGCGTGCACCGGTCCGCAGGGCTTTGCAGATACGCATCAAACCGCTGAGCGCGTTGGAGAATTGCTAGATATCTCATCCGGTGAAGTGGTTGTTTGCTCAACTGGATTAATCGGAGAACTACTGCCGATGGAGAAAATTCTTAAAGGGCTGGATGTAATCTCAAAGAGCCTTAACACCGATTCACTAGACGATGTAGCGCAGGCGATCATGACAACAGATAGCGTTGCCAAGATTGCGACCTTCAAGGGCGCTAAATATGAAGTCGCAGGGGTCGCTAAAGGCGCCGGAATGTTAGCTCCCGCCTTGGCAACGATGTTATCGGTAGTAATGACCGATGCCGTTCTGCCTGAACATGCCCAAGAAATATTCCAAAGAGTTTGCGATCGAACCTATAACCGAATTGACTCTGATGGTTGCACTTCAACTAATGACACGGTGTTGCTGATGGGATCTGGAGCAAGCGGATATTTACCAACGCCAGCAGAGTTTGAAGATGCGCTAATGAGCGTATGTGGCTCACTTTCACAGCAACTGATCGCCGATGCTGAAGGATCAACAAAAACAGTAGCGATCAACGTATTCGGCGCGAAGAATGAAGAAGAAGCGGTGAATGTGGCCCGTGCGTGCGCGCGCAATAATTTGCTCAAATGTGCAATTTTCGGTGGTGATCCCAACTGGGGGAGAGTCCTTGCGGCAGTTGGTACAGCACAGGCACAGATGAATCCATTGGATATCGATGTCACTCTAAATGGTGTTCAAGTGGCCAAATCAAGTGCGCCTTTTGCTGATCGAAACCAAGTTTCTTTCATCGATCGGCTCGTAACAATTGATATTGATCTGAAAATAGGAAGCGCCCAAGCGACGGTGTTCACTAATGATTTATCCCATGACTACGTCCACGAGAATTCGGCGTACGCAACATGATCGTCGTTAAATTTGGTGGTCATGCCATGCAAGATGAAAACGGTGCTTTTGCAAAGGCGATCTCTTTGGCTGCGCACAATGGTGTTTCCTTGGTAATCGTTCACGGTGGTGGCCCGCAGATCGACGCGGCTTTAAAGGCCGAAGATATAACCTCAGAATTTACTGGTGGTTTCCGTGTCACGACCCCTGAGATTTTTGAAGTTGTCGAGCGAGTTCTTGCGCAGGAAGTTGGTCCAGGTGTCGCAAGGTCACTTCAAAAAGCTGGTGTAAATGCGGTTGCCTTGTCAGGGCGTATTAGTGAATCGCTAATTGCAGAGCCGCTTCGAAAGTTAGTTGATGGCACGCCAGCAGATTTAGGGCTGGTCGGAGTTATTACTGCGGTGAATCCACAGGCGATAAAAAACGCACTCAAAGGCGGACAAGTTCCGGTCATCTCACCGATAGCAATTGATGAGAGCTTTAAAGGTGGGCTAAACGTAAATGCTGATCTAGCCGCTGCGGCAATTGCAGGTGCGCTAGATGCGCAATGTTTAATTATTATGACTGATGTGGCCGGGATATACCGTTCGTGGCCGGATACCTCTTCGTTAATTTCAGAGATAACTGCTATTGAGTTAGAGGCGATCAAAGGAACATTCGCCCAAGGCATGGCTCCGAAAGTGCAGGCTTGCTTGGATGCAATTAAAGGCGGAGCAAGCTCAGTAAGAATTATCGATGGAACCGATCCATCAGCCTTCGCTGCTGCGTTGGATAGTCACGGAGGAACGTTGGTGACCAAGTGAGCACAGTAAATAAGGCCGTTACTAGTTGGAACGATGTAATGCAGGGCAATTACGGAGCACCAACTATCACTCTGAAATCCGGCAAAGGTCTTGTAGTTACTGACACTTCCGGGAAAAGATATCTTGATTTCCTTGGGGGCATTGCAACTAATGTATTAGGCCACGCACATCCAGTTATCGTCCGTGCGGTTTCTAAGCAGATAGCAACGCTAGGTCATGTCAGTAACTTTTATAGCCATCCATCAGGAATCGCGCTGGCCGCGAAATTGCAGGAGCTAAGCGGCGATAAGCATGCACGCGTTTTCTTCTGCAACTCTGGCGCGGAAGCAAATGAAGCTGCGCTGAAATTATCGCGCAAGACAGGTCGTTCCAAAGTCGTGGCAACGACTGGGTCCTTCCACGGGCGCACAATGGGAGCGCTTTCGCTTACGGGACAACCAAGTAAGCGCAATCCATTTAAACCGCTTTTAAAAGGCGTTAAGCACGTGAGCTTTGGAGACATTAGCGCGATGCGCAAAGCGGTTAATGGAAAAACTGCAATGGTAATTGTGGAACCGATAATGGGTGAAGCTGGAGTTATTGTGCCGCCATTTGGATACCTGAAACAACTGCGAGATCTGTGCAGCGAACATGGAGTTCTGTTGGTATTTGATTGCGTGCAAACAGGTATTGGTCGCACCGGAACCTGGTTTGGATATGAAGAAGAGAAGATTCGCCCGGATGTAATCACCTTGGCAAAAGGTCTAGGCGGGGGATTGCCGTTAGGCGCGATGATCACGCTAGGAAGTAACTCGCCACAATTCGCACCTGGCGATCACGGTACAACTTTTGGTGGAAATCCCGTTGCAGCGGCGGCAGGGCTGGCAGCTGTTGAGTACCTAGAAAAAAACCGAGTGCTTGTATCCGTAAAGAGTTATGAGAAGCGCCTCAAAATTAAATTGGGCGCGATCAGGGGAGTTGTAGAAGTAAGAGGCCGTGGCCTGCTTCTTGGTATCGCGCTAGATGGAAATTATGCGAAAGTGCTTGCGGCCAAACTATCCGAAAGAGGGATATTGGTTAACGCTGCGAATGAGGAAACGATTCGGATCGCTCCCGCCCTGATTGTTACAAAGATACAGATCGATAAGTTCATCACAGTTTTCAAAGAATGCATACAGGAGGTAGATCATGGCTAAAGTCCTAAATTCGTCATCAGTTTCTGCTCGACGCGCGAAAGCGATTTCGCTCATTAAAGCCGGAATTGTACATTCGCAATCTGACTTAGTGAAACTATTGAAGAAGGCGGGCTTTGTTGTCACGCAAGCAACTGCAAGTCGTGATTTGGAAGAAGTCGGCGCTGTGCGCTCTCGCAATGAAAGTGGTGAACTCGTCTATCAAATAGGAGCAAGCTCTGATGGCGCGATATCAAAGTCAATGCCACTTCCGTCGGATTTAATCCTTTCTGTTGAAGCCTCCGGTAATTTAGCAGTGGTACGCACCCCGCCTGGGGGAGCACAGTTTTTAGCCAGTTCGTTTGATAATTCAGGCATTAAGAGCATTATCGGCACTATCGCAGGTGACGACACGGTATTGGTTGTATCGAAGAAGTCCAACGGTGGAGCAGATTTAGCGAAAGAATTGCTCTCCTTCGGCACTTCATCAAAGAAGATAACGGGCAGTAGAAAGGTCAGAAAATAATGGTGCTCTGGGGTGGAAGGTTTTCTGATTCACCAGCGGATGCCGTCTTTGCGCTCTCACGGAGCGTTAATTTTGATTGGCGCCTTGCACCTTATGACTTGCGCTCATCACTTTCTCATCTAAGAGTTCTGCAGAGTTCAGGGCTCTTAAAGGAAGATGCGGCGAAGAAGATTGAAGGTGGATTGCGAGATTTGATTGCAGATATTGCTGCAGCGAAGTTTCTACCTTCGGCCGATGATGAGGATGTACATAGCGCGCTAGAACGCGGACTCACCGAGAAAATTGGAGAAGTAGGCGGTGCCCTGCGCGCCGGTCGCTCCCGCAATGATCAAGTGGCTACAGATTTGAAACTATTTGCCATTGATCACATGCTTGATATCGCTAGTCAGATCACATTACTGCAGGAAGCACTTATCGCTAAAGCAAGCGAATATAGCGATGCGCCAGCTCCTGGATTTACCCATATGCAACACGCACAACCAATTTTATTTGGTCACGAAATTGCAAAACACGTCCATGCCTTTGCTCGCGATGTTGATCGCATCTCAGATTGGTTGACCCGAACATCGGTTAGTCCGCTAGGTTCTGGAGCACTTGCAGGATCCGGCTTAGGTTTAGCACCTGAAGTAACAGCGAATGATTTGGGATTTACCAGTTCTTCCGCAAATAGCATTGATGGGGTTTCAGATCGCGATTTTGTTGCTGAAGCTCTGTTCATACTTTCAATGGTTGGTGTTCATCTCTCACGTATAGGCGAAGAGTGGTGCATCTGGGCAACCACCGAATTTGGCTGGGCCAATGTTGCTGATGCTTATTCAACTGGATCATCGATTATGCCGCAAAAAAAGAATCCCGACGTGGCAGAGTTAGTGCGCGGTAAAGCAGGTCGCTTAATTGGAAATCTAACTGGCGTTCTTGCAATGTTAAAGGGCCTGCCGTTTGCTTACAATCGCGACCTACAAGAAGATAAAGAACCACTCTTTGATTCCATCGATACTTTGCGATTGGTCCTACCAGCGGTTACTGGAATGGTGGCTACCACAACCTTTGATCGTGAGAAAATGGCGGCAGCTGCGCCACAAGGATTTTCTTTAGCAACTGAAGTCGCAGATTTCTTAGTTCGCGCCGGCATCACTTTTGCACAAGCCCACGAAGCTGCTGGAAAGTGTGTTGCTATCTGCGAATCAAAGGGAGTGCAACTCCACGAACTCAGCGATTCTGATTTCATTGGAGTACATCCTTCTCTAACTCCAGAGGTACGCAATTCGTTAACGGTGGCTAGCGCTATCGCTTCACGTAAAACCATTGGTGCTACAGGGGGAACGGCGTTAGCCAAGCAAATTAGCGATGCCGCAGCCGAAACGAAGGCCCATAAGTTGAAAATATCCACCCAGATCCGCAGCTTTTCCGAGATGATGAGCCAATGAGTTCTGCCGCGCCGCAATCTAAAGCGCTAATTGAGGACCTCAAATGGCGCGGTTTATTTTCGCAATCAACTGATGAAGCAGCGCTAGTTTCAGCCCTATCGAAGCCAACTACTTTATACATTGGGTTTGATCCCACTGCACCAAGTCTTCACGTCGGTAATCTCGTCGTACTGCTGGTACTGCGCCGCTTTCAATTAGCCGGCCACAATCCAATCGCACTTGTTGGGGGAGCAACCGGCTTGATCGGTGATCCCAGCGGAAAGAGTGAAGAACGCACGCTGAATACAACTGATGTAGTTGCCACTTGGGTAGAGCGCATTCGCCAGCAAGTATCCAAGTACCTTGATTTCAACGCCAAAGATAATGCAGCAATTGTTGCCAATAACTTGGATTGGACCGCCCCGCTTTCGGCGATCGAATTCATGCGCGATATTGGTAAGCATTTTAGCGTTAATCAAATGTTGGCAAAAGATGCCGTTTCATCACGGCTAGAAGGTGGCGGAATTTCATATACTGAATTTTCATACCAAGTACTGCAATCTTTCGATTATCTTGAACTCTATCGCCGCTTTAACTGCACACTACAACTGGGTGGTTCTGATCAATGGGGAAATATTGTTGCTGGATTAGATCTGATCCGTCGTGTCGAAGGCGGAAGCGGTCATGCACTCACGATCCCATTGCTGGCTAAAGCAGATGGAAGTAAATTTGGTAAGACGGCCGGGGGAGCGATCTGGCTAGATGCCGAGATGACATCTCCATATGCATTTTTCCAATACTGGTTAAATACCGATGATAAAGATGTAATCAACTTTTTAAAGGTTTTCTCATTTAAATCAAAGGCCGAAATTGAAATTCTAGAAAAATCTCATAACGAAAACCCGGGTGCGCGCGAGGCACATCGCGCCCTTGCTCGCGAATTAACATCTCTTGTTCATTCTGAAGATATTTGTAATCGAGTTGAAGCCGCGGCTCGCGCGCTCTTCGGACAAGGTGAGTTATCAGAGCTAGATGAGGCAACTCTTGCATCAGCACTCGCTGAATTACCGCGAACAACAGTTAAGAAAGGTGATCCAATTCCAACTTGGGTCGATTTATTGGCCGCGACCGGAGTAGTCGACTCAAAATCGGCTGCAAGACGGATCGTCAAAGAAGGTGGAGCATATTTAAACAATGTAAAAATTGCTGGCGAGGATTTCGCTCCTGAAAAAAGTGACTTTTTATGCGGTAAATTTGCAGTTTTGCGTAAAGGTAAGCGCGATTTAGCTGCAGTCGAACTGATCTAAAAGCCATCCCCGCCAAGGTTTTGCCCACTTTTTACGCATAAATATTGCAATTTTTACGCTTTTTCTAGTATGACCAATCCCACTGGTGGTCGGGATTAGACGATTTGACCCCTCACCCCCTGGCGCCTATAGTTACGCTCCTTGCTGTGGAACGGACGAATTAGGCCGTACAGCATCTTCTAGATCTAGCCCTCACTTAGGCCGGTTTGACCGTGCTCGCGTGAATGGACTAGATTTGGCAGTCTGCCCTGAAAATCGGTCATAAGCCGAAACGCAGTGCGCATCCGTACCTTGAGAACTCAACAGCGTGCCATAAGTCAATGCCAGAAGATGGTATTACTAGTCATTTAATTTTGACTGGGCCATTTTCTAAATAAATACTTCAATGAAGTATGCGTAAAACACTGTTAATTCAGGGTTTTGCGATACTCGTTGATTTCCTTTGGTAAAGACAAAATAAACGACAGTTTGTTTGTCTCGTAAGCCATGAACAAAACTTTCTATGGAGAGTTTGATCCTGGCTCAGGACGAACGCTGGCGGCGTGCTTAACA
>Ga0209442_1001613_pt1 | contig 12625 bp, 10 predicted proteins | sample LauGreSBDMM110DD_2_FD_187565 | JGI IMG/M metagenome (GOLD analysis project Ga0209442, IMG submission 187565) | Freshwater lake microbial communities from Lake Michigan, USA - Sp13.BD.MM110.DD (SPAdes) (version 2) | ecosystem: Environmental > Aquatic > Freshwater > Lake | place: Lake Michigan...
CGCCATCAATGGTTTGGTGGGCTTGAGCCTGGCCCCGGTGGGTTGGATGGCCACCTTGCCGGTGATGGGCTATGTGGTGGGCAGCGCCCTGAGTGCGGCCGTGGTCTCGCGCACCCAAGCCCTGTGGGGGCGCAAAAAGTCGTTTCAAACGGGCTTGGTGGTGGCCTTCTTTTCCTGTGCCCTGGCCTTGTGGGCGGTGATGCACCAATGGTTTTGGCTGCTGGTGCTGGCCACCTTCATCGCCGGTTACTACAGCGCCAACGCGCAGCTGTACCGGTTTGCGGCCGCTGAACTGTCGCCCCTGGAGGGGCGCGAAAAAGCCGTGTCATGGGTCATGGCCGGTGGCTTGATGGGCGCCATCGTCGGGCCCAACCTGGCCAACCAAACCAAGAATTTGCTGGGCGTCCCCTTTGCGGGGGCCTACTTGAGTTTGATGGGCGTGGCCGTGCTGGCCTGGCTGGTGATTGGAAAAATCGACTTTGGACCCACACCCCCTGCACCACCCGCAGGTCAAGTGCAGCGCTCATGGGGCAGCCTGATGCAGCAGCCCGTGTTTTTTGTGGCCGCCTTGAGCGCGGCCTTGGGCTATGGGGTGATGAACCTGCTCATGGCCGCCACGCCGCTGGCCATGCAAAACTGCGGCATTGGTTTTGGTGACACGGCCATGGTGCTGCAATGGCACGTGATTGGCATGTTTGCGCCGGGGTTTTTCACCGGTCACCTGATCAAACGGTTTGGCGCCCTGCCCATCATGGGGGTGGGTGTGTTGCTCAACTTTGTTTGCGTGGCGATTGCCCTGAGTGGCATCGAGGTACAACAGTTTTTGATATCCCTGCTGATGCTGGGCGTGGGGTGGAATTTTTTGTTCACCGGCAGCACCACCCTGTCCATGCAGGGCTATGCGCCTGAAGACAAGCACCGGGCGCAAGCGGTGCTCAACTTTTGCGTGTTTGCCACCATGGCGGTGACCTCATTTGCCTCGGGCGCGCTGGTCACCACCTCGGGCTGGGATTGGCTCAACCTGGGCTCTTTGCTGCCCATTGGGGTCACCGGTGTGGCGTTGTTGTGGTTGGCCCGGCATATGCACAACAACAAACCCCAAATCGCTTAAAGCCGGTCTGCACAGGTCTGCCAACGTGCGGTTTGCCTGACTTTGTTCGCAAGGGCGAGGGCCGGCTGATGCAGCGCGCCCACAGCGCACATCGCAGGAGCACGCCTCAAGGCAAGGCGGCCATCACCTGGGCCATGGCGGCTGTCAGTTTGCGCGCATAGGGCAGGTGCAAGAACTCATTGGGGCCATGGGCATTGGACTGGGGTCCCAACACACCGCACACCACCATTTGTGCGCGTGGAAAGCCCCGGCTGAGCATGTTCATCAGCGGTATCGTGCCGCCTTGCCCAATGAAGCCACACGGCGCTCCAAAGTGGGCGTTGCTGGCGCTGTGCAGGGCCTGGGTCAACCAAGGGGCCACATCGGGCGCGTTCCAACCGGTCGCGCCCCCGTGGTGCTCAAAGGTCACCCGCGCTTGGTAAGGTGCGTTGTCCTCCAGCAGGACTTTCATTTCCTGCACAGCCCGTGCCGCGTCCACCAAGGGGGGCAAGCGCAAGCTCAGCTTGAATGCCGTGTACGGGCGCAAGACATTGCCCGCATCTTGTAAAGCGGGCAAGCCCTCGGCGCCGGTCACGCTCAGGGTGGGACGCCAAGTGCGGTTGAGCAAGGCCTCTGTAGGGTCTTGGGTGGTAGGCAGGGTGAATGCGGTTGAACCATGGCAATCGTGGTGCGCCCACGGGAAGCGCTGGTGCACCAAGTCACCCAAAATGCGCGCCGTGTCTTGGGCCTGGGCCACCCGATCGGCGGGGATTTCACAATGAAAGCTTTGCGGCAATAAACGCCCGCTTTGGCTGTCTTCCAAGCGGTCCAGCAAATGGCGCATGATGCGAAAACTCGACGGCACCAAACCCGAAGCGTCTCCCGAATGCACGCCCTCGGTCAGCACCTCTACCTTGAGCACGCCACTGGCCATGCCGCGCAAGCTGGTGGTCAACCACAACTGGTCGTAGTTGCCCGCGCCACTGTCCAAACAGATCACCAACGCCACCTCGCCCAAGCGAGCGCGCAAGGCATCGATGTAGGGCAGCAAGTCGCCCGAGCCGGACTCCTCGCAGGTTTCGATCAAACCCACCATGCGGGGGTGGGGAATGTTCTGCGCTTTGAGCGCTGCAATGGCAGCGATGCTGGCGTACACCGCATAGCCATCGTCGGCGCTGCCCCGGCCATACAACTTGTCACCCACGATCTTGGGCGTCCATGGCCCCAAGTCGGCGCGCCAGCCATCAAACTCGGGTTGTTTGTCCATGTGACCATAGAGCAAGATGGTTTCGTTGCTGGCGGCGCGGGTGGCCGCCACCTCAAACATCAGCACCGGCGTGCGCCCCGGCAGGCGCACCACCTCTAGCGTCAAGCCCGGGATTTTTTGGTCTTCAATCCACGTGGCTGCATGCAAGAGCACCTTGTCCAACCAGCCGTGGGCGGCCCACTGCGGGTCAAATGCCGGTGACTTGGCGGGCATGGCGATGTAGTCGTGCAACTGCGCCACGATGCCAGCATCCCAACTGTGGGTCACATGTTCAAGGGCCAGATCGGGTTGCAAGTTTTGGGCGTACAAGGGTGCGTTCATGGGTCTGCTCTCCTTTGGTTTGCCCTTGATCTGCCTCAAGGGCGGTTGCGTTTCATGGTGCCTAGGTTGGCCCGGTGTGCCTCACCGTGCAAGACCACCGCGGCTCATTGGAATGTGAAGACTGCCGTGGCTGCACGCCAATTGGGCCAGTGGCGAATCACCCGCCCCTGGTGCAGGCCAAATGCGTCGGTGATTCGCAAATTGTTTTTCTGAGCCAGCACCGCAAAGTCGCTGTAGGTGCCGACCCGAATATTGGGCGTGTCATACCACTGGTAGGGCAGGCGCTTGGTCACCGGCATGCGCCCGGTCAGCACACTCCAGCGGTTGGGCCAATGGGCAAAGTTGGGAAAGGCCACCACGCCCATGCGGCCCACGCGGGCAGTCTCGCGCAACATCGTTTCGGCATTGCGCAGGTGTTGCAAGGTGTCAATTTGCAGCACCACATCAAAGGACTGGTCTTCGAACATGCTCAAGCCCTGCTCCAGGTTGAGCTGGATCACGGACACGCCGCGTTGCACACAGGCCAACACATTGGCGTCGTCAATTTCCACGCCGTAGCCGGTACAACCGCGCTGAGATTGCAAAAAGCTGAGGAACGCCCCATTGCCGCAGCCCAGGTCCAGCACCCGGCTGCCGCGGGGCACCAAATCGGCCAGGGCTTGCATCACTTGGGGGTCGCTCATGCGCTCACCTCTTGCAAAGACATTTGTGCAAAGTAACTGCGCACCAAGGCCAAGTAGCGCGCATCCTCGAGCAAAAAGGCATCGTGCCCATGGGGCGCATCGATTTCTGCATAGCTGACCGCACTGCGGTTGTTGAGCAAGGCGCGCACCATCTCACGGCTGCGCGCAGGCGAAAACCGCCAATCGGTGCTGAAGCTGACCAGCAAAAAGGCGGCTTTGGCGCGCGCCAAGGCGGCGCTCAAGTCGCCGCCAAATTCACGCGCCGGGTCAAAATAATCCAATGCGCGGGTGATGAGCAAATAGGTATTGGCATCAAAGTACTCGCTGAATTTGTCGCCCTGGTAGCGCAAATAGCTCTCAATTTGAAACTCCACCTCTTGGGTGGAATAGCGGTACGCCTGATCGGACGCCTGTTGCAGACGCCGCCCAAACTTTTCGTTCATCACATCGTCGCTGAGGTAGGTGATGTGGCCCAACATGCGGGCGATGCGCAAACCGCGTTTGGGCACCACGCCATGTTCATAGAAATGCCCCCCATGAAAGTCGGGATCGGTGGCGATGGCCCTGCGGGCCACCTCGTTGAAAGCAATGTTTTCCGCATTCAAATTGGGCGAACTGGCAATGACCAACGCGTGCCTCACCCGGTCTGGGTATTGCAGCGTCCAACTGAGGGCTTGCATGCCGCCCAAACTGCCACCCATCACCGCAGCGAGTTGCTGTATTCCCAGGGCATCCAGCAAGCGGGCCTGTGAGTTGACCCAGTCTTCCACCGTGACCACCGGGAAATCCGCGCCATAAATACGGCCGGTCTCAGGATTGACATGCATGGGGCCGGTAGAGCCAAAGCAAGAGCCCAGGTTGTTCACACCGATGACAAAGAAGCGATCGGTGTCCAAGGGCTTGCCCGGGCCGACCATGTTGTCCCACCAGCCTTCGCTGTTGTCTTGACCGCGATAAACACCGGCCACATGGTGCGAGGCGTTGAGCGCGTGACAAATCAAGACCGCATTGCTGCGCTGCGCGTTGAGTTGCCCGTAGGTTTCATACACCAGCTGGTAAGGCCCCAGGGACAAACCACTCTTCAACCCCAAGGGCTGGGTGAATGGCAGGGTCTGGGTGTGAGCGATGAGGGTCATGGAGCAGTTTGGATCGGCCTTGACGGCGCCCGAAGCAGTCCGTTTTTAGCTGAATTTATAGACGCGCCCGCAATCTCTGGCAAATCGGCGCTTGTGTTCATTCTAGCCAAGGGCAAAGGTAAGATTCTTTTGTCAGATCTGCTGTGCGCTCACACACCATAGAGCCGTCACTGCGCCACGCTTGTTCACGCGGCACACTTTTGCATGAAAAAAACCCGCGCGCGGTAATGAGTGCTATTGTTTGCATTTGTCTTGTAAAATATGCCACTTAAATGATAAATTCTATGAAATCAAAAACTTCAGATATTTTTTTGGTTATCGCGTTTGCTGTATTTGGTGGTTTTGTCCCCCATGCATGGGGCCAAGCCTTGCCCCACCAAGGGGCCCTGCCGCCACTGATGGCCGAGGCCTTGGCCAGACACCCCCAAGTTCGCACGCAACAAGCGCTGGCATCGGCCGCAGGCATTGATGTGGACAGCGCGCGGTGGCAATACTTTCCAACCCCATCGGTGAGTATGGAGCGGGCCAACTCCTCCAATGACCCGGCCTTGGTCAACCGTGACGACCCGGTCACCATCGTGCGCTTGAGCCAACCCGTTTGGACCGGCGGCAAGCTCGGTGCCAATGTGACCCGCGCCACAGAGCTCAAACAAAGCAAGGAAGCGGCCGTGCAAGAGGCGCGCCAACAGTTGTCCTTGCGCGTGCTGCAAGCCTATACCGATTGGCAATTGGCCCACTTGCGCGGCAAAGCCTTTGAAGACAGCCTGCAAGCCCAAACCAAACTGCTGGATCAGGTCCAGCGCCGCTTGAGCGCGGGTGCTGCGACCGAAGCAGATGTGTTGTTGTCCAAAAGCCGGATTGAGTCCACCCAGGCCGATTTATTTGGCATTGAGTCACAAAAATCATCTGCCTTGGCGCGCTTGAGTGAGTTGCTGGCGCGGCCCGTCACATCGGCACAGCTCAGCGCTGCGCTCAGCCCCGCATTGCCCCTGGAGGGCGACGACGCCACATGGATGGGCAAAGCGCAAAGCAACAGCCCAGCCATTCAGCGCTTGCAAGCTCAGGCCCTGGCCACCGAAGCCGAAGTCACCGCCGCCCGCGCGGATCTGTCACCACAACTGAGTTTGCGCTTTGAGCGCCAAAACGGCAGCTTCACTTACCTCAACTACGGCACTGTGGATCGGGTCTATCTCAGCGTGACCTCCCAAGTGGGCGCAGGCTTGTCCAGCTTCACCCAGCAACAGTCGGCACAACTGCGCTTGGCCGCCGCTCAAGCCGAGGTGGAAACCGAGCGCCAAAACCTCAGCGAACAAGTGCGCAACGATTTGACCTTGTACCGCAACTTATCCGTGCGCATTTCCTCCTTGAGCACTTCATTGCGATCCACCCGGCAGATTCAAGAGGCCTGGGAGCGGCAATTTTTAGCGGGACGCAAAAGTTGGCTGGAGGTGATGAACGCCGTGCGCGAGATTCAACAAGCTGAAAGCCAACTGATAGAGGCCCAAACCAATCAAATGCAGCTGAGTTGGCGCTTGACCATATTGGCCGACGGCGGCCCCCGCCTGCCCGCTCCAGCGGCTGCACGCTAAATACACCGAAAGAGACGCCCACCATGAACACGCTCTACATGACCTTGATGCGTTTGAACGCATTGCAAAACACCGCCAGCGACCGTTTGGCCTTGGTAGAAGCCGTTGATTCAGCCTACAAGTCAGTCACCACCGCCAGCGACGCTGAGCTCGATCCGCAAAGCGTGCTCAACACCATCAGCACGCACTTGCAAGCGCCGCGCTTCAAGTCCGTGCGCCAACTGGACCCAGCCGCCATGCCGGTGCTGATCCATGATGCGCAAAAGGGCTTTGCCCTGGTGCGCGGGCTGAATGCGCGCCAGCAATGGGTGATCGAGCGCTTTGATGATGAGCAAAAAAAATGGGCCGAAGAGGTGCTGGAAGGCAAACCCCAGGGTCGCTTTTTCCGCGGACTGGCCGCCAAGCCTTTTGAGGCGCACCGCAGCCCCGTGTTTCGCATCATCACCAATGAGTTGTGGCGGTCCAAGTCCATCTTCACCGAGATTTTCATTGGCAGCATCGTCATCAACCTGATTGCCCTGGCCAGCTCTTTTTTCAGCATGCAAGTCTACGACCGCGTGGTGCCCACAGGTGCGGTTCAAACCCTGCTGGCACTGACCATGGGCTTGATGATTGCCATTTTGTTTGAGCTGCTGCTCAAGCACTTGCGCAGCCACTTTTACAAAGCCTTGATCGACAGCGTGGACCAACGCTTGGCGCGCGCAACCTATATGCGGTTTTTGCAAATTCGCTTAGACCAATTGCCGCGCAGTGTGGGCAGCTTGGCCTCGCAGCTGCGCGGCTATGAGTCGATCCGCTCCTTTCTCACCGCCATCACCACCCAAATGGCGGTGGATGCACCCTTTGCCATTGTCTTTTTGATCCTGATCGGTATCTTGGGTGGGCCTTGGTTGGCGGCCATTCCGCTGGCCTTTTTGTTTTTATCCTTGGCCATGGGCTTTTATTTCAAAAGCAAGTCCGATCGGCTCGCTGAAGTGGTTTACCAAGCCAGCAACTTCAAGACGGGCTTGTTGGTTGAGAGCATTGAGGGTGCAGAGACCATCAAGTCGGGTCAATCGGGTTGGCGCATGTTGCAGCGCTGGATGAACTCCACCGACGAGGCACGCACCAGCGAGTTAGAAATGCGCACAGTGACAGAGAGCGCACAACACATCACGGCGGCTTTTCAGCAAATTTCATATGCTTTGCTGGTGGCCACTGGCGCGCTGATGGTCAGCCGCGGCGAGGTGACCATGGGCGGCTTGATCGCTTGCAGCATTTTGTCGGGACGCGTGCTCACACCCATTGCCAGCCTGCCCGCCTTGTATTTGCAATGGTCCACCACCAAGGTGTCGGTGAAGATGCTCAACTCGCTGTGGAACCTGCAAGACGACCACCACGGCGTAGAAACGCCCGTGATGCCCGACACCATCCACGGTGCCTACCGTTTCGACAACGTGACCGCCAGTTATGGCGGTGCGCGGTTGGCGCTTTCGGTCCCCCAGTTGCAAATTCGCTCGGGCGAGAAGATTGGCATCTTGGGGCCCATTGGCGCGGGCAAAACCACCCTGTTGCGTTTGCTCAGTGGCATGTATGCCCCGCAACAAGGGCGTATTTTTTTGGACGATTTGGACTTGAACCACATCCACAAAGGTGTGCTTTCAGAGCACATCGGTTATTTACAGCAAGAAGGACGCTTGTTTGCGGGCAGCTTGCGCGAAAACCTCACCTTGGGCCTGGTGATTCCCGATGACTCGCGCATATTGGCAGCAGCCGAGCGCACGGGCTTGCTGCAATCGGTGATTCAGTCACACCCGGAAGGCTTGCAACAAAAGATTTCTGAAGGCGGTGTGGGCTTGTCTGGCGGGCAAAAGCAGCTGGTCAATTTGACCCGTGTGGTTTTGCGTGAGCCCTCCATCTGGTTGCTCGATGAGCCCACCTCCAATGTGGACAAGGCCACTGAGCAACGCATCATTCAACTGTTGGCCGATACCCTCAAGCCCACCGATACCTTGATCTTGGTCACCCATAAACCCGAACTGTTGGTCTTGGTCCAGCGCTTGCTCATCGTGGCACAAAACAAGGTGGCTTTGGACGGGCCTCGAGATGAGGTGCTCAAGCGCTTGCAATCCAACACCCCTGCGACACAAGGAGCGCCCGCATGAGTTATGCCGACCAACACAAAAGCTGGCCGATGATTTCAATTTTGTCGGCTGGGTTTGCTGCCTTGGCGTTTTGGGCTTCGCAATCCGATTTGGATCAACTGGTGCGCGCCACCGGCCAGGTGATTCCCGACGCACGCACCCAAATCATCCAAGCCGCAGACGGCGGCGTGCTGTTTGAGTTGCGGGTGCAAGAAGGTCAAGCGGTCAAAGCGGGGCAAATCCTGGCGGTGCTGGAGAAAGAGCGGGCCCAAGCGGGCTTCAAAGAAATCGTGGCGCGAGTCGCCTCGCTGCGCGCCATTTTGGATCGCACCAACGCGGAGATCAGTCAAAAACCCCTGCTATTTAATAAGCAAAGCGCGGCCTTTCCAGAATTCACCACCGCCCAGGCCGGCTTGTACATGCAGCGCAAGAAAACACTGGATGAGGAAATGGGGTATTTGCAAGAGGCCCTGGCCAACGCCAAAGAAGAACTGGAGATGAACCAAAAGCTCATGAAAACCGGCGACACCAGCCGGCTTGACCTGTTGCGCTCCGAGCGCCAAGTCACCGACTTGGCAGGACGCATCAGCGCCACCCGCAACCGCTACCTGCAAGAAGCCCGCCAAGACGCGAGCAAAGCCGAAGAAGAACTGGCGACCACCCAGCAAAAACTCAACGAGCGGCAAAGCATTTTGAACCACACCGATTTGACCTCGCCTGTGGGCGGCGTGGTGAAGTACCTGCGCGTCAACACCATCGGTGGGGTGTTGCGTCCTGGTGACGAGTTGATGCAAATCGCCCCCACAGATGGTGGCTTTTTTGTCGAAGGCCGGGTCACCCCCAGCGATGTGGGCAGCCTCAAACTCGGCCTGCCGGTGACGGTGCGGGTGGATTCGTTTGACTATTCCATTTACGGCACCCTCAAAGGGCAGTTGACCCACATCAGCCCCGACACCCTGAGCGAACAGGGCAGCCGCGGCGAGACCAATGTGTTCTACCGCATCCAAGTTCGCCTGGACGCCGACCAGTCGCACAACCCGCGCGCGCAAGACATTGTCATCAAGTCGGGCATGACCACCAGCTTGGACATCCGCACTGGCGAGCGCACCGTGATGCAATACCTGATCAAGCCCATTTTCAAAGCCTTCCAAGGGGCCATGACCGAGCGCTGACCCCTCGCCACACCATTTTGGTGTGGTTTTTGCTTTTCTTTGGTGCGATGTGCTTTTTGGTCTAAAAAGCGCACCTAAATAAAGCATATTTATGGGGGCTTGCGCATGGACGCACCAAAAACGAGCGCTGATGCACTGTTTATTCTCTTGGGCGCCATCATGGTTTTGGCCATGCACGCTGGGTTTGCATTTTTAGAACTGGGCACTGTGCGCAAAAAAAACCAGGTCAATGCCCTGGTCAAAATCTTGGTTGATTTTTGTGTGTCTGCCCTGGCTTACTTTGTGGTCGGCTTTGGCGTGGCCTATGGCACGGGGTTTTGGGTGTCCGCCGAGACCTTGGTGGCCCAAAATGGTTACGAGTTGGTGAAGTTTTTCTTTTTATTGACTTTCGCGGCCGCCATTCCCGCCATCATCTCAGGTGGCATTGCCGAGCGGGCCAAGTTTTGGCCGCAATTGATGGCCACCGCCGTTTTGGTGGGTTTCGTTTATCCCTTGTATGAAGGGGTGGCATGGAACCAGAAGTGGGGTGTCCAGGCCTGGTTGCTGGCCCACACCGGCGCGGAGTTTCATGACTTTGCGGGCTCGGTGGTGGTGCATGCCATGGGTGGCTGGCTGGCCTTGCCGGCGGTGATCTTGCTGGGCGCGCGCAGCAACCGCTACCGAAAGGACGGCGCCGTTTCTGCGCACCCCCCCTCCAGCATTCCTTTTTTGGCCTTGGGCGCCTGGATTTTGATCGTGGGTTGGTTTGGTTTTAACGTGATGAGCGCCCAAACCCTGGACAAAATGACGGGCCTGGTGGCCGTCAACTCCTTGATGGCCATGGTCGGCGGCACCTTGGCGGCATTGGCGATGGGCAAAAACGACCCTGGCTTCGTGCACAACGGCCCCTTGGCCGGCTTGGTCGCGGTGTGTGCCGGCTCAGACGTCATGCACCCCATGGGCGCTCTGGTGGTCGGGGCCGTGGCGGGTGTGGTTTTTGTGTGCATGTTCACCCTGACCCAAAACCGCTGGAAGATTGACGATGTGCTGGGGGTTTGGCCCCTGCATGGTTTGTGCGGCACCTGGGGTGGGGTGGCTGCCGGTATTTTTGGTTTGCCCGCTTTGGGTGGTTTGGGCGGGGTCAGCTGGCAAGCCCAGGTGCTGGGCACCTTGTTGGGTGTGGCGTGGGCATTGGTGGCCGGCACCGTGGTGTATGGCGGGCTCAAAATGACCATGGGCTTGCGGCTCAGCCCCGAAGAAGAGTTTGAGGGGGCCGACCTGACCATCCACCACATCAGTGCCAGCCCCGAAAGAGAGGCCTCTTGGTGAGGGTTTGCCCCAGAGTGTGGTTTTTTTGGGTGCTTTTGGGATGATGAAGCATATTTAATTTGCACTTTTCATCTTCCTGTCCCACATAATGGATTTGCTTATGTCTTTAAATAAGACAAAAGTGGTTTGGGTGATCGGTCAGTTTCGCGCCTCCGCTTCCTTTGTGTTGTGCTTTCGGGACCCCATCGCTTGTTTTTTAGTGTTTTTTAGGAGTCCCTAGCATGGGCAACAAACTGTACGTGGGCAATTTGCCGTACACGGTGCGCGATGGCGATCTGGAGCAATCTTTTGGTCAGTTCGGTACCGTCACCAGTGCCAAAGTCATGATGGAGCGCGACACGGGTCGATCCAAAGGCTTTGGTTTCGTAGAAATGGGCAGCGATGCCGAGGCGCAAGCCGCCATTGCCGGCATGAACGGTCAGCCTTTGGGCGGACGCAGTTTGGTCGTCAATGAAGCCCGCCCCATGGAAGCACGTCCTCCCCGCACTGGCGGTGGTGGTGGCTACGGTGGTGGTGGTGGCTACGGTGGTGGTGGTGGCGGCGGCGGCGGTGGTGGCGGTGGCTACGGCGGCGGTGGCGGCGGTGGTGGTCGACGCGAAGGCGGCGGCGGCTACGGCGGCGGCGGTCGTCGTGACAGCGCTGGTAACGATGGTGGTTTCCGCAGCCCTTACGGCTCGGGCCCCCGTGGCGCTGGTCGCAACGACAACAACCAAGGTTATTGAGCTTTCACTCAACACAGCCTGAAAAGCCCCGCAAGGGGCTTTTTTTATGGGCGGTTGATGGTGGTGCTGCTTTTGAGCTCGCCTAAGCCAGGCCCAGTTGGCGTGATGGACATGCGCACTTTTCCGCTCAAGTCCAATTGCTGCGTCAAGTGATCGTATTGCAGGCGTTGGCCCGCCATGTGGTCGTTTCCACGCTGCAACTGCACCGGTTGATCGGTGCTCATGCGCTCACGACGCGCGTCCAAGAACAGGGACTGGGTTTGCACCACCAAACCTGGGCCTGCCGGTGTTTTTCCTTGGGGACCGGATGATCGCTCGATGCGCACATCGCCCCATAAGCGCACCTCACTGCCATCGGCATTGCTCTCACCTTGAGCCGCCTTGGCGGAAGTTTTATCGCCTTGCGGGTTGTGCCAAAGCAACACGGGCTGCTCAAAGTGCAAAGTCTGGGTGTCTGGATAGTGCCGCACCTCCAGCGCTTGCAGCCGCGCACGCGGGCGGCCATCGGCTTGGAACTGCTGCAACACCACGCGGCCCATGGTGTAGTCGGGCACATGGCGCGGCGCCAACTCCGGCATGGGCGCTTCGGCCTGCGGGGTGTTGCGCAACAAGCCATAGGTCAAAAAAGCCAACACGCCCATCAACAAGACGGGCAAATACAGGATCAACCAGTTGCCCACATCCAAGCACAAATTGACCGCTTTTTGTGCTGTGCGGCGAATGACCCCTGGCCCATTCACACCTGGCTCCAAATGCGCAATTGTCTGGCATAGACGCCCTTGGCCATCAACAACACATCACAAAACTCACGCAGTGCACCGTGCCCGGCCGATGCCCGTGTCACATGGTGGGCCACCGCCAACACCTCGGTGTGCGCGCCCGGAGGCGCACAAGCAAAAGCACTGCGCAACATCATCGGCAAGTCTGGCCAATCGTCCCCCATGGATGCGGCTTGTGCCCAGGCCAAGCCCAGGTCTTTGAGGACTTGTTCAGCCACCACAAGCTTGTCTTTGATGCCAAAAAATGCGCGCTCCAGGCCCAAGGCGGTCAAGCGTTGGCGCAAGGGGGCGCTGTCGCGGCCGGTGATGACCACCACGGTGACGCCCGCCTCTTTCAACAATTGCAGCCCCATGCCATCCAGGGTGTGAAAGCGCTTGATCGACTCGCCTTGGCCGTCCAAGTACAAGCCGCCATCGGTGAACACGCCATCGACA
>Ga0209442_1001614_pt1 | contig 12616 bp, 11 predicted proteins | sample LauGreSBDMM110DD_2_FD_187565 | JGI IMG/M metagenome (GOLD analysis project Ga0209442, IMG submission 187565) | Freshwater lake microbial communities from Lake Michigan, USA - Sp13.BD.MM110.DD (SPAdes) (version 2) | ecosystem: Environmental > Aquatic > Freshwater > Lake | place: Lake Michigan...
GAGATTCGGTTTTATCTCAGCCCGAGCCGATCCGCGGTCTGTGCTTCGTGCGTAGTAGACCATAGTTTGCTTCGGATGTTCCCGATCCAGCTGAAAACACGAGACATTAATTCGTCATGCCAGCAACCAAAACGCCAGCAGCCAAATCGCCCGCCAAAACATCTGCCAAAACATCTGCAAAGAAAGCCCTTAAGCCTGTGCTTGCCGCCAAGCCCCTGAAGGCTTCCCAGCCAGCCGCAGCCGTGGACATCGCCGCCGCTTTGCCCTTTGGCGAGCATCAGCGCGCTATCGTTGTGCGCGGTGCGCGCGAGCACAATCTGAAAAACGTGGATCTGGCGATCCCGCGCGACAAGCTCGTTGTGTTCACCGGCCTGTCGGGCTCGGGCAAGTCGTCGCTGGCGTTCGACACGATTTATGCGGAAGGCCAGCGGCGATATGTGGAATCCTTGTCGGCCTACGCCCGGCAATTCCTGGAGATGATGCAAAAGCCCGACGTGGACCAGATCGACGGCCTGTCGCCCGCCATTTCCATCGAGCAGAAGACAACGTCAAAAAACCCGCGCTCGACGGTGGGCACCGTCACCGAGATTTACGATTATCTGCGCCTGCTGTGGGCGCGCGTCGGCGTGCCCTATTCGCCCGCAACCGGCCTGCCGATTGAAAGCCAGACGGTCAGCCAGATGGTGGACCGCGTGCTCGCTTTGCCCGAGAAGACGCGGCTTTATTTGCTGGCGCCCGTCATTCGCGGACGCAAGGGCGAATACCGCAAGGAAATCGCCGAATATATGAAGAAGGGCTTCCAGCGCCTGAAGATCGACGGCACGTTCTATGAGATCGCCGACGCGCCGGTGCTGGACAAGAAATTCAAGCACGACATCGACGTGGTGGTGGACCGCATCGTGGTGCGCCCCGACATTGCGGCGCGGCTGGCGGAATCGATGGAGACCGCGCTGGAGCTGGCGGACGGCATTGCGATTGCTGAATTTGTTGATGAGCAGGAAGGCGGCGAGCCGCGCCGCATCATGTTCTCGTCAAAATTCGCCTGCCCGGTGTCCGGCTTCACGATTTCGGAAATAGAGCCGCGTCTGTTCTCGTTCAACAATCCGTTCGGCGCCTGCCCCAAATGCGGCGGCCTTGGCTTTGAGCAGAAGGTGGACGCAGAGCTAGTCGTGCCCGATCCAAAGGCGACGCTGCGCAAGGGGGCCATCGCACCTTGGGCGAAATCATCCTCGCCCTATTATCTGCAAACACTGGAAGCGCTTGGCAAGCATTACAAATTCCGCCTCGACGGCTCCTGGTCGGACCTCACCAAAGTGCAGCGCAACGCCATTTTATTTGGCTCGGGCGAGGAAGAAATCCGCTTTGCCTACGACGACGGCCTGCGCGCCTATCAGGTGAAGAAGCCGTTTGAAGGCGTGGTGCGCAATCTGGAGCGCCGTTACATCGAGACTGAAAGCGAATGGGCGCGCGAGGAAATCTCGCGCTTCATGTCGGATTCGCCGTGCGCCGCCTGCTCCGGTCATCGCCTGAAGCCCGAAGCGCTGGCCGTGAAGATCGACGGCCAGCATGTCGGCGACATCTCGCAGCTCTCCGTGCGCCATGCAGCGCAATGGGCCGAGACTTTGCCCAAGCGCCTCGACAAGAAGCGAAATGAGATTGCGGGCCGCATCCTGAAGGAAATCCGCGACCGGCTGACGTTCCTCGTCGATGTCGGGCTTGATTATCTGACACTGGCGCGCGCGGCTGGCACGCTGTCGGGCGGCGAAAGTCAGCGTATTCGGCTCGCCTCGCAGATCGGCTCCGGCCTCACTGGCGTTCTTTATGTGCTGGACGAGCCCTCCATCGGCCTGCATCAGCGCGACAATGCGCGACTGCTGGAGACGCTGCGCCGCCTGCGCGATCTTGGCAATACCGTGATCGTGGTCGAGCATGACGAGGACGCGATCCTGACCGCCGATTACGTGGTGGACGTTGGCCCCGGCGCCGGCATCCATGGCGGGCGCATCGTCTCAAAGGGCCTGCCGCATGAGGTTGTGAACGATCCAAATTCGCTCACGGGCGATTATCTGTCGGGCCGCAAATCGGTGGATATTCCGCGCGCCCGCCGCAAGGCGCAGGCGGGGCGTTCGCTGAAGGTTGTCGGCGCGCGCGGCAACAATCTGAAGAACGTCAGCGCCGAACTGCCGCTGGGCCTGTTCACCTGCGTCACCGGCGTTTCCGGCGGCGGCAAGTCCACGCTGGTCATCGACACGCTCTACAAGGCGGTTGCGCGCAGGCTGAACGGCGCCGCCGAACATCCCGCACCGCACGATGCGATCCTGGGCCTTGAGCATATCGACAAGGTGATCGACATCGACCAATCGCCGATTGGCCGCACGCCGCGCTCAAATCCCGCCACCTATACGGGCGCGTTCACGCCGATCCGCGAATGGTTCGCCGGGCTGCCGGAGGCCAAGGCGCGCGGCTACATGCCGGGCCGTTTTTCGTTCAACGTGAAGGGCGGACGCTGCGAAGCCTGCCAGGGGGATGGCGTCATCAAGATCGAGATGCACTTCCTGCCGGACGTGTACGTGACCTGCGACGTCTGCAAGGGCAAGCGCTATGATCGCGAGACGCTGGAGGTAAAGTATCGCGACAAGTCCATCGCCGACGTGCTTGATATGACGGTGGAAGAGGCGCGCGAGCTGTTCAAGGCCGTGCCGACAATCCGCGAGAAGATGGACACGCTGAAGCGCGTCGGCCTCGATTACGTTAAGGTCGGCCAGCAGGCCACAACCCTCTCTGGCGGCGAGGCGCAGCGCGTCAAACTGTCCAAAGAGCTGTCGCGCCGCTCGACCGGGCGCACGCTCTACATTTTGGACGAGCCGACAACGGGCCTGCATTTCCACGACGTGAAGAAGCTTCTTGAAGTGCTGCATGAGCTGGTCGATCAGGGCAACAGCGTCGTCGTCATCGAGCACAATCTGGAGGTCATCAAGACGGCGGATTGGGTGCTGGATCTTGGCCCTGAAGGTGGCGACGGTGGCGGGGAAATCATCGCGCAGGGCACGCCGGAGGACATCGCGGCCAGCGCCAAATCGCACACCGGCAAGTTCCTGAAGGAAGTGCTGGCGCGCCGACCGATGCAGAAGATCAAGGCAAGGGTGGCGGCGGAATAAGGGGGCTGCGCTGCTGCAGCTTGATATTGTTGCAATGTGCGTTCTTGAAGGTAAGGCGCCCATCCCAAAGCCGTCATGGACGGGCTTGACCCGTCCATCCACGTAAACGGCGCAAGCCGTGGCTTTGCATGCTAGCAGCAAGGCTCACGACGGCGTGGGTGGCCGGGACAAGCCCGGCCATGACGCGTTTGGAATATGGCGGCTAAAGTGGCGCTCATTGCTGCTCCACGTCCCCACCCCTTGCGTACTTGGCCCGCGTTGGGTAGCCAGAGCGCGAACAGGAACATCAGCATGAAGCCGAACGCAGACGTCACCATCGGGTCCGGCCCGCGCGCGGTCACATTCGCCAATCGCCTGCCGCTGGCGATCATCGCCGGGCCGTGCGCGCTGGAGAGCCGCGACCATGCGCTGAAAATGGCGGGCGCCCTGCGCGACATCGCCGACAGGCTGGGCGTCGGCATCGTCTACAAATCCTCGTTCGACAAGGCCAACCGCACGTCGGCGGCGGGGCGTCGCGGCCTTGGGCTTGAGGCCAGCCTTGAGATTTTTGCGGAAGTGAAAGAGCGTTTCGGCTTCCCGATCCTGACCGACGTGCACGAGAACGATCATTGCGCCAAGGTTGCGGGCGTTGTGGACGTGCTGCAAATCCCCGCTTTTCTCTGCCGCCAGACCGATCTGCTGCTGGCGGCCGCCGCCACGGGCCTTCCGGTCAACGTGAAGAAGGGCCAGTTTCTGGCGCCGTGGGACATGACGAACGTGATCGACAAGGTCACGGGCGCGGGCAATCCCAATGTCATGGTGACGGAGCGCGGCGCCAGCTTTGGCTACAATACGCTGGTCTCGGACATGCGCGCGCTGCCGATCATGGCGCAGACCGGGGCGCCGGTAATTTTTGACGCGACCCATTCCGTGCAGCAACCCGGCGGCCAGGGCTCGTCGTCTGGCGGCCAGCGCGAATTTGTGCCGGTGCTGGCGCGCGCGGCGGTGGCGATTGGCGTGGCGGGCGTGTTCATTGAAACACATGACGATCCGGCGAACGCGTTCTCGGACGGTCCCAATCAGGTGCCGCTGGGCGAATTTGAGGCGCTGCTTGCCCAGCTCATGCGCTTCGACGCGCTCAGCAAAAGCCTCTAGCGTCGCAAGCCTGTCGCATCATTCTTGTAGGCGGGCGCCATGGACGACCGGACATTCACCTATTGCGACCCCGCCGATCCGCTCTGGAAGCGGCTCGCTATCGGCGCGCTTGAAAAGGCGACGGGGCGCGACCAGATCAAGCGGCTCTATCGCGAGCATCAAGAATCTGGCTGGGCAGCAGGCGGCTTCTTTGAGACCGCGATACGCGCGCTGTCTCTGGACGTGCGCTATGATGATGCAAAGCTGGCTGCAATCCCCAAAACTGGCCCGCTCGTCATCGTCGCCAACCACCCTTTCGGGATGCTCGATGGCATCGTGATGTGCGCGCTGATGCAAAAGGCGCGGCCCGATTTTCTGGTTTTGACCAATGCGGTGCTGATGCGTGCGCCTGAAATGGCGGCGCGTATGTTGCCGGTGGATTTTGCGGAAACAGCGCAAGCCCGTCAGACCAATGTGACCACGCGCGCAGCAGCGCAGCGGCATTTGCTGGATGGCGGCGCAATCGTGATCTTCCCCGCCGGCGCCGTCTCGACTTCGCCGGACTGGTTCGGACGCACGCCTGCGATTGACGGGCCATGGTCGCCGTTCGCCGCACGGCTGGTGTTAAAGGCGCAAGCGCCCGTCGTGCCTGTTTTCTTTCGCGGCCAGAATTCGCCGCTGTTTCACTTTGTGAGTCACATCCACGCCAGTTTAAGGCTGGCGCTGTTTTTCCATGAAGCACGGCGGCGCATTGGCGCCGTGATGCCCGTCGAAATCGGGGCAGCTATTCCATTCGAGCGCCTCGCCACGATTGACCGGCAAGCGCTCACTTCTGAGCTGCGTCGCGCCACCTATGAATTGGGCGCCAATTAGCCCTACCCGCCCGCGCTTTGTTGCGAGCGGAACGCCCAGCCCGTCATCCGGCCTTCGAGCCATGCAGTGACGGCGTACATGCCGATGCCTTCAATCGCGAGCAGCAGCAAGCCCGCAAACACCAGCGGCATCTGGAAGTTAGAGCCCGCCTGAACCATCAAATGGCCAAGACCCGCATTGGCCGCAATCGTCTCCGACACCACCGTGCCCACAAAGGCCAGCGTAATGGCGACTTTCAGCGAGCCGAAGAAATACGGCATGGCGCGCGGAATGCCGACCTTGCGCATGACGTCGAGCTTGGAGGCGCCAAGTGCGCGCAGAACGTCTTCCATCTCCGGCTCAATCGTGGCCAGCCCGGTGGCCACGTTCACGACGATGGGGAAGAATGAGATCAGGAACGCGGTAAGGATCGCCGGCACTTCGCCAATGCCAAACCACATCACGAGAATCGGCACCACGGCGACTTTGGGGATCGAGTTAAAGCCGATCATCACAGGGTAAAGCCCGCGATAAATCGTGCGCGACCAGCCCACAAACAGGCCAAGCATCAGGCCGAACGCCACGGCGAGCAGGAAGCCCGCGAGCGTCGTCCACAAGGTGACAAAGGAGTTTTTCAGCAGCGGCACGGCATAGCGATGCATCGCCGCAAAAATTTCAGTCGGCGCGGGCAAAACCACGCTGGAGACGTTGAGCAGGCGAACAGCCGCCTCCCAGAATACGAAAATCCCGAGGGTGAAAATCCACGGCGCGAGGGCCTCTATCTGCCGGTTCGTCATGACTGGCGCACCTCGGCGATTTTGTTGCGCAGCGAAAGCACCAGCGCGGAAAATTCCGGCTCGTAGCAAACATCAAGCGAACGCGGACGGGGGAAATCAACTTTGCGGGTTTCGATGATGCGACCGGGGCGTGCGCTCATGACGTGGATGGTGTCGGCCAGGAAAGCCGCCTCGCGCAGATCGTGCGTCACCAGAACGACGGTGAACCGCAGCCGCTCCCAAACGTCTCGCATCACGCACCAAAGCTCCTCGCGCGTAAACGCGTCGAGCGCGGCGAAAGGCTCGTCGAGCATCAAAAGCGCAGGCTCATGAATCAGCGACCGGCAGAGCGAGGCGCGCTGCTGCATGCCGCCGGAAAGCTCCCACGGAAAGCGGTCGCCAAAGCCCTTCAGGCCCACGGTGTCGAGCAGCGTTTCCGCCCGCGCCCGGTATTCGTCCTTCTTGCGCCGGAAGTTCGAGCGATAGGGCTCGACGATCTCCAGCGGCAGCATCAGGTTTTCCGTGACCGTGCGCCATGGCAGCAGATTGGCGTTCTGAAACGCCATCCCCGCCAGTTTCACCGGGCCAGATACAGGTTCGCCATTAACGGCGACCTGCCCCGACGTCGGCTTGACGAGGCCGGTGACCAGCTTCATGAGCGTGGATTTACCGCAACCGGACGGACCGACCACAGCGGCAAACTCGCCTTTGGCGACACAGATGCTCGTCCCCTGAAGGGCGAGCACCGGCCCGGTTCGCCCCTCGTAGGCAAGCGAAACGTCATCGAGCTGAATCACGAGACTCTCCGGATCAGAGCGAGTTGACTAGAACTTGCGCTCGGAAGCCGGCGGCAAGAACGCGCTGCTGAAGATGTCTTCAGCCTTTGGTTTGTTCTTGAACTCGTAGGTGTCGGCGATCTGCTCGATCGACTTGGTCAGGCGCGCCATATCCACGCCGCCGACGCCATTGGCCTTCACCCACGGCGTGACCATGTTGTCCTTCAGCGCCATCTTGAGGCGGGCGAGCTCAACGTTCACGTCGCCGGTCTCGTTGCGCTTCATGACGGACTTGATCGCCTCATCGGGGTTCTTGGCGGTCTCGATGAAGCCCTTGATAGTGGCGCGCACGAAGCCTGCCACAACCTTGGGGTTAGCCTTTGCAAACTCCGGGTTCACCATGACGGCGTTGCCATAGAGCACGAGGCCGTGGTCGGCCATCAACATCACGGAAATGTCGTCAGCAGGAATCTTGTTCTGCGTCAGATTAAAGAAAGACGAGAACGAGAAGCCGGTGATCGCGTCCACTTTGCCCTGCGCAAGCATCGGCTCGCGCACAGGGAAGCCGACGTTTTCAATCTTCACCTTGCTGTCGTCGAACTTGTTGGCCTTCACGAAGGCCTTCCATTGCGCGAAAGCGCCGTCGGGCGCGGGGGCGCCAAGCGTCTTGCCCATCAGGTCAGCGGGCGTCTTGATGCCTGACTTCTTCAGGCTGACGATCGCGAACGGCGGTACGTCATAGACCATCATGACCGCCTGAACCTGCTGGGCGGGGTTCTGGTCGCGGAATTTCACAAGCGAATTGATGTCGAAAAAGCCCAGAGGATAAGTGCCAGCCGCGACACGCGCGATGCCTGCTACCGAGCCGGGACCGGTGTCGACGGTGACGTCGAGCCCTTCGGCTTTATAAAAACCCTTGTCGATGGCCACGAAGTAAGGAGCCGACGGGCCCTCGAACTTCCAGTCCAGCGCAAATTTGACTGCGGTTTGTGCAGACGCCTGCATGGCTCCGCCCACAAAAAGGGCAGCTGCCGCAAAAGCGAGCTTCATGTTTTTGGCGCTCATTCTCATCCCCTGCATTTTAAACGCTTCCAGCGCTATCGCGCCAGGAACTCCACGCTACTAGGCAATCGACGTGCCATCGCTGCTTATTAAAGCAGCTTATCCGAGGCAATCGGAGACGCAAGAGGGGAAGCGACGCTGTTCATATGTTCTTTTTGGGGAGATGGGGTCCAAGCTCAACCCGTCATTGGGACCGCGGGCTTCCAGCCCGCAAAGCGGCGTAAGCCGTGGCTTTACTCTTTCAGTCTATGGACCGCCCCTCATTCAACCTTGCGAAACGGCTGGCTCAACAGCCTGTCCAACCGAAGCTCGGCCTTGTCGCGGAAGATCGGCAGGCCAATCGTCATGCCCTTGTGCCCGGCGGCGGGCTGGGCGCGATAGAGGCCGAACATCCGGTCCCAGATCGCCAGATTAAAACCGAAATTGCTATGCGTCTCGCGAGGATCAATCGAGTGATGCACCCGGTGCATATCTGGCGTCACCACCACCAGCCGCAGCAGCGCATCCACCCGCAGCGGCAGGCGGAAATTGGCGTGGTTGAACATCGAGGACGCGTTCAGCACCACTTCAAACACGAGGACCGCCAACGCCGGCGCCCCCAGCAGCGCTATGACTGCGAACTTTATGAGCATCGACAGCACGATCTCGACCGGGTGAAACCGCAGGCCGGTGGAGGCGTCGATGTCGAGATCGGCGTGGTGCATCCGGTGCAACCGCCACAAAACCGGTACGCGGTGGAAGGCGACATGCTGGCCCCAGATCGCCAGATCGAGCAGGACGAGGCAGACGACGACGGCCACCCAACCCGGCGCCGCGACCATGTTGAACAGCCCCCAGCCCTGCCCCTGCGCATAAAGCGCAAAGCCGACGCCCGCCAGCGGGAACAGCAGCCGCAAAAACAGCGAATCCACCACAATCAGCGCCAGATTATTGGCCCAGCGCCAGCCCCGCGCCTGCGTGAGCGCGCGACGCGGCGCGAACGTCTCCAGCGCCGCAATCAGCGCCAGCACGCACGCAAAACTCGCCAGCCGGATGAGGGGTTCGCTTTCGATGATACAAGGCTCCTTGTTGGCCAAACACTATGCGCCCCCGCCCGCCAGACAAGCAAGCGCTTGACGCGCCGGGCGGGTGCGACGAAAAGGTTCGCGCAAGGAGTTCCGCATGACGGCGGTCACGCTGATCGACAATTACGACTCGTTCACATGGAACCTGGTGCATTACCTGGGCTCGCTGGGCGCTGACGTGACCGTGCTGCGCAACGACGAAGCCAGCGTCGCGCAGATTATGGACTCGCGGCCCGAGGCCATCGTGCTGTCCCCGGGGCCCTGCACGCCGCGCGAGGCTGGCGTGTGCCTTGATCTGATCGCCGCAGCCGCCCGCGACATCCCTATTTTTGGCGTGTGCCTTGGCCACCAATCCATCGGCGAGGCTTTTGGCGGGCAAGTTGTGCGCGCGCCCCTGCCCGTCCATGGCAAGCTCGCCACCATTTCCCATGAGGGCAAGACGATTTTTCGCGGCATCAACGCGCCGTTTCAGGCCACGCGCTATCATTCGCTCCTGATCGACCGCGCCAGCATGCCCGATGTTCTGGAGGCTGTAGCGGAGACGGACGACGGACTGGTGATGGCCGTCTCGCATCGCAGCCTGCCGGTGCATGGGGTGCAGTTTCACCCCGAAAGCATTCTCTCGCAGCACGGCCACCGCATTCTGGGCAATTTTCTCGACATCGCGCGGGCGTTCAATCGCACCCGCGTTCACGCATAGAAGGGGAATAGAGTTGGACTCCTTCAAGCCCATCATCGCAAAAGTCGCCGCTGGACATAGCTTGAGCCGCACTGAATCTGAACAGGCCTTCGAGGCGCTGCTGTCGGGCGACGTTACGCCCGCGCAAACGGGCGGCTTCCTGATGGCGCTGCGGGTGCGCGGCGAAACGGTTGACGAGATCACCGGCGCCGTGTCTGCCATGCGCGCCAAAATGCTGCGCGTGGTTGCGCCAGAGGGCGCAATCGACATCGTGGGCACCGGCGGCGACAACGCCGGCACATGGAATGTCTCGACGCTCGCCTCCATCATCGTCGCGGCTTGCGGCGTACCGGTCGCCAAACACGGCAACCGCGCGGCGTCCTCCAAATCTGGCGCGAGCGATATTCTGTCGGCGCTAGGCGTGGCTATCGGCCTGCAACCGCCGCTTGTCGAAAAATGCCTGCGCGAGACCGGCCTTGGCTTCATGATGGCGCCCACGCACCATGCCGCCACGCGCCATGTTGCACCCGTGCGCGTAGAGCTTGGCACGCGCACGATCTTCAACATTCTGGGGCCGCTCTCCAACCCCGCCTCCGTCAAGCGCCAATTGGTCGGCGTGTTTTCGCCCGAGCTTTTGCAGCCAATGGCGGAAGTGTTGCGCAATCTGGGTTCCGAGTGCGTTTGGATCGTCCACGGCTGCGACGGGCTCGACGAGATCACGACGACTGGCCCCACGCGCGTCGTCGCGATGGAAAGCGGCGCCATTCGCAGCTTTGAAATCACGCCTGAAGACGCTGGGCTTCGCAGGGCCGAGCCGTCCGAATTGCGCGGCGGCGATCCGGCCCACAATGCGCAAGCCTTGCGCGCGGTGCTGGACGGGGCGAAAACAGCCTATCGCGACATAGCGCTTTTGAACGCGGGCGCAGCGCTTGTTGTAGCTGGCCAGGCGGATAACATTCGCGACGGCGTTGAGGCTGGCGCGCAGGCGATTGCGACTGGCAAAGCTAAAGCGACCCTCGACAGGCTTGTCGATATTACGAACCGCTGAGGAGCGTGCGCATGGCTGACATTCTGCACAAGATCGAAGTCTACAAGCGCGCTGAAATCGCCGAAGCCAAAGTCGCTATGCCGCTGCATGCGCTTGAGCGGCATATTGAGCAGCAATCGCCTACGCGCGGATTCATCCACGCCATCGAGAACAAGCTGGATGCCGACAGCTATGCGCTGATCGCCGAAATCAAGAAGGCCTCGCCCTCGAAAGGCCTGATACGCGCTGATTTTGACCCCGCATCGCTCGCGCAAGCCTATGAGCTTGGCGGCGCCGCGTGCCTGTCGGTCCTCACCGATGCGCCCTCGTTTCAGGGCGCGCCGGACTATCTGCGCCAAGCGCGCGAGGCCGTGCGCCTGCCCGCTTTGCGCAAGGATTTTCTCTACGATCCCTACCAGGTCTATGAGGCGCGCGCGTGGGGCGCCGATTGCATTCTCATCATCATGGCCGCCATCGACGACGATTGCGCGCGCGAGCTGAACAAGGCCGCGCATGACCTTGGCATGGACGTGCTGGTGGAAGTGCATAACGAGGACGAACTCAACCGCGCGATATCGCTGGAGACGCGGCTGATCGGCATCAACAACCGCGACCTGCATACGTTTGAGACAAGTCTGGAAGTGACCGAGCGTCTGGCGCCAAAAGTTCCGCAAGATCGTATCGTCATATCTGAAAGCGCCATCGGCACTTTTGAGGATTGCCTGCGTCTTGCGCGCTTTGGCGTGCGCTCGTTCCTTGTCGGCGAAAGCCTTATGCGACAGGGCGATGTCGCAAAAGCAACCCATGCCCTCCTGCACGGAAAACAACCATGAGCGGCCTCACGCATATCGACGAAAGCGGCGAGGCGCGCATGGTGGACGTGTCCGGCAAAGACGCGACCGTGCGCACGGCGATCGCTGTCGGCAATGTCGTGATGAAGCCTGAGACGCTGGCGCTGATCCGCTCCGGCGATTCCAAGAAGGGCGACGTTCTGGGCACCGCGCGCATCGCTGGCATTATGGCGGCAAAGCGCACGCATGAACTCATTCCGCTCTGCCATCCGCTGGCTTTGTCGCAAGTCGTGGTGGAGTTGACGCCGGACGATACGCTTCCCGGCGTGCGCGTGCGCGCACTCGCCAAACTCACTGGTAAAACCGGCGTCGAGATGGAGGCGTTGACCGCTGTGAGCGTCGCGTGCCTCACGATTTATGACATGGTGAAAGCCGTTGATCGCTTCATGACGATTGAGGGCATCGGCATGATTGAAAAAGCTGGCGGCAAGTCCGGCGACTGGAAACGCGAGGACGATTGATTATGGCGCGAAGTCCGCTGCTGCCCGTCGAAAATGCGCTGGCGCGGATACTCGCCACGGCGAATGCGCCGCTTGATGCTGAAAACGTCGAGCTTGCAAACGCGCTGGGCCGCAGGCTTGCAAGCGATCTTGCCGCACGACGCACGCAGCCGCCGTGCGCTATCTCGTCCATGGACGGGTACGCATTGCGCGCCGCCGACATCGCAGCTTTGCCCGCACGCCTGCGCGTGATTGGCGCCAGCGCGGCGGGCCATGGTTTTGACGGCGCCGTGCAGACGGGCGAGTCCGTGCGCATCTTCACCGGCGCGCCAGTGCCGGACGGCGCCGACACGGTTTTAATTCAAGAAGATGCACGCGCTGAGGGGGATTTCGTCGAGGCGCTTGTCAGCGAGCCGCTTGGCCGCTACGTCCGCCGCGCCGGGCTCGACTTTTCGGCGGGCGATGTTTTGCTGGAAGCTGGCCGCTTGCTTGGCCCCGCGGAACTGGCTTTGGCAGCGGCCATGAACCACGCGTTTGTGAGCGTCGTGCGTCGTCCGCGCGTTGCAATTCTGGCCACCGGCGACGAGCTTGTGGCGCCGGGCGCGGAGCCGGGCCGCGACCAGATTGTCGCGTCCAACAATTTTGCAGTTGGCGCTTACGCAAGGCTGGCAGGCGCGGACGTGATTGACCTAGGCATCGCGCGTGATGATTTTGCCTCGCTGGAAGCCTGCATCCGCCGTGCGCGCGATGAGAAGGCCGACGTGCTGGTGACGCTGGGCGGCGCCTCCGTCGGCGATCACGATCTCGTGCAAACAGCG
>Ga0209442_1001615_pt1 | contig 12608 bp, 13 predicted proteins | sample LauGreSBDMM110DD_2_FD_187565 | JGI IMG/M metagenome (GOLD analysis project Ga0209442, IMG submission 187565) | Freshwater lake microbial communities from Lake Michigan, USA - Sp13.BD.MM110.DD (SPAdes) (version 2) | ecosystem: Environmental > Aquatic > Freshwater > Lake | place: Lake Michigan...
TTTGTGAAGGCTTTCATTTCATGGGTTGCACAAGTTGCTGGTTTGCACGTTGCGCTCTTAGTACCAGGTTTGATGCTCTTTTCAATCGTTTTCTTTAGCAGTATTCTCAATACCGATAAATCTAAATCGTAATTAGCTAGAAACTGTAACTTTCTGCTTAATAGTTGTGGCTTGATTTCCTTTAAGTTGCAGAATGCTCTTGCGATTCTTGCCACTGGTCTGAGTGCTTGAAGGCTCGATTGCAAAGGTACGAACATTTCCAAACCATGGAGATCCATGATTGTTATTAAACTCTAGCCAGAACCAGGCAAAGTCTAAGAACTCTGACTCCCACTCCAATTCAAAAGAAATGTTCTTTTCAACATTTTTGACTCGGTACCACTTCTTATTGCCGAAATCAGAGAGGTAACCAAATACTCCAAGTGGTGTGGGAGGTGATGGCAATCGGCTTAAATCAAGAACTTTCCCATTCTCACCTTTGATATTCGGCCAATCGTGAATGGATCCAGAAACTCCGTGTGGGCTGAGAGCCTCTTCATCTAAATGGAACTTCTGAGCAGTCGTCTCAATCGTCACTTCTCCTTCAAGGAGAGCTCCACCAAATGCTGGATGGCTTGAATAGTCGAATTCCAGCTCTACATTACTTAAGTTTGTAATTACATCCGTTATTTCAATGACATTCCCCTCGACTGACACTTCTCGCTCGATGCGGATTGGCAGTGAAAAGAAATCAAGTTGCATACGTGCACTAGCGCTCTCAAGATTATTTACTTTCCAGGTAGAAATCGCAGCTTCTCCGTGGAATCCAACTGGTGCACCATGAATGACTCTTGCAGGTCCGGCAACTGGGCAGATCATCTGCCATCCACCGCGATAACCCTCCATCCAATGCGCTTGTGGCTCGAGGTAGATACTTCTCTGCTCTCCCTTGATCACTGCCTCAGCGCGATCTGCCCAAGGAGTCTGCAGAAGTAATTCTTGGTGTTTGTTAGTAGTTTTAATTGAAAGAATATCTGCGCCATATGTGGCATCGATAACCAGTTCTAACTCTGAACTCTTCAGCCGAAGATGGCTCATCGTGACTCTTTAAATCCTGAAACAGGCACACCAGTAGTCGACGTAGATAGCGTGAATAACGAACCCGCTAAAGGTTGATTCACTAACTCAGCTTCTGAAATTCCTGCTCGAGCTGAAGTCACATACAGAGTTCCATCAGAACCAAATGCACAACTAGATGGTTGAGCTACGGGGAAATGATGTTCTTCAAGGATTATGCCTTGTGGTGAAATCTTAGAAACTCGGCTTCCTCCCCAGACTGCTAACCAGATGCAACCATCCACATCTACGGCTAGTCCATCTGGCACACCTGAATCAATCGAGATCAATTCGCGAAACGTAGGAACAAAATCATCCGCCAAATCAAAATCGCTCACATAGACTTTTTTTGTCATGCTATCTGCCAAATACATCAAGGAATTCTCGCTGTTCCAGCCAATGCCATTAGGTAGAGACATGTTCTCCACCATGACTTTATCGTGCTTGCCGCCTTCCCAGCGATGCAACTTTCCTTTGCCGGTTTCAAAATCCATCTGACAACTTCCGCCCCAAAATCTTCCAAGGGCATCGCATTTTGCGTCATTCATTCTGTAATTCGAATCGCCAAGAAACGGATCGCGAATATCTAATTTCCCATCAGCGAAAACTCCAAAGCCTTCCTTGCACGCGATTGCAAGATTTTCACCTGCTTGAAATGGCGCAACCGCACCGACGCGAGTATCTAAAGTGGTGGTCTCTGTCTTAAGGGTTCCCAGATTTGTATTATGAATTTTGCCAAAAGGGATATCAACCCAAAGCAGTGAATCACCAAGAAAAATTGGTCCTTCACCAACTTCAGCATCGAATTGAAGTAAGAGTTCAGGTTTAGAGCTCAAAGTTAATCCTTTTCAAACTTTAAGGGATATTTCGCTCTCAAGTCTACTTCTGGCGTGCGAAGACGAGAAGAGTTAATTACTTTGATTTTTTGGAGTTCGCTTCTCCAAAACCGAGGCGATAAATAGGACCGCAAGAAAAACGAGAGATGGTCCATTCAGGCTCTCCCCTGGTGGAGGGCCATCGGCTGTCACAGATTTAATCTGTCCGGCGATCAGGCGCATGACTGGTTCCAGCGCGAGGGTGAGCACAATTAGCGGCGTCATTCCTGGATATCGAATGAACAATAAAGATAGAAAGAGGGCAAGGAGGAGTTGTGTGGCGCCCCATTGATGAAAGATCGCCACGATGTTATCTCCACCTGCAACCGAGATATCGATACCGGCAATACTGTTTGCGCCGCCATCTGAAGCGAATAGGTGGATAGAGCTACGGGCGATTATCACCAAAAGGTAGAAGGCGGTAGCAATTCGAACTACCCGGTATCCAGTAAAACTTGAGAGGTCACTTGGAAGTACTTTCTTAAGATTTATTCTCATAGTTACTCCTAAAGTGATGATCCGAGTGTGCCAAGTTGGATATTGGTCCCGCGAAGAATGACCGATAGCCCTCTGGGGGTTAATGTTACAGATGTCAATTTCATCCCGTTCGGAACGTTGATCTCGCGAACACTCTTACTCTTAATTTGGCTTTGAGCATCAGCTGGCAATAAGGATGCTGGTATTTCGTTTCCGAAGAGAGAGATGGCTTTGAGCTCAAAATAAATCTGGTTTTCAGAGAATTTTGGGACAAGGATTGCTTTCCCTAATCCACCTGCTCCTGCCGAGACTTGCAACGTGTTATCCACGATTTGAGCATCACTGAATTCTGCTGCTTGCAAAATCGTTGCCGCAGGGATTGTCGAGATTACTTCCAAGGAACCAATCAGCGTCGGCTTAGATTTGCTGATGTTCTTAGCAGTGATTGCAATTGAAGTTTCTGTTGTACCGCCTTTAAGTGCGTAGTTATCTATATTGAAATTTGCCGACTTGATTGAATCTGAAAAGAGACTTTGAACCATATCGATGAGTGGGATCGATGCACGTACGCCAGATGCTTTTGGTAATTCACTCTTAATGCGGGTTTCGATGCGCGATGTAATTATTGATTCTGCTGCTAAAAAGCCGCCGCCGAGAAGGACGACCACTGATACAGCCGCAATGAGTGCTTTTGATTTCGTTATCATTTGAGGGAGGGTAGCCAGAGATCCTGTGAATTCTCGGAGGGGAATAGTTGTAAAATTAGTGGCGGAGACGAGGAGATTTGAACTCCTGAAGGGTTTAACCCCTTACCTCGTTAGCAGTGAGGCGCACTCGACCGGGCTATGCGACGTCTCCAAGTGTGGGGCTAGTCTACCGCCTCATGTATGGATTGTTAATCGGCAGAAGAAAAGCAGCTATTGGACGCTTAATGTGATTCGCGTGGCGAAGTAGATCCACTAGCACCGCGCAAGAAATCAAGGTCTGCGCCGAGGTGTGCCTGTTCGACGTGATCGATATACATGCGCTCCCACCCACGTGTTGGTTGGGCAAGTGCGTCAATCATTGCTTGTGACGGTGTGCGTGCTGCAAGTTCAGCATCGCTGATCTTCACATTGAGTGTGCGCGCAGGAACATTGAGTTCGATTAAATCTCCGGTGCGAATACGTGAGAGTGGCCCACCAGCTGCGCCTTCAGGAGAAACGTGTAGGACAACGGTTCCGAATGCTGTTCCACTCATGCGTCCATCGCAGATACGTACAAGATCTTCTATGCCGCGTTCGAGTAACTTCTTTGGAATCGCCATATTGGAAACTTCTGGCATTCCTGGGTACCCCTTAGGTCCACATCCGCGTAAGACCAAGACACTATTTTCATCAACAACTAAATCAGGATCATCGATGCGTGCATGGAAATCTTCAATGCTTTCAAAGACAACTGCTGGGCCTGTATGAACCAATAGATTGGCGCTAGCTGCTGCCGGTTTGATGACTGCGCCATCGGGTGCAATGTTTCCGCGCAGAACTGCGATGCCTGCTTCAGGTTGAAGTGGTTTTGCATATGTAGCGATTACCGTTGGGTCGAAAATTTCTGCTCCGACAAGGCTGTCTACTAGTGGTTTTGCCGTGACGTTAATTGCTTGGCGATCTAAATGCTTTTCAACTTCCTTCAACACGGCGCGTAAACCACCTGCGCGGAAGAGATCTTCCATGAGGTGCGCACCTGCGGGCTGTAGGTTTACTAGCAGTGGAATTCTTGAGCCAATCTCATCGAAATCTTCAAGTGTGAGTTCAACGCCAGCGCGTCCTGCGATCGCAAGTAAGTGAACTACAGCGTTTGTGGAGCCACCAATTGCACCGAGTGCCACGATCGCATTTCTAAATGCGCCGAAGGTAAGAATGTCTTGTGGTTTGAGATCTTCATTGACCATCTCAACAATGCGTCGGCCAGATTCATGGCTTGCTTTAAGTAAACGTGTGTCGGCTGCAGGTGTTCCAGCTAAACCAGGGAGTGTCATTCCGAGAGCTTCTGCCATACAACCCATCGTTGACGCAGTTCCCATTGTGTTGCAATGGCCCTTGCTGCGAATCATGGAAGATTCAGATGCGTTGAAATCTTCTTGGCTCATCTTTCCGGCGCGCACATCTGCGCTAAAGCGCCAGACATCTGTTCCGCAACCAAGTGGTCTTCCCTTAAATGTTCCGTTCAGCATTGGACCGCCAGGAACAATGATCGTTGGAAGATTGACAGAGGCTGCTCCCATTAAGAGTGCAGGGATTGTCTTATCGCATCCACCAAGGAGAACAACGCCATCGATTGGGTTTGCGCGAATCATCTCTTCAGTTGCCATCGCAACCATGTTGCGCCATAACATCGCAGTAGGGCGAACATTGGTTTCACCCAATGAAACCATTGGCAGATTATGTGGAACTCCGCCGGCTTCCCAAATTCCGTTCTTCACACTCTGTGCCAACTCATCTAAATGCATATTGCATGGTGCTAAATCGGAGGCGGTGTTAAGGATTGCAATCTGTGGACGAGATCCGTCGAAGGCAGAGTCAGGATTTCCGCGACGCATCCATGCGCGATGGATATATGAATCCTTTGAAGTTCCGGCATACCAATCAGCGCTGCGCATTCAGAAAGTATACGAGGGCAGAGTGGCTTCGTGAAGGGCCTTCAGTTTTAGATTGATCTCGGTAGACTAAAGATATGAATAATGAGAACGCTGAGGTTGATAGCACCACGACCAAGAGAGTGCACGATCAGGGTGTCTCTGAGGCTTATGGTGATTTCATGAAGACGGGATGGATCCCTTCCGATCTTCCAGAGCTGCAGCCACTTGAAGTTGTGACCTATGCGTATATGCGCAGACAAGTTCTCTCTGCAGCATGTGCCGGTATCCGCCTCGTTATTCCTTCTGGAAATGCCAAGGTGCGCGCAAACGATACTGATTATCTCTATCGCCCAGATTCTGCCTTTGCTTATTACAGCGGTGTGCAGGGTAGCGATGCACATGAAGATGCAGTTTTGGTGATGGAGCCAAAAGCTGAAGGTGGACACGATACATATCTATATATACATCCGCGTTCAACCCGAGATACCGATGCTTTTTATCGCGATACCCATTACGGCGAGCTCTGGGTGGGGCGTCGCTACACACTCGGTGAAGCCCAAGCGCGCTATCAAATAGAGACCCGCAAAGTCACCGATCTAAAAGATTTCTTGAGTGGAAAACAAGCACTCGTTCTGCGCGGCAGTGATCGAATGGTTGATGCAACCATTGCTACGCATCCACGTGAAGAAGAGTTTGCCATATTTATCTCAGAGCAGCGTCTGACAAAAGATGAGTATGAAGTCCGCGAGATGCAACGCGCAGTCGATGCCACTGGTTTTGGTTTTAACGATGTCATCTTGACTCTTCCTGCAGCCGCTGAACATCCTCGTGGAGAACGTATTGTTGAAGGTGCGTTCTATGGACGTGCGCGACTTGAAGGACATGGCGTCGGTTACAACACCATTGCAGCAAGTGGATCGCACGCATGTGTTCTCCACTGGACGCGCAATGATGGAACTGTTAACCGCGGCGATCTGATTCTTATTGATGCTGGTATCGAAGTAGATTCTTTCTACACCGCAGATATCACTCGCACGCTTCCAATTTCAGGAAAATTCTCTCCGGCACAACGTGCTCTCTATATGTTGGTCTATGAAGCACAACTAGCTGGATTTGCAGCAGTAAAGCCAGGCGCAGTTTTTTCAGATATTAATAAAGCCTGCCAAGAAGTATTGGCAAAGGGTTTAGCGGATATGGGAGTGCTTACTGTCAGCGCAGAAGAATCGCTGCGACCTGAAGTTGGTTTACATCGTCGCTGGACTTTGCATGGGGTGAGTCATCACTTAGGTCTTGATGTCCACGATTGCGCAAAGGCTCGTAAGGAAAATTACACAGATGCCGTATTGCGTGAAGGAATGATTCTTACCGTTGAGCCAGGGCTATACATCCAGCCTGATGATGAGCTCTTCACCCCTGAATATCGCGGTATTGGTATCCGTATTGAAGATGATGTTCTTGTCACTGCAGATGGCTGTCTTAATCTCTCAGAACGTATTCCGCGTCACCCTGATGCAGTTGAAGCTTGGATCGCAACACTGCAGCAAGCGCGATAAGATTGGATAATGACTCAAACTCTCATCCATGCGCGTGGACTGACTAAAAAGTTCGGCGATTTCACCGCAGTCAATGGCATCGACTTTGATGTCATGAAGGGTGAATCCTTTGGTCTCTTAGGTCCAAACGGTGCTGGAAAGTCCACTGCAATGCGGATGATTGGCGCGACATCTCAGCGCACATCTGGTGATCTGACTATCTTGGATAAAGATCCAGAGAAATTCGGACCGCAGATTCGTGCCCACTTGGGTGTAGTCCCACAGCAAGATAATTTAGATACACATCTGACTGTTACTGAGAATCTCTATATCTATGGACGTTACTTTGGTCTTAGCCGCACATTTCTCAAGGGCAAGATTGAAGAACTTCTGACTTTCGCACAACTTGAAGAGAAGCGAAATGCAAAAGTTGAAGCTTTAAGTGGTGGAATGAAGCGCCGCCTGACAATTGCGCGTGCACTTGTTAGTGAACCTGAAATTTTGATGCTCGATGAACCTACGACTGGCCTTGACCCGCAGGCACGCCACATTTTGTGGGATCGCCTCTTTAGACTTAAAGAAGATGGTGTAACACTTCTTATTACTACCCACTTTATGGATGAAGCTGAACAACTCTGTGATCGCCTTGTTGTGATGGATAAAGGCTCGATCATGGCTGAGGGAAGCCCTGCTCAATTGATTAAGGATTACTCAACGAAGGAAGTTCTCGAGGTTCGCTTTGGATCAGAGCGCAATTCTCAGATGGCAGATGAATTACGTCAGTTATGTGATCGGATTGAAGAACTTCCAGACCGTATCTTGATGTATACCGAAGATGGAGAAGAACTCCTTGAACGCGTATATAAGAAGGACTTCCATCCAAAGACTTCTCTTGTGCGCCGCAGCTCCCTAGAAGATGTTTTCTTGCGGCTGACCGGAAGAACTCTGGTCGATTAATGAGCTCTTTCCAAGCGCGACAAGGTTCACTGAAAATTGTTGATGCCGCCAAAGTAGCTGCACGTGGAGCAATCTTTGTTACCGAAGCTCGTCTGCGCTCAATGCTCAAATGGATCTGGCTTATCATTGCAATTGCAATCGCCAACCCGGTCCTTTATCTCGTTTCAATCGGTTTAGGCCTTGGCTCTTTTATTGATCAGAATGCCGGCAGTACCGGCGTTGATGGAGTTTCATATCTAACCTTCCTTGCGCCAGCACTTCTTGCAACAGCTGCAATTCAAGGTGCGCTGGATGAAAGTGTTTTTCCAACACTTGAAGGTTTTAAATGGAATAAATTATTTTTTTCCATGAATGCGACGCCCTTAAGTGGAAATCACATCGCAATGGGTGTCTTCTTTAATAGCTTGATCCGTACCGTTTTTACCGCAGTCTTATATTGGCTTGTTATGCTCGCATTTGGCGTTCTTGAATCACCGCGCGCATGGTTAGCGATCTTTACCGCCATTATGGCTGGGGCAGCTTTTGGCGCCTTCATGCAAGCGCTGGCAGGTTTTCTTGAAAATGAGAATGTCTTCTTCACAATCGTTGAGCGTTTTATCATTATGCCGCTCTTCTTATTCTCTGGAACTTTCTATCCGCTCACCAATATGCCTATCTATCTGCAGTGGATTGGTTGGATCTCACCACTATGGCATGCAACAGAGTTAGGTCGCTGGCTCACCTACGGATCTGAAATTTCTACGACAATGCTCTTTATCCACTTTATATTTTTAAATTCAATCCTTGTTGTTGGATTAATTGCTTCACGCCGAATCTTTACCAGAAGGTTGGGTAAGTGATGATTCTTGCAACCGCGGTCGCAATCGCCGAAGCCCGCATGGGTAAGCCGGGTGAAAAGTATTATTCTGGGCGCTCCCGCGCAATTATGGAACGTGCTTACATCGCCTTCAAATCATCGACCTGGATGATTGTTGTTTCAGGCTTTGTTGAGCCGGTTCTTTTTCTTCTTTCATTTGGTTACGGCCTTAAAGATCTCGTTGGAGATATCACAGTTGCCGGGCAACCCATTGGTTACGTCGCCTTCATCGCACCGGCGCTACTTGCAACGAGTGCGATGAACGGTGCGATCTATGACTCGACAATGAATGTTTATTTCAAACTTAAGCACGATCGTATCTATCACGGCATGCTTGCGACTTCGCTGGGACCGATGGATGTCGCACTGGGTGAAATTGGTTGGGCGCTTCTTCGTGGCCTGTCGTACGCGATTGGTTTTATGGCAATTGTTGCCCCGCTTGGCCTAATTCCTAGCGCGTGGGGAATTCTTGCGATCCCAGCGGCTGTTCTCATCGCCTTTGGCTTTGCATCCTTTGGAATGGCAGTGACTTCGTATATGAAGTCCTGGCAGCAGCTTGAGATAGTTAATGTTGTCTTGCTACCGATGTTCTTATTCTCAGGCTCTTTCTACCCGCTATCTGTATTCCCTGAGTGGCTTCAGACGGTTATTAGGTTATTCCCACTTGCTCACGCGATTGACTTAGTGCGCGGATTAACTCTTGGAAATATTTCATGGGCACTTCTTGGCCATGCAATGTACTTTGTCGTAATGATTGTTGTGGGTCTCTTCTTCACAACAAAGCGCCTTAACGCACTCTTTATGCGTTAAGAAGCAATCTGAAGTCCACACCACGCAGCAGCAAGACCAAATACCAGTGATGCGCTTATGTTGATTGCTACCTCTTTATACTTTTTGAGCTCATAGCCAAGGTAGAGGTCGAGAATAAATGTTGACCAGGTGGTGAATGCTCCTGCAAAGCCGACTGCAATGAAGTCATGCCAGTGGGTTTTATTTGCAAAGGTAAGGCCAATCAGAAATGAGCCGATGATATTTACTGTGAAAGTTCCAATTGGTTTACTCGTAAACTTTCGAAAGTATTGATCGATAAGAAAGCGAGCAGGTGCACCGATCGCTGCACCGAGTGCGACATAGAGGGCGATCATTGCTTGACCTTAATAGTCGCGCGAGCAAAGGGAATAACTACTGCGATGGTGACAAGGGATGCAATTACCGTCAGCGCTAGATAGCCAAACCCAATCGCATCTTCGCCCACAACTTCGATTGTCACTGCAGAAAATGTTGTCATCCCGCCACAGAATCCGGGAAGTAAGAACCAGCGCAGCGCTGTAATCCCACGGCGTTCCATTAAAACGAGAAAATATCCAGCGAGAGCCACGCCAATAAGGTTGGCGTTGAGTGTTCCTGCTGCGCTATCTGGAGTAATTACCGAGAGTCCATAGCGAAAAAGTGAACCGAGTGCACCGCCGGCACTCACATAGAGAACGGCTTTCAGCGTCTACTCATTACTTAATCTCACAAAGAGATTATGAACCCTCGCGACGACGAATCTTGGATCCTAGCCAGCGCGCTGGATCGTATTTCACATCGACAACGCGTTCCTTCATAGGAATGATCGCATTATCTGTAATTCGGATGTGCTCAGGACAAACTTCAGTACAGCACTTGGTGATGTTACACATTCCAAGGCCATGCTCTTCTTGAGCCGTGCGCTTGCGATTTTTCAACATATCAAGTGGATGCATATCAAGTTCTGCGATACGGATGAAGAATCGTGGGCCAGCAAATGACGTCTTATTCTCTTCGTGGTCGCGGATTACGTGACAGGTATCTTGACAGAGGAAGCACTCGATACATTTGCGGAACTCTTGGCTACGCTCAACATCGATCTGCTCCATACGAGCTTCCCCTGGACCAAGCTCTGGTGGATGCTCGTATGCAGGGATTTCAAGTGCTTTCTTATAGTTAAATGAAACATCTGTGACGAGATCTTTAATGACAGGGAATGCACGAAGTGGCGTAACGGTAATTTCTTCGCCTTCTTCAAAAGAACTCATACGAGTCATACATGCAAGACGTGGCTTGCCGTTGATCTCCATAGAACATGATCCGCACTTACCGGCCTTACAGTTCCAACGAACTGCTAAGTCACCCATCTGTGTTGCTTGTACGCGGTGGATTACATCGAGAACTACTTCGCCCTCGTTGGCATCTACCTCAACATTTTGAAGTGATCCGCTTGTGGAATCACCACGCCAGATTCGAAGATTTACTTTGCGCGCCATTAGTTGGAACCGCCTTTCGTAATTTCTTCCGGTGTCATGTATTTCTCCAACTCGTGAATGTCGAAGAGGTCAAAGAGTTCTTTAGGTATTGCGGGGAGTGCCTGTTGGCGAACTACTACTTCGCTGCCGTTATATGAGGAGATGTGGTTAACCTGGCGCCACTTATCGTTCATACCTGGGAAGTCATCACGTGTATGTCCGCCGCGAGATTCTTCGCGAGCAATCGCTGACTTTGCAGTGCTTTCCGCTACCAACAACATGTTGTCGAGGTCGAAAGCTAGGTGGAAGCCTGGGTTGAATTTACGATCTCCGGCAACGCTGACGTTCTTGCTACGCGCGCGGATATCAGCAATCTTTGCGATTGCATCCTGAAGCTCTGAGCCTGTGCGGATAATTCCGACGAGGTTATGAGTAATTTCCTGTAGTTCTTGGTGAAGTGAATATGCATTCTCGCCACCGCTATTTGTAAATGGAGTTTGAATACGAGCTGCAGCTGCCTTAACGGATGCATCACTGACGGCGACTGCTGTTACCGACTTAACGTAGGCGGCAGCTCCCATTCCAGCACGACGACCAAAGACCAATAAATCTGAGAGTGAGTTTCCGCCAAGACGATTTGATCCGTGCATTCCGCCTGCAACTTCGCCTGCTGCATAAAGTCCTGGAACGCCAACTGCTGCTGCAGTATCTGGCTCTACTTCAACACCACCCATGACGTAGTGACATGTTGGGCCAACTTCCATCGCTTCCTTAGTGATATCAACGCCGGCAAGTTCGTAAAACTGATGCCACATTGATGGAAGGCGCTTCTTAATAATTTCAGCTGGGATGCGCTGTGAAACATCGAGGAAAACTCCGCCATGCTCAGTACCACGACCAGCTTTTACTTCTGTATTAATTGCACGGGCCACTTCATCGCGAGGAAGAAGTTCTGGCGGACGGCGGTTGTTATCTTGATCGAGATACCAACGATCAGCCTCTTCTTCATTATCTGCGTACTTATCCTTAAATACTTCTGGGATGTACTTAAACATAAAGCGTTCGCCGAGTGTGTTGGTGAGAACTCCGCCTTCACCGCGAACTGATTCAGTAACAAGAATTCCGCGTACAGATGGAGGCCAGACCATTCCTGTTGGGTGGAATTGCAAGAACTCCATATCAACAAGGTTCGCGCCAGCTTTCAATGCAAGCGCGTGACCATCTCCTGTACCTTCCCAAGAGTTTGATGTGATCTTAAATGTTTTTCCAACTCCACCTGTTGCAATAATTACTGCAGGTGCTTCAAAGAGAACCTCGTTGCCACCTTCACGCCAGTATCCGTAGGCTCCTGCGATTTTTCCACTCTCTTTAATAATTTCAGTAATGGTGAGCTCTGCAAAGACACGGATATTTGCTTGCGCATCTCCATACTCACGCGCATCTTTCTGTTGTAGCTGAACAATCTTCTGCTGCATTGTGCGGATAAGTTCAAGACCTGTGCGATCTCCAACGTGAGCAAGGCGTGGATACTCATGTCCACCAAAGTTACGTTGGCTGATCTTTCCTTCTTTAGTGCGATCAAAGAGAGCGCCCCACATCTCAAGTTCATAGATGCGATCTGGTGATTCTTTCGCGTGAAGTTCTGCCATTCGATAATGGTTAAGGAATTTTCCACCACGCATTGTGTCGCGGAAGTGCACCTGCCAGTTATCGCCGCTGTTGACGTTACCCATGGAGGCAGCTGCGCCGCCTTCTGCCATAACAGTGTGAGCCTTACCAAAGAGTGATTTACAGATGATCGCTACGCGAAGACCTGCTTCACGAGCTTCTACTGCAGCGCGAAGACCAGCACCGCCCGCACCAATAACAAGGACGTCGTATTTGTAGCGTTCTAGCTCTGTCATATTAATTGGCATCCTTTAGAAGAAGTAGAAG
>Ga0209442_1001616_pt1 | contig 12605 bp, 13 predicted proteins | sample LauGreSBDMM110DD_2_FD_187565 | JGI IMG/M metagenome (GOLD analysis project Ga0209442, IMG submission 187565) | Freshwater lake microbial communities from Lake Michigan, USA - Sp13.BD.MM110.DD (SPAdes) (version 2) | ecosystem: Environmental > Aquatic > Freshwater > Lake | place: Lake Michigan...
ATTGGCCCGCACTCAGATCATTTCGCAAGCAGCGACATCTGTGCTCGCGCAAGCCAACACTGAACAACAATCGGTGCTCAAGTTGCTGCAAGGCTAAGCACACCCAGCCCACACCAAGGCCTGCAAACCCCAAGGGTTTGCAGGTTTTTTTTTCGCTCATTCACAGGCTTTCTGGCACAGCTTTTGCAAACCCTTGGGCACAGCGCTCATTTACCAAAGCGCCGACGTTTTGTTGACAGGGCCATGCCCCGCCAACCCGCGCCAGCCTTGCAAAACAGCCCCACTTGCCCAAGCCTTTGACCGGAGACACCATGACCCCAACTGCCTACCACTCACCCGAAGCCACCCGCCAGTTTTGGGTGGCCATGTGTGCCAAAGCCAACAGCCAGCTGTCGGCCCAGGGCTTGGCCACTGCGCCGCATCTGGCCGTGGCCGCGCAGGCCAACCTGGACTTGGCCACTGTGCTGGATTTGCTGCGCGACTGAGCCCGCGAGCGTCACCCCCCACCCACCCCCCCAAACACTTGGCCTGCGCCGCCCATGGCGGACTGGCACAATCAAGACAATTCCCCAAAACTGCCAAGCCATGCGCCCCAGCCCGTTGAATAAAGCCAAAAACAAGGATTGCAAGGTCTGCAGTCACATTCGGCATTTCCTGATCCTGGCAGCGGTGTTGCTGCTGTTGATGTGGTCGCAGCCCAATTGGCGTTTGCCTGCGGGCATCGACTACACCACCTTGGTGGGCGATCTGTTTTTGTGGGGTTTTTTAGCCCTTTTTGCCTTCAAAGCCTGGCAACACTACAAAGACCGGGACCGCTGATGCCTGCCCTGCCCCCCGCCTCCACCGCCGTTGCCCAGCGCGGGCCCAATTGCTGGCATTGCCGGTTTTTTGGCGTGAGCCACATCCCATCCACCCCATACGTTTGCCGCGCCATGGGCTTCCAAACCAAAATGCTGCCCTCGCTGGAGGTTTTGCGGGTGGATGGCCAATTTTGCCGATCCTTCGAAGCCAAGGCCTCCGTCAACGTCTCCTCCAACCCATGAACTACCGCAGCCTTTGGCCCTTGGCTTTGTCGACTGGCTTGCTCTGGCTGGCCCTGCTGGGCCATGCTGGCGCCCAAACCCGCCCCACCCCAGCCCCTGCTGCGGCGGCCACAGCCACGCCTTCGGCGCTGACCAACGGTTTACCCGGACAGCCCAATGACAATGTGCAGTCAGGCGTGTCTGCCTTGCAGCGCGGGCATTACGCGATTGCCATGCGTGCCTGGCGCGGCGATGCCGACAAGGGCAATGCACTGGCCCAGAGCAATGTGGGGTATTTGCACGAACACGGCCTGGGCGTGCCGCAAAGCTACCCTGAGGCCATGGCCTGGTACCGCAAGGCCGCTGCGCAAAACCTGCCGCAAGCGCAGTTCAACATTGGCACGCTTTACTTTTATGGCTACGGCGTGGAGCGCAACCCGCGAGAAGGTGTGAACTGGTTTCGTCAGGCGGCCAAGCTGAACTTGGCCGAGGGCCAGTACATGCTGGGGCTGGCCTACCACGAGGGCACAGGTGTGGCCGCCGATGCCACGCAAGCGCTGGACTGGTTTGTCAAATCGGCCCTGATGGGTTACCCAGCCGCGCAGCTGATGTCGGGCATGGTGTATTTGTCGGGCGACGCCGGGCGCATCGAGGCCGACAAGGCCTATGTGTGGGCCGAGGTGGCCTACACCAATGGCGTGGTCGACGCGTCGCTGGTGCGTGACTACGCCTCGTACAAAATCAGCCGCAAGCAGATCGAGCAGACCAAGGAAGCGGGCAAGCGCTGCATCCAGTCGCGCTACAAGGACTGCCCAGGGCGCTGACCGGGCCAAGCCAATAGATTGCCGCGCTTCTGTCACTGCAAGGAGCGCAGCGACGTGGCAGTCGCAATGACGCTAAGGTGTCATCGCGAGGCACGAAGCGATCCATCTTCGTGGCGGGTGTCAATCTTTCGTCAAGGGTCGGCTGTCTCCGGGCCTTGATTTAAAAATATCAAAGTATTCTTTTTAACAAGTTAACAGCGCTTAAATGGAATGATTGCGCTGGCACAAGGGTTGCTTTACATGTTCCATCTGAATGTGAGGCCACACCGTGAAGCCAACTCCTGCATCTGCCCCTCTGGCCCTTTGGCTGGACCCTGAAAAACCGATGAGCCCCGAGCACAGCCAAGCCCTGCACACCAGCGGCTGGGCGCTGATGCCGGTGCACACACTCGACACCCTGGTGTCGCACGCGGCCGATGCGGCCGTGGTGGTGTTGCACCTGAGTGTGGATGTGACCCGTCTGAAGGCGGTTCAACAACTTCTGCAAGAGGCGGGGCTGAACACCCCCGTCATCGCGCGGGTGGAGCGCCAAGAATTGGAGTTGGCTGTGGAGGCCAGTCAGTCGGGCGCCCTGGCCGTGTTGGCCGCTTGTGACACCCGCAGCGCTTCTTGGATGCGTTTGCACCACCTGCTCAACCAAAACGTGACTCGCACCAGCGCCCAGCCCGTGCGCAACGTCGTGTTTGTCGATCCGGCCAGTCAGCACCTGTTGGCTTTGGCCAAAAGAGTCGCACAAGCCGACGTGACGGCCTTGCTGGTGGGCCCCACGGGTTCGGGCAAAGAAGTGCTGGCGCGTGTGTTGCACGAAGCTTCGGGCCGAGCCCGCGGCCCCTTTGTGGCACTCAACTGCGCGGCCATGCCGGACAACCTGATCGAAGACATGTTGTTTGGCCATGAAAAAGGGGCCTTCACTGGCGCCCACCGCGAACAAAAAGGTCTGTTCGAGCAGGCCCAAGGCGGCACCTTGTTCCTGGATGAAATTGGCGAAATGCCCATGCACCTGCAAAGCAAATTGTTGCGCGTGCTGCAAGAGCGCCAACTCACTCGCCTGGGCGGTCAAGCCACCATCCAATTGAATGTGCGCATCGTGGCCGCCACCAACAAAGACCTCAAAAAAGCCATCGTGGAGCGCGAGTTCCGCGAGGATTTGTACTACCGCATCGCCACCTTCCGCATGCGTTTGCTGCCCCTGAGTGAGCGCCCTGGCGACATCATTCCGCTGGCCATGCAATGCCTGTTGCAACACGACAAGAAGCCCTGGCAACTGCACCCGCAAGCCCAAGCACTGCTGCTGCAATACCCCTGGCCCGGCAATGTGCGCGAGCTTGAAAATGTGATGCGCCGCGCCATGGTGCTGTGCACGGACCATGTGATCACGCCGGCACACCTCATGTTTGACGACTGGTTGACCGCCAGCACGGTGGCCTTGGCACCTGTGACTTTGCCTGCTGCACCTGATTTGGTGCTGCAAGAGAAAAATTCGGTCACGCACATGGAACAGTTCATGGCGGCAGCCAAGAACAACCTGGGCTTGCAAGAACAAGACGTGGTTGAAAAACCCGACAGCTTGCCCACCGATCTGCACAGTGCTGCGCGCATGAACGAGCATCAGGTGATCATGGCCACATTGGCCAGCACGCCCAGCAAATCAGAGGCCGCCAAGCGCCTGGGCATCAGCCCGCGCACCTTGCGCTACAAGATGGCCCAGTTGCGTGAGCACGGTCTGGCCATGGCATCGGCCTGCTGAAGGAGTTATTCATGATTGACAAAGCGATTTCGCCCGCCAACATCCAGTCGATGCTGCAAACCCTGCGCAGCCACCAGTCGCAGGCAGCCGGTCTGCCAGGCTCTGACCAACTCAAGGGGCTGACGCCAGATGTTGGCAAGAGCAGCTTTGGTGATTTTGTCTCGGGTGCGCTCAGCCAGGTCAACCAAGTGCAGGTGCAGTCGACTGAAATGCGTGCCGCTTTTGACCGGGGGGAGAACGTGGCACTGACCGATGTGGTGCTGGGCATGCAGAAATCCTCTTTGGCCTTCGAGGCGACTTTGCAGGTGCGCAACAAGGTGCTCAAAGCCTACGAAGATATTTTGAACATGCCGGTCTGAACGACATAAAGAGAACACACCATGGCCACAGCGACCGCAACAATGAACAACGGCATGATGACCGTCCCCGGCAATGCAGGGGCTGTCTCAGCACCCCCCGCCCTTGCGCCCAACGGCAGCATGGCTCTGACCTCCCAAGGCGCTGACGCACCCGGCACCGGTTTGAGCACTTGGCAAACATTGGGCATATCGGACAATTTCAACAAAATGATCAACCAGCCCTCGGTGCGCCGGGTGTTGCCGCTGATCGTGATGCTGGCCGTCATGGTCCTGTTTGGCTTGACGTATGCCTGGATGTCAACCACGCCATACCGCCCCGTCATGCCCGGCCTGCAAGAGGCTGACCAACAAGCCGCTTTCGAGTCGCTCAAAACATCTGACTTCAAACCCAAAATCGATCCGGCCACCGGCCAGCTGACAGTGCCCAGCGACCGTTTCCACGAGGCGCGCATTTTTCTGGCTTCGCAAGGTTTGCCCAAAGCGGGCGCCACGGGCCTGGATGGCCTGAAAGACCAGTCATCCATGACCACCAGCCAGTTCATGGAACAGGTCAAGGTGAACGCCGCCATGGAGCAGGAACTGGCACGCAGCATCATGCAAATTGGCAGTGTGCAAGGCGCCCGTGTGCACTTGGCCACGCCCAAACAAAGTGTGTTCGTGCGGGACCGCACGCCCCCTAAGGCTTCGGTGGTGCTGGCCCCCTACCCCGGCCGCGCTGTGTCTGCATCACAGGTGCAGGCCATCGTTCACTTGGTGTCGTCCAGCGTGCCTTACCTCACCCCCGACCACGTCACCGTGGTCGACAACGTGGGCAAGCTGATGACCGAATCGGCCACCGAACAAAAACTGGGCCTGACTTCAGCGCAGGAGCAGCACAAGCAACAAATGGAAGAGGTCTTGCGCAACCGCATCCTGCAGATCCTCTCACCCATGGTGGGCGAAGCCAATGTGCGCTCGCAAGTGAACCTGTCGCTGGACTTTACCCAGACCGAAAGCACCACCGAAGACTTTGACAACCGCGACAAAGGCCCCCGCACCCGATCGGAAGTGCTGGCCGAAGATCGCGCCGCCGTGCGCGCTGCCGAGGGCATCCCGGGCTCATTGGCCAACACGCCACCCCCCACCCCCACCACCACCACCAGCACCCAGGTGGACCCGACCAAGGGCCAGTCCGAATCGAACAACACGCTCAGCAGCCGTTCTACACGCAATTTCGAGCTTGACCGAACCGTGCGTCATGTGCGAAGCGCCAGCGGCGGCATCAGGAAAGTCAGCGTGGCGGTGATCGTGAACGAGCGCCCTGCCCCGCCGCCCGCCAATGGCGCAGCCGCCGAACCCAATGCACCCAAGAGCATTCCCTTTACCCCACAAGAAATTGAGCAAATGCAACAAGTGGTTCGGGGCGTGGTGGGTTTTGACCAAGCACGCGGCGACAATGTGTCGGTCGTACCGGCCCGTTTTGAAGCGCCTGCACCCCTCGAGACCATACCGTGGTACATCGAAAACAAAGTGCAATCCGGCCTGACCAGCGCCCTGATCGCCATCAGCTTCATTGTTTTCATGCTGATCGTGGTGCGCCCGATCATGCGCAACATCACGACGGCCAAGGCCATGGCCGAAGAAGAGAAAGCCAAAGCCGCGATGGCCGATGGCGAGCTCAGTGCCGAAGACATGCGCATGATCCAAATCGGCGAAGGTGAAAGCCTGGAAGAGATCAAGGCCAAACTCAAGCCCAAGAAGTCGAGCATCAGCATCGACATGCTGGACACAGCCAACACCTACGACGACAAAGTGGCCCTCATCCGCATGCTGGTGGCCGAAGATTCAGGCCGTGTGGCCAACGTGCTCAAGGGCATGATCAAGGTTTCCTGAGAGACACAAGGACAGAACTATGGCTACGAAAAAAGACAACGACAAAGATGCCAAGGGCAAGGACGCCAAAGGCAAGGATGCCAAGGGAAAGGACGGCAAGGAAGTCAAGGAAATCGCATCGGCTTTGGGCGATGCACCGATCGTGATCACCGAAGAGCTGCAGCAAGAGCTGGACGCCCTGACCGGCGCACAGCGGGCTGCGGTGCTGATGCTCTTGCTGGGGGAGCAACAAGCGGCCGAAATCATCCGATTTTTGAATCCCAAAGAAGTTCAGTCGCTAGGCGGTGCCATGGTGTCAGTGGCCGATTTGTCGCAAGAGGCGGTGAACGTTGTGCTCGACGAATTTGTGGCCACGCTCAAGAAGCAAACCAGCTTGGGCTTGGGCACAGGCGACTATGTAGAGAAAGTCTTGAAACGCGCTTTGGGTGACGACAAAGCCTCTTCGGTGCTCAGCCGCATCATGCCAGGCCAAGGCAGCAAAGGGCTGGAGATCCTCAAATGGATGGATGCCCGTTCCATTGCAGAAATGATCCGGGGTGAACACCCGCAGGTGGTGGCCATCATCTTGTCGGTGTTGGAGCACACCGTGGCCGCCGACGTGCTGAATTTCCTGCCCGCAGAAGCGCGCCCAGAAATCATTCAACGGATTGCCAGCCTGGACACGGTGCAGCCTTCGGCCATGGAAGAGTTGGAGCAAATCATGATGAAGCAGTTCGCATCCAACTCTTCGTCCAAATCGTCGAGCTTTGGTGGCGTCAAAGCCGCGGCTCAGATCATGAATTCGGTCAAGGTCGAACTCGAATCGGCCATCATGTCTGGCCTGTCAGCGATTGATGCTGATTTGATGCAAAAGATCCAGGACAACATGTTCACCTTTGAGAATCTGGTGAGTGTGGACAACCGGGGCATCCAGGCGATCATGCGCAAGGCCGAGCCAGACCTGTTGATGGTGGCGCTCAAAGGTGCGCCAGACTTCGTCAAGGACAAGTTCCTCGACAACATGTCCGCCCGTGCTCGAGTCATGTTTGTGGATGAAATGGAAAGCAAAGGGCCATTGCGCATCTCCGAAGTGGAAGAGGCACAAAAGAACATCATGCGTCAGGCTCGCAAGCTGTCCGATGCGGGCGAGCTGGTGTTGGCAGGAGGCGGCGATGGCTTTGTCTGACCTGAATGCCCAAGTTGTTCCGTGGAGCTCCAACCCTTTGCTCAACGGCAAAAGCCAGGCCCCCAGTTTTCTGCGCACGCAATGGGACGAAGCCAAAGCACATGCCTTTGGCCCCTGGCGTTTGGCCGATCGCAGCGAGCCCACCGACGCCCTGACCTTGCCTTCACCTCTGAATGCAAACGAGTTCACCGATGACAATCAAAAGCCGCAGCATGAGGACTCAAAGACCGCGGCCTTGACTGCGCCAGAGCCCGAAAAAAACCACGTCTCCGAAGCGGCCCTGGCCAAGATGTTGGACGAGTCCTTCCAGCGTGGCATCCAGGAAGGCCAAGCGAATTTGCACGCCCAACTGGACGCCGAGCGCGATAAAGAACGCGAACTCATCCGCCATTTGGGCATTGAGCTGCGCAGCATCAGCCAAGACCCCCAGCGCTTTTTTGAACCGCTCAAACGCTTGTCCTTGCACCTGGCAGAACAACTGGTTCGCGCCGAGCTGCAAATTTCTGGACAAGCCATTCAGGGCCTGGTTCAGTCGTGCATCCAGCAATTGGACCACCCGGCGCAACCGGTCAAAGTCAGCCTGAACCCACAAGACATGAAGCGCCTGCAAGCCATGGGAGAAGCCGCAACGGCCCACCTGGAGCTGGAGGCCGACCCCCAATTGCGCCCGGGCAGTGTGCGCGTTCGCGTGCAAGACAGCGTGGTGCAAGACCTGATCGAGCACCGCCTAGAGTCATTGGCGCGTCGCTTGCTGCCCCAGCCCGAGGCCTGGATGCAAACGTCCAGCCTGGTGCAAGACAAAGTCGACGCCATGCCTGAAAACACCCCCAAACGGGACTGGGACCGTCAAGTGATTGACGTGCAGGACACCGACGCCAAATCTACGGGCCCTACAGCGCCCGACGGGGACATGCCCGCATGAATTTTGAACAAGAAGTTAACCAGCTGATCGGCGGGCTGCATGCCCCCGAGCCCCAGCGCAGCGGCACCTTGGTGCGCTTGGTGGGCATGCGGCTGGAAACGCGTGGCCTGATGGCACCGCTGGGCGCGTGCTGCGAAGTGATGGGGCAGATGGGCCACCGGGTCGAGGCCGAGGTGGTGGGCTTCAACGATGAAACGCTTTTTTTATTGCCATTCACTGAACCACAAGGCATTGGTCCAGGTGCGCAGGTGCGCGTGATCAGCCATACCTCACAAGTGTGCCTGGGCCCCGATTTGCTGGGCCGCATCATCGATGGGCGCGGGCAACCGCTGGACGGCAAACCGCCGCCCGAGTGCCGCGATGTGCTGAGCCTGCAAGGCCGACCCATCAACCCCATGGAGCGTGGCCCCATCAAAGAAGTGCTGGACGTGGGTGTCAAAGCCATCAACGGCATGTTGACCATTGGCCGGGGTCAGCGCCTGGGGCTGGTGGCGGGCTCTGGCGTCGGCAAAAGCGTGCTGCTGGGCATGATGACCCGCTTCACCGAAGCCGACGTGGTGGTGATCGGCCTGATCGGTGAGCGCGGCCGTGAGGTGCAAGCCTTCATTGAAGAATCTTTGGGCCCCGTGGGCCTGGCCAAGTCGGTGCTGGTGGCCGCTCCGGCCAACGAGTCGCCGGTGCTGCGCCTCAAAGCCACGCACCTGACGCATGTGATCGCCGAATACTTTCGCGATCAAGGCAAAAACGTCTTGATGCTGGTGGACAGTCTGACGCGTGTGGCCCATGCGCAGCGCGAGATTGGTCTGGCGGTTGGCGAGCCCCCCACCGCCAAAGGCTACCCGCCCTCGGTGTTTGCGCTGCTGCCCAATTTGATCGAACGTGCCGGTGTCGGGCGACATGGCTTTGGCTCGATCACCGCCATCTACACCGTGCTGGCCGAAGGCGACGACGCCAACGACCCGATCGTGGACATTGCCCGCGCTTCGCTCGATGGCCAGGTGATGCTCTCGCGCAAGCTTGCCGATGCGGCGCATTACCCCGCCATTGACCTCACCGGTTCGGTCTCGCGGGTGATGCAAAACCTGCTCTCGCCTGAAGACCAAAAGCTGGCCAACCGTTTCAGGCGTTTGTGGTCGCTGTACCAACAAAACCAGGACCTGATCCAGGTCGGCGCTTACGAGGCAGGCAGCAACCCGGACCTGGACCAGGCCATTCGCCTGCGCACGGCGATGGAACATTTTTTACAACAAGACATGCACACCAGCCAGGACGCCGCGACCACGCGCCGCGAAGTCCAGGCCTTGATGTCCACCTGACACCCCCAAGGAGAAGACCATGCGAGAAGCCCGAAAATGTTGGCCCGTGCTGGTGCGCAAAGCCCAAGATGCGGTGAACGATGCGCAAAACGACATCGTGCAGGCCCTGGCCCGTGTCGATCAGCTCCAAGCCAGCCACCAGCGCCTGTGCAAGCTGTATGACGAATACCGCCTGCAGGAGCAGACCAGCCAAGCGCCCGTGATGGGCATGCAAGCGAGCATGAACCACCGCCAATTCATGGCCCAACTGTTGAACCTGCAGCAGCGCGTGGTGCTTGACCTGAGCAAAGCCCAGGCCACGCTGACCCAGATGCGCCAAAAAAAGCTGCAAGCCGAAATCGAATTGCACAAGATGGCGTCGCTGGCAGCGCAAGATGCGAAAGCTGTGGCACAAGACGCCAAACGCCATGAACAAAAACTAATGGACGAGCTGGGCGTGCGCCAGTTCATCTTGGGGATGGGGTCTTGAGCTGAAACCTTTGAGCTGATTCATTGCGCTATGTCAAGGCAATGTCTTGGGCTTGTGACTATGCTGGCGCGAATGATGCGCAATGTGAGTCTGATTTTTTGTGGCGCGGTCTTGGGCGGGCAGGCTTTGGCCGATCCATCTCACAGCGCTGCACATGTGGCCTTGTGGCCGACCATCCCCTTTGTGCGCGGCCAAGACCTGTGCCAATACCAGGACGCCTATGGCCGCACCCGCGCTCAACAGGCCAGCGACATGGTCCGTTTGTTGGGCGACTTGATCCGCGCCGGCGCAGAGCCCAAACAAGCACCTGAGTTGCTGCAGACCTTGGACAGCCTGATCGACCAAGGGCGTCAGAGGGCTACGGGCGGATTTGGCATGGACGTTTTGCTCGAAGGCAGTTTCAAGGCCGCGCTCGACCGGGTCTATGAACTGCACCATCCCCAAGTTCGCAAAGTCAGTTTCTTCAACCCCACGGCCCTGAGCGAGTTGGTGCGCGTGCTGCGCGCCCAGCAAAGACAGGGCAGCCTGGAAGCCAAACCGATCGAGGGTTTGACCGGCATGGCTTGGGGCACTTATTCCTTCAGCCCGGGATGCAAAGGCGATGTGCTGGTGACCACCAACTCGCCGCGCAAAGCCCAGTTCGCCTGTGAATGCATACAAGCCAGATTGCCCACCGTGGGTGAGTACGTTTACCTGAATGAATTGGGCGACTGGAACGGCGGCGTGCGCAGCGACAAAGGCTTGTGGGCCCTGTCCCAAGAACGGGTGATGGCCCCGGAAATGCCCAACCCGTCCATGGTGCGATCGATCAAGGAATTCCAGTCTCCCGAAATCCGCTACTTCTGCGTGCGGCATGCGATCGGGAAAAAAACCGCTACCCAGTGCAGCCCTTGAACAAGCCTTTCGCAAGGGTCTTCACTGAGGTCCAAGGGTGATTTAACGTGCCAAAATTACAAACAATTCCACTCACCCGCATTCCAGCCAACACGCCATGCCCTCGTTCCAATGCGCCGTCATCACAGGAGCCTGCGGGGGCTTGGGGCAAAGTTTGGCGCGGCAGTTGTTGGGCTCGGGTGCGCAGGTCGCGCTGGTGGGCCTGAACCACGATACCTTGAAAGCCTTGCAGGCACTGGCCCCCGAGCGCTGCCGCATTTACACCCCCGACGTGTCCAACGCCCAGGCCATTCAGGCCATGGCCGCCGACTGCTTGAAACACTGGGGCGCGCCCGATCTGGTGATCGCCAATGCCGGTGTGGCCGGCGGTTTTGAAACCAGCGACCCGGCCGATCTGGCCGTGATGCGCCGCATGCTGGAGATCAACCTGCTGGGCGTGGTCACCACGTTCCAACCCTTCCTGCAGGCCATGCTGGACAGTCAGCGCCCCGCTGCGCTGGTGGGCGTGGCCAGCGTGGCGGGTTGGCGCGGCATGCCGGGCAATGGGGCTTATTGCGCCAGCAAAGCCGGGCTGATCGCTTACTTGCAAAGCCTGCGGGCAGAGTTGCGCCCCAGCCAGCTCACGGTGCACACCATCAGCCCAGGCTATTTGCGCACAGCGCTCACGGCGGGCAACACCTTTGCCATGCCCGGCCTGCTAGAGCCCGATGAAGCGGCCCGCGACTTGCTTCGCGGCGTGGCGCAAGGCCGCGAACACATTGTTTTGCCACGCCGCATCGGTTGGCTGTCGCAAGCCCTGTCGCTGTTGCCCGCCCGCTGGCACGACCGCATCTTGCTGGGCCAGCCCCGCAAACCCCGCGCCCACCAAGCCGGAGCCACACCGATCCCTGGCCTTTCTGACACCCCTCTCCAACGCACCTTATGAGCATGGCCACACAGCAACAATTCGCCTTGATTGGCGCAGGCCCCGCCGGCCTGGCCGGGGCACGGGCCCTGAGCAAACACGGCATCGCATTCCAGGGCTTTGAAGCCCACACCGACGTCGGCGGTTTGTGGAACATCGGCAATGAGCGCTCGACCGTGTACGAGTCGGCCCACCTGATCTCCAGCAAACGCACCACCGAGTTCAAGGAATTCCCCATGCCAGGCGGCACGGCCGATTACCCCAGCCACCGCGAGTTGCTCGCGTACTTCCAAGCCTATGCCCAGCACTTTGACCTGAAGCGCCATTTCCGCTTTGGTGTGCGGGTGAAACAGGTCGAACCCGTGAGCGATGCGCCCGACACGTTGTGGCGCGTGACCCTGGATGTCGGCGGGGGGCAACTGGAAACCCACGACTACAAAGGTGTGGTGATCGCCAATGGCATCCTGGCCGAACCCAACATGCCCAAATGGCCAGGCCAGTTCAGCGGGCAGTTGCTGCACACCTCGGCCTACAAAAAAGCCGAAAACTTCAAAGGCCAGCGCGTGCTGATCGTGGGCGCGGGCAACTCGGGCTGCGACATCGCGGTGGACGCGGTGCACCACGCGCAAAGCGTGGACATCTCGGTGCGCCGGGGCTATTACTTCGTGCCCAAATATGTCTTTGGCCTGCCCGCCGACACCGTGGGGGGCAAAACCAAACTGCCGCGCTGGCTCAAACAAAAAGTCGACAGCACCCTGCTCAAGTGGTTCACCGGCGACCCGGTGCGCTTTGGCTTTCCGAAACCCGACTACAAAATGTACGAGTCGCACCCCATCGTGAACTCGCTCATCCTGCACCACATTGGCCATGGCGACGTGAAGGTGCAGCCCGATGTGGATCGACTCGATGGCCACACCGTGCATTTCAAAGACGGCAGCCAAGCCGACTACGACCTGGTCATGGCGGCCACCGGCTACAAGCTGCACTACCCCTTCATCAACAACGCCCTGCTCAACTGGCAAGGCATGTCACCCCAGTTGTACCTGAACATTTTTGCGCCCCGCTTTGACCGCCTGGCCGTGCTGGGCATGGTTGAGGCGGCGGGCCTGGG
>Ga0209442_1001623_pt1 | contig 12596 bp, 11 predicted proteins | sample LauGreSBDMM110DD_2_FD_187565 | JGI IMG/M metagenome (GOLD analysis project Ga0209442, IMG submission 187565) | Freshwater lake microbial communities from Lake Michigan, USA - Sp13.BD.MM110.DD (SPAdes) (version 2) | ecosystem: Environmental > Aquatic > Freshwater > Lake | place: Lake Michigan...
GACGACAACATGCGTGCTATCAATGTGCAACGTGTGGGCACCGTACAAAAGATATTGGTCGATGGCATTTCGCGTAAGGACACCAACGAGTTGCGTGGCCGCACCGAATGCAATCGGGTGGTGAATTTTCAAGCCGGTCCGCTATCAGAGCGCTTGATGCACCAGCTGATTGATGTGCGGATTACTGAGGCCAATCCGCATTCATTGCGCGGAGAAGTAGTGGTGTCGGAGAGCTTGTTTTAACGCATTCCAGGAAATCCGCCGCCACCCATCCCAGGCATGCCTTTCATGCCGCCCATGCGCTTCATCATCTTCATCAGACCGCCACCGCGCATTTTTTTCATCATGTCTTGCATTTGCTCGAACTCTTTGAGCAAACGGTTCACGTCTTGCACCTGAACGCCGGCCCCCGTAGCAATGCGGCGTTTGCGTGTGGCTTTGATAAGTTCGGGTTTGCGACGCTCTAAGGCGGTCATGCTGTGGATGATGCCTTGCTTGCGGCCAATGTCTTTTTCAGCCTTGCCCATATCCACGTCTTTGGCCTTTGCAGCCATTTGGGTCGGTAGTTTGTCCATCAAATTCGACAACCCGCCCATCGAGCGCATTTGCTGAATTTGCGACAAGAAGTCGTTCAAGTCAAAGTTGTCGCCACGCTTGACTTTGTCGGCCAATTTTTGGGCGGCCGCCATATCAACGCCCGCTGTGACTTGTTCGACCAAGGCCAATATGTCGCCCATGCCCAACACGCGCTGCGCGTGACGGTTGGCGTCGAACAATTCCAAGCCGTCCATTTTTTCGCTGGTACCAGCGAACTTGATCGGCACGCCGGTAATTTGGCGCACTGACAAGGCCGCACCACCGCGTGAATCGCCGTCGAGCTTGGTCAACACAATGCCAGTGAGTGGCAATGCGTCTTTAAATGCTTTGGCAGTGTTGATCGCGTCTTGGCCTTGCATGGCGTCGACCACGAACAGGGTTTCGACGGGGTTTAAAACGTTATGCAAGCCTTGAATTTCTTGCATCAAGGCTTCGTCAATGCCTAAGCGGCCGGCGGTGTCCACCAGCAACACATCAAAGTAATGCTTGCGCGCGTAGTCCAACGCATCACGCGCAATGTCTTGCGGTTTTTGGTCGGCGCTGCTGGGGAACCATTCGGCACCGACTTGAGCGGTAACGGTTTTCAGTTGCTCGATCGCTGCTGGGCGGTAGACGTCGCCCGACACCGTCAACACTTTCTTTTTGCGTTGCTGGATTAACCAGCGCGCGAGTTTGGCGGTGGTGGTGGTCTTACCGGCACCTTGCAAACCCGCCATCAAAATCACTGCAGGGGGTTGCGCTGCCAAATTGAGATCGCTGACCCCATCGCCCATGGTGGCGGCAAGTTCTTGGTTGACGATACCGACCAAAGCTTGGCCCGGTTGCAAAGAACCGACGACTTCTTGGCCCAAAGCTTTGTCTTTGACGCGGGCGATAAAGTCGCGCACGACAGGCAATGCCACATCGGCCTCTAACAAGGCCATGCGCACTTCGCGCAACATATCGGCCACATTGCTTTCCGTGATGCGAGCCTGACCGCTGATTTGTTTGACGAGGCGGGAGAGTTTGTCGGTAAGGGCTGAAGCCATATTTATCCCCGTAGGGGGTTCATTGGATGCGTCGAGCAAAACGCTAAACTTGCCACATGATTTTAGCCAGTGACATCTCTCCCAACCTTTTGTTAGGAATACCCACCGCTTTCGCCTACGCACTCACCGGGTGGATGGGCCCTCGCCTAGGCCCCGGATATGGCCACCGCTGGTTGGTGGTTCCTTGGTTACTCCATGCTTCAGGGTTGGCCTTTGCATTGTTTGGCTCGCAAGATGGCGTGATGCGCTTTGGTTTTGCGCCTGCTTTGTCGGTCACCGTGTGGTTGATGCTGACCTTTTATGTGTTGGAACAGCATTGGTTTCCGCGACTGCAGACCCGCTGGGCCTTGATGGCTTTAGGCGCCTCGGTGGTGTTGATCGCTGCTGTCTTCCCCGGCAAGCCCATGCATACCAATGCATCGCCCTTGCTTCCATTGCATTGGGCTTTAGGCATTGCGTCCTATGGGCTTTTTGCTGCCGCCTTGGTGCACGCCACTATTTTGTCGCAAGCAGAAAAAAATATGCGCATGGCGGTGGATGCCTCGGTTGATGTGCCTATCCTCACTTTGGAGCGTTTGACATTTCGCTTTGTCTGGGCGGGATTTGTCTTATTGACCGCCACACTGTTAGCGGGATGGCTGTTTGGCGACAGCTTGTATGGCGCCAACACGGCTTGGCGTTGGGACCACAAGACGGTGTTCTCTGTGCTGTCTTGGGTGACCTTTGCGGTCTTGCTGATCGGTCGCCAGCGTTTGGGCTGGCGCGGACGCACCGCCATTCGGTTTTTGTATGCCGGCTCCGGTTTGTTGCTACTTGGATACGTGGGCTCACGCTTTGTTCTGGAAGTGATCTTGGACCGCACACCATGAAGTATGTGATTTGGGTGGCGATCATCTTTGCCGGTTTGTGGTGGATTCGTCAGCAACGCAGTGGCGCCAACTCACCTTTGAATAAAAAAAACAAAGGCTCGAACGTCATGCTGCCCTGTGCGCACTGTGGCTTGCATATTCCTGAGTCTGAGGCCGTGCTAGGCCCAGCAAAATCCAACGGCACGCAAACGGCTTACTGCAGCCAACAACATTTGCATCAGCACGAGGAAGGTGCGTGAACCTTGCGGTTTCGTGCTGGCAGGCCGGTTGGTGGTCGCGCGCCCTGCGCATTGACTCCCCCAACTTTGGTGAGCGACCCATCCATGCGCAGATTGACTTACTTGTCATTCATTCCATCAGTTTGCCGCCAGGCGTCTATGGCGGTCCCGAGATAGAAGCTTTATTCACCAACCAACTTGAATGGGGTGCCCACCCCTATTTCGCGCAAATTCGCGACATGCAAGTCTCGTCGCATTTTGTGATTCGCAGAGATGGCGGTCTGTTGCAGTTCGTCAGTTGCGATAAGCGCGCATGGCATGCAGGCGCATCACATTACCGCGGACGCGACAACTGCAATGACGACTCGATTGGTATTGAACTTGAAGGCTTAGAAGGCGAATTGTTTGAGTCTGCGCAATATGACACGCTGTTTGTTTTGTGCACAGAACTTGTGAACAACTATCCGATTGCACATATCGCAGGCCACGAAGACATTGCACCAGGACGCAAGTTGGACCCTGGTGCGGGCTTTGATTGGCAACTACTCCAAGAAAAATTAATACTTTCAAATTCATTTTTCCCGCCCGCGCGCTTAGGCAAAAAATTAACCAAAAAAATTATTTAACGGCTTTACCTCTATAGATTGCTTCTGCCGATTTTGTCCAAGGCAGGTGCGTGCCAAATTTTTCGGGCGTTAGCGAAGCAAATCCCTTTAAAACACCCGTGAAATAAAGCTTTTACCGATAAAGACCAGTCTCTACAAGGTTTGATCCACAGGTCGTATTAGAAAAAATTTGATGACGGTTTTGCCATGTGGAAGAAAAAAGCCGCAGATCCTCGAAAACACTACCCCTAGTGCCTTGATGGAGTCACGGACACCAGATATAGTGTGGGGACGCGATGCTTCACTTTTTAAAAGTTCGTCTTTCAAGTTGCAAGCCTCCCGTTCACACGACTTCAATAACAGGAAGAAAAACGACATGCAACTTGTTGAATCCACTACAAAAATTAATCCAACACCTTTCCTCGCACCCCCCCAAGACCGCATCAGCGCCGACAGCCCGACCTTGTTGGCCCACTACCAAATTATTCGCCGCAATGGCGCAGTAGTCCCGTTCGAGCCCGCCAAGATTGCTGTGGCCATGATGAAGGCGTTTTTGGCCGTGCATGGCACCCATGGCGCAGCGTCTGCCAGCGTGCGTGAAACCGTGGACGTTTTGACCCAAGCCGTGGTGCGCGCCTTGATGCGCTCACGTCCTGGAGGCGGCACCTTCCACATTGAAGACGTACAAGACCAAGCCGAACTCGGTTTGATGCGCGGTGGCCACCACGAAATTGCCCGTGCCTACGTGCTCTACCGCGAGCGTCGCACCCAAGAGCGCGCCCACACCAAAGAACAAGCCGCACCGGTAGCACCCACCATGCACGTGCTCGAAGGTGGCCAACGCGTGCCATTGGACCTGCAGCACCTGCAACGCTTGATCAACGATGCCTGCGCCGGTTTGGGCGCTGATGTGCGTCCTGAGCCCATCATGGCCGAGACCATGCGCAACCTCTACGACGGCGTACCGATGGACGAGGTGTACAAAGCCGCGATCTTGGCCACCCGCACCTTGATCGAAAAAGACCCCGACTACACCTACGCCACCGCCCGTTTGCTGATGCACACCATCGCCAAAGAAGTGCTGGGCAAAGAAGTCCTGCACGCTGACATGGGCCAGCACTATGCGCAGTACTTCCCACAGTTCATCAAAAAAGGCGTCGACAACGAATTGCTCGACCCACAAATGTTGCAGTTTGACTTGCAGCGCTTGGGATCTGCCCTCAAAGCCGGTCGTGACTTGAAATTTGACTACCTCGGCCTGCAAACCCTATATGACCGCTACTTTTTGCATGTACGCAAACAACGCATCGAATTGCCACAAGCGTTTTTCATGCGCGTCGCGATGGGCTTGGCCCTGAAAGAAATCGACCGCGAAGCGCGTGCGATTGAGTTCTACGAAATTCTGTCCTCTTTTGACTTCATGTCGAGCACTCCAACTTTATTCAACAGCGGCACCTTGCGTTCACAACTCTCTAGTTGTTACCTTTCTACCGTCCCTGACGACCTAGATGGCATTTATGAGCTGATCAAAGAAAACGCCTTGCTCTCTAAATTCGCTGGCGGTTTGGGTAACGACTGGACCCGCGTGCGCGCATTGGGTAGCCACATCAAGGGCACCAATGGCGAGTCACAAGGCGTGGTGCCATTCTTGAAAGTTGTCAACGACACTGCTGTCGCAGTCAACCAAGGTGGCAAGCGCAAAGGCGCTGTTTGCACTTACTTAGAGACTTGGCACTTAGATGTCGAAGAATTCTTAGAGTTGCGCAAAAACACGGGCGACGACCGCCGACGCACCCACGATATGAACACAGCCAACTGGATTCCAGACTTGTTCATGCGCCGCGTGATGGAGAAAGGCGAGTGGACTTTGTTCTCTCCTTCCGACGTACCTGATTTGCACGACCTCTATGGCGCGGAATTCGAGAAAGCCTATGTGGCGGCCGAAGCCAAAGCCAAGAGCGGCGAGATCAAACCCAGCAAAACTGTACAAGCGACCGATATGTGGCGCAAGATGCTGACCATGCTGTTTGAAACTGGCCACCCTTGGATCACTTTCAAAGACCCATGCAATGTGCGCTCGCCTCAGCAACACGTGGGCGTGGTGCATTCATCTAACCTGTGCACTGAAATCACCTTAAACACCAGCGACACCGAAACCGCGGTCTGTAACCTCGGCTCGGTCAATCTGTCACAGCATTTGATCGAAGGCGCCAACGGCCAAGAACTCGACCACGACAAACTCAAGCGCACCATCTCTACCGCGATGCGTATGCTCGACAACGTGATCGATATCAACTACTACGCCGTTAAAAAAGCGCGTGACTCGAATCTGCGTCACCGCCCTGTCGGCTTGGGCATCATGTCGTTCCAAGACAGCTTGTACGAGATGCGTATTCCCTACGCCTCACAAGCAGCCGTAGAGTTTGCTGACCGCTCGATGGAAGCTGTTTGCTACTACGCTTACTGGGCTTCAACCGAACTTGCCAAAGAGCGTGGCCAATATGCAAGCTACAAAGGCTCCTTGTGGGACAAAGGTGTTTTGCCTTTGGACTCTTTAGACCTTCTCGCTTCTGCACGCGGTGGCTATTTAGATGTAGACCGATCTACCACCTTGGATTGGGAATCGTTGCGCCACAAGATTGCCAAAGACGGTATGCGCAATTCCAATTGCGTGGCGATTGCGCCAACCGCGACCATCTCCAACATCATTGGTGTTGACGCTTCTATTGAGCCTTGCTTTGGCAACTTGTCGGTCAAGTCCAACCTGTCAGGCGAATTCACGGTGATCAACAGCTACTTGGTACGCGACTTGAAGCGCCTGGGTTTGTGGGACGACGTGATGGTCATGGACCTCAAACACTTTGACGGTTCATTGCGCCCTATTGATCGCGTGCCACAAGAGATCAAAGCTTTGTACGCCACCGCCTTTGAGGTGGAGCCTCAGTGGTTGGTTGAAGCCGCATCGCGTCGCCAAAAATGGATCGACCAAGCGCAATCGCTCAACATCTATATGGCGGGAGCATCCGGCAAGAAGTTGGACGAGACCTACAAGTTGGCTTGGTTACGCGGCTTAAAAACCACCTACTACCTCCGCACATCCAGCGCACAACAAGTCGAGAAATCTACCGTGCAAGCAGGCTCACACAACTCCGTGTCTTCAGGCTCGCCCACAACAGGTGGATTGAGTGCGCTTGAAGTTGCAGCGATGGCCGCACAAGCACAACAGTTGAGTGCCGTGGCCGCCACCGATGTCAAGTTTTGCGGCGTTGACGATCCGACTTGCGAAGCTTGTCAGTAATTTTGCAACTACAAGTATTTGTATTTGTACAACACAAACACGTTCTGTGCCTTCACAACGCTTTGCGTTTGGGTGCATTGCATCGATAATCATTGAATTGGAAAATAATCTATGTTGACCTGGGACGAAGAAGTTAAAACTTCAGCACCACTCCCCTTTGCAAGCGGCATTAGTAGCCGCCTGATGGATATCCCTCCCTCCAAAACTTCTCATAGTTCGCCAGCACCCGTTGCAACGCGTACTTTGGACGACGGCGCAAAAGCTCCTGTTATTCCTACACTCACCGCCCCCATTTCGACTGAGTCGACAACCGCCACTAGCGCTCGCCGTGTCAATGCTGCAGACAAGCGCATCATCAATGGCAGCACGGATGTGAACCAGTTGGTGCCTTTCAAATACAAATGGGCTTGGGAGAAATACCTGGCCACTTGCGCCAACCACTGGATGCCGCAAGAAGTCAACATGACGCGCGATATCGCCCTATGGAAAGACCCCAACGGTCTAACCGATGACGAGCGCCGCTTGATCATGCGCAACCTTGGATTCTTTGTGACTGCTGACTCTTTGGCGGCCAACAACATTGTGTTGGGCACCTACCGCCACATCACAGCGCCTGAGTGCCGCCAATTCTTATTGCGCCAAGCGTTTGAAGAAGCCATTCATACGCATGCTTACCAATACATCGTCGAGTCTCTCGGCCTCGACGAAGCAGAGATTTTTAACGCGTACCACGAAGTTAAATCTATCCGTGACAAAGACGAATTCCTGATCCCGTTCATCGACGCCATCATGAATCCCCACTTCCATACGGGTACACCCGAAACCGACCAAACTTTGTTGAAGTCTCTGATTGTGTTTGCCTGTTTGATGGAAGGTCTGTTCTTCTACGTTGGCTTTACCCAAATCTTGGCGCTCGGTCGCCAAAACAAGATGACGGGCGCTGCAGAGCAATACCAGTACATCTTGCGTGACGAGTCGATGCACTGCAACTTCGGCATTGATTTGATCAACCAAATCAAACTCGAAAACCCACACCTGTGGACTGCGACCTTCAAAGAAGAGATCAAAGACTTGTTCATGCAAGCGGTTGAACTCGAATACCGATATGCCGAAGACACCATGCCACGTGGCGTGTTAGGTTTGAACGCATCGATGTTCAAAGGCTATTTGCGCTATATCGCGAACCGCCGCGCGACCCAAATCGGTCTCGAGCAGTTGTTCCCCAATGAGGAAAACCCCTTCCCTTGGATGAGCGAGATGATTGACTTGAAAAAAGAACGTAATTTCTTTGAAACCCGCGTGATTGAATACCAATCAGGCGGGGCTTTGTCTTGGGACTGATTTTAAAAACTATATGTCCCTGAATTTGTTCGTCACTTCCATAAACACCCACTTACGAGGTGTTGTGACGGACTCAACGTGTTCATGGGGTTGGACCCGGGTCCAGCGCCATGAATCGCTTTGCATGCTACCAACCGGTGCAAAGTGTTTTCACTCAACGATCTAAAAAATTGATCTAGGAGAAAAGAAATGGCAACTGCAAAAAAATCGGCCGCTAAAAAGAAGGCCCCAGCAAAGAAAGTGGCAGCTAAAAAGCCAGCCGCTAAAAAAGTAGCCGCTAAAAAGCCGGCAGCCAAGAAGGTCGCAGCGAGGAAGCCAGCAGCTAAAAAAGCTGCAGCCAAAAAGCCAGCGGCAAAAAAAGTAGCAGCTAAGAAAAAGCCTGCTGCGAAGAAAGTGGCAAAAAAGAAAGTTGCAGCGAAAAAACCTGCAAAAAAAGTAGCAGCTAAGAAAAAGCCTGCTGCGAAGAAAGCCGCGAAAAAACCTGCTGCCAAGAAAGCAGCCCCTAAAAAGGCCGCTAAAAAACCTGCGCCCAAGAAAGCCGCGAAAGCACCCGCTGCCGTCGCTCACGCGCAAACCACTTTAAATCCACAAGCTGCATGGCCGTTTCCAACGGCAAGCAGACCCTGATTCTCAAACGATCAGAAAACGGATTTATCGTTTACTCAAGCCCGACGCCGCAAGGCCTCGGGCTTTTTCTTGGTCTACAAAATAGTAGATCAGCCGATGTGTAAATCGCTGATTTGGTAGTTTTGTGGCCCGCGTTGCGCAATCTTCCGTGCTCCGACTTCATTACCAAGCGCCGCACACTTGTCGAGCGACCAGCCTTTTTCTAAACCAAATAGCAAGGCTCCGCGCCATGCGTCCCCACAGCCTGTGGGATCTACCACTTCTTTGGCTTTGACCGGCGGCACCAGTGTTTTTTGACCATCTACCCAGACCTCGCAGCCATTCGCGCCCAAAGTCACGATCAAACCTTTGACATGGCGTGAAATCTCAGCGCTAGAGAGTCCCGTGCGATCGCACAGCATCTTGCCTTCGTAGTCGTTCACCGTGACCCAGGTCGATAGATGGATGAAATGCATCAATTCTTTACCGTCGAACATCGGCAAGCCCTGACCCGGGTCGAAGACAAAAGGAATATCGGCATGTTTGAATTGCTCCGCATGCTCAAGCATGGCATCGCGTCCATCGGGCGAAATGATGCCCAGTTGGATATCTGCACGCTTTTCGATTTTGGTTTTGTGCGCTTGCATCATCGCGCCTGGATGAAACGCAGTGATTTGGTTGTTATCTTTATCGGTCATGATCATGGCTTGTGCGGTATAGGTGTCTGAGACCAAACGCACAAACTCACTCGATATGCCCAAATGCGCCAAGCGCGCTAAATAGTCTGCGCCATCGGTGCCTAGCGTCGCCATGGGCAAAGGCGTACCGCCTAGTATCTTCAAACTATAGGCGATATTGCCAGCACAGCCACCAAAATCGCGACGCAATGCAGGCACCAAAAAAGACACGTTCAATATATGCAGTTGGTCAGGCAAGATTTGCTCAGCAAACCGTCCCTCAAAATCCATGATGGTGTCAAACGCAAGTGAGCCGCATATTAGCGATGCCATAGATTTACTTTCTTGGGAAAAATTAAGGGTAAAAAATCAAAGCACGGTAACCGGCAATTCGCTCACGCAAAGTAGCGTTCACCTCAAAACTAAATTGCACGCGCTGGTCGCGTAGAGCTGCGATATGGTCTTGCAAATCCAAGTCTTCAATACTGAAGACGCGTCGCACCACTACTTGGTCTTGTAAATCGGTCAATGTCACTTCTAACCAAGGTGTGGCCACAGGATGGTGCTGGATATTCTTAAAGCGCATCTGCAAATTAAAACCACCATCCGGATTTTCACTAAAGCTGCTGTTTTCAATCAGCACGCTATTGGGTTCTTTTGGCCATTCCACCTTACACGAAATAGGCAGACACAAGGTTTCTACCGTGCTGCGCAATGCAGGCTCTTTGGCGACCAACCAATGGCGGTTCCACAACACAGCTTGCCACAGAATGGCAAGGGCCAACACAACAGAGATGGAAGGCCACAACCAACCCGCTTGGTTAAGCATTTGCTTTTGGGTCGTTGCATCACCTGAAAACAAGCCGGGTCGCACGCCCTCCAAAGATTTACCTTCTTCAGAAAAGGAAGCTGCATTATTGGTATTTGTGTTGAGCGCAAAATACAAATGCGCCTCAAATACGTTTTGGCATTTACCGCAGCGCACCCAGCCATTGGCAGCACTGGTATGTTCTTCGCGCACTTTGAAAGCGGTTTGGCAGTTGGGGCAATGGGTGATGTGCATCAGAGAGTTGCCGTCATGAGAATCCAGCCATCTTCTTGATCGCTGACTTGAAGTTTGCAATAAGGCGCATATGCAAGTTGCAATTCTTGCGCCTGACGCTCCAATATACCAGCCAAAACCAAGTGGCCTGTGGGTTTGACATGGCTGCATAACAAAGGCGCCAACACTTTCAAAGGCGTGGCCAAAATATTGGCAAGCACCGTGTCATAAGCACCTACCGCAAGTTCAGAATGCCCCGCATGTAATGTCACGCCGTTTGCTTTGGCATTCAAAAGCGTGGATGCAATCGCGGCTTCGTCAATGTCCACGGCATCCACACTCTGCGCGCCATGCAAAGCTGTTGCAATCGCCAATATGCCCGAGCCGCAACCGTAGTCCAGAACACGAACAGGTGGCGGTACTTGAGATGCGATCCACCGCAAACACATGCGTGTGGTGGGATGGGTGCCTGTTCCAAACGCCAAACCCGGGTCCAAGCGAATAAAGCATTTGGCTTGCGCAGGAGGTTCGTGCCAAGTGGGAACTATCCAAAAGTCGGGGGTAATTTCAACAGGTTGAAATTGCGATTGGGTGAGTGTGACCCAATCTTGGTCTTCTACTGGACTCACGCCAAGGCTTTGGCAGTTGATAAAAAAGTCTTGCACAAACAATAAACGCTCAGCTTCTTGGGCTGTCACTTCTTTGGCAAACAAAGCGACAACCTTGGAGCTCTGCCAAGCCTCTTTAGGCGGTGGCATGTCTGGTTCGCCAAAAAGAGCATGCTCTGCTTCAGATTGCGCATCTGCGTCTTCAACTGACACGCTCAAAGCATCCAATGCTTCCAAAGCATCACTGATATCTTGCACACACGACTCTGGGCAAACCAAGCCCAATTCAAACATCATCTTTTATGAGTAGCAAGCCACTCTTCCAAATAATGGATGTTGGTGCCCCCCGCTTCAAATTTGGAGTCATTCATCAACTCGCGATGCAAAGGAATATTGGTGTTGATGCCTTCGACCAAAGTTTCCGCCAAAGCTGTACGCATACGCGCCAAGGCCTGTGCGCGGTTGTCGCCGAACACGATGATTTTGCCGATCATCGAGTCGTAATACGGCGGCACAAAGTAGTTGGTGTAGGCATGTGAATCGACCCGCACACCAGGGCCACCAGGCGCATGCCACATGGTGATGCGACCAGGGGAAGGCGTGAACTTGAAAGGGTCTTCGGCATTGATACGGCATTCGATCGAGTGGCCTTTGACGACGATATCGCGTTGCGTGAATGGCAATTTCATGTCGGCGGCCACCATGATTTGTGTTTTCACAATATCGACACCGGTGATGTATTCCGTTACGGGATGCTCCACTTGCACTCGCGTGTTCATCTCGATGAAATAAAACTCACCGTTCTCATAGAGAAACTCAAAAGTGCCTGCACCGCGGTAACCAATTTTTTTACATGCAGCGACACAGCGCTCGCCAATTTTGTCGATGAGTTTGCGGGGGATGCCAGGCGCCGGCGCTTCTTCGATCACTTTTTGGTGACGGCGTTGCATCGAACAATCTCGCTCGCCCAAATACACAGCGTTTTTAAATTTGTCCGCCAAGATTTGGATTTCAATGTGTCTTGGATTTTGGAGGTACTTCTCCATATAGACCGCTGGGTTGCCAAATGCAGAGCCTGCTTCGGTTTTGGTCATAGACACTGCGTTGATAAGAGCTGCTTCAGAATGCACCACACGCATACCACGGCCACCACCACCACCGGCGGCTTTGATGATGACGGGGTAACCCACCATCTTGGCAATTCGGCGAATGTGTGCAGGGTCATCCGGCAATTCACCTTCGGAGCCAGGCACGCAAGGCACGCCCGCTTTGATCATGGCCTGTTTGGCCGACACCTTGTCGCCCATGATGCGGATCGATTCCGCAGTCGGGCCGATGAATTGGAAGCCGCTTTTTTCAACACGCTCCGCAAAGTCGGCGTTCTCGCTTAAGAAACCATAGCCGGGGTGAATCGCCTCGGCGTCAGTCACTTCTGCCGCAGCGATGATGGCGGGCATATTGAGATAACTTTGGGCAGAAGACGCAGGGCCAATACAAACCGCTTCATCAGCGAGTTTGATGTATTTGGCTTCTTTGTCGGCTTCGGAATAGACCATTACCGCTTTGACGCCGAGTTCGCGACAGGCGCGTTGTACGCGCAGGGCTATCTCGCCTCGGTTGGCAATCAGGATTTTTTTGAACATGCGCAACTACCGGGATTTAAGCGATAACAAACAAAGGCGCGCCGTATTCCACCGCCTGGCCGTT
>Ga0209442_1001633_pt1 | contig 12572 bp, 15 predicted proteins | sample LauGreSBDMM110DD_2_FD_187565 | JGI IMG/M metagenome (GOLD analysis project Ga0209442, IMG submission 187565) | Freshwater lake microbial communities from Lake Michigan, USA - Sp13.BD.MM110.DD (SPAdes) (version 2) | ecosystem: Environmental > Aquatic > Freshwater > Lake | place: Lake Michigan...
ATCTTCTTCATAGCAAAGATCTAACATTGGAACACCGTCGATGATTCCAACTGAAACTGCAGCAACCGAATCGCTCAATGGTTTGGAATCTGCCTTGATATGTCCTTGTGACTTCGCCCAGGCAATTGCATCGGCAAGTGCAATGTATGCACCAGTAATTGCTGCAGTACGAGTTCCGCCATCGGCTTGTAAAACATCACAGTCAATGACGATGGTGTTTTCGCCGAGCTCTTTCATATCAACGATTGCGCGCAGTGATCTGCCTACCAAGCGAGAAATCTCTTGTGTGCGGCCACCCAATTTTCCCTTAACGCTCTCGCGATCAGAACGAGTGTGAGTTGCACGTGGCAACATCGCATATTCAGAAGTAACCCAACCTTTACCCGAATCTTTTAACCAACGAGGAACTCCGGGAGTAAATGAAGCGACGCAAAGTACGCGAGTCTTCCCATATTCAACAAGCACTGAACCTTCAGCGTGATCTAACCAATTGCGAGTTACTTTAATTTCGCGAAGTTGGTTTTCATTTCTTCCGTCGATGCGTGCCATTTACTTCCATTCTATGTGTTTAACGGAACCCACTTCGGGCCCCAAGAATCGTCGCGCTAGAACTTCAAAGGCGGCTGAATCACCAGTTGCTAAAAATGAATGTGTTGCAGAGCCTTTGCCTGGAGTGCGAAGTAACGAATTCTCAACCAGGGTTCGATAGAGATCTTTCGCCGTTTCTTCAGCGCTAGAAACTAACGAAACGTCATTTCCCATTACATAGGAGATAACACCGGTTAAAAGCGGATAGTGAGTGCAGCCCAGTACCAATGTGTCTACATCAGATTCCATCATCGGCGCTAAATAATCACGCGCTACCTTTGTGATCGCTTCCCCTGATGTTTCTCCTCGTTCTACAAATTCTACGAAGAGCGGGCAGGCAATTGAAGTGATTTGTAATTGGGTAGCAGCAGCGAATGCGTCTAAGTAAGCCTTCGAATCGATCGTTGCCTTTGTGCCGATTACACCGATGCGTCCGGTGCGCGTAGCGGCGACTGCGCGACGAACGGCAGGCTGAATAACTTCGACTACAGGAATGGAATAGCGTTCGCGCGCATCACGTAACATTGCAGCACTTGCGGTATTGCAGGCAATTACCAAAGCCTTTACACCTTGGTCGACTAAATAATCTAAAGTTTCAAGTGAGAATGTTCTGACTTCCGCTAGTGAACGTGGACCATAAGGTCCACGCGCGGTATCACCGATATAGAGAGTTGACTCGTTAGGAAGTTGATCAAGGATTGCACGAGCAACGGTTAATCCGCCAACTCCTGAATCAAATATTCCAATCGGTGCATCACTCACATAGGCAAGAGTACCTTGTGATTTAAGCCCAGAGCGTGCCGTCTAGCCCTTCGGTCGCCGCGGCAATTTCACTTCCGTAGATCCCAGTTGATAGATATTTCCAGCCTGCATCACAGACTATAAATGCGATGTCGGCGTCTTTCTTATCGCGAACCGCTTCGGCCCCCATTGCAATCGCAGCATGCAAAATTGCACCTGTTGAAATTCCAGCGAAAATACCTTCTACTTCAAGCAGTTGGCGTACACGTTTTACGGAATCTTCAGCACCAACTGAGAAGCGGCGCGTTAAAACTGATGCGTCGTAAAGTTCGGGAACAAAGCCTTCATCTATATTGCGCAGCCCGTAAACAACTTCACCATAACGCGGTTCTGCCGCAATTATTTGTATATCTGGATTCTGCTCACGTAAATATCTTCCTGCCCCCATCAAAGTCCCAGTTGTTCCAAGCCCTGCCACAAAGTGGGTAACCGTCGGAAGATCTTTAAAGATCTCAGGGCCAGTGCCGGTGTAATGCGCTTGGGTATTTGCGGGATTTCCATATTGATAGAGAAAAACCCATTCTGGATTTTTTGCAGCTAGCTCTTTAGCCACACGAACTGCTTCATTAGAACCACCTGCAGCGGGTGAAGAAATAATTTGCGCACCCCACATTTCAAGGAGTTGGCGGCGTTCTGGTGAAGTGTTCTCTGGCATTACGCAAATTAATTTATATCCGCGCACCTTTGCGGCCATTGCAAGTGAAATACCTGTGTTGCCGCTAGTTGGTTCCAAAATTGTTGCACCAGGTTTTAATTGCCCGCTTTCTTCAGCGGCGTTAATCATCGCAATAGCAGTACGGTCTTTAATTGAACCTGTTGGATTTCGATCTTCCATCTTCGCCCAAAGACGAACATTCGGTGCGGGAGAAAGTCTGGGGAGCCCAATTAAAGGTGTGTTGCCCACCGATGATTCAAGCGAGTCATAACGTGCCAAAATTAACCGCCAGCGACTGCAGGCAGAATTGTTACTGAATCTCCATCTTTGATTTGCGCATCGAGCCCACCCAAGAAGCGCACGTCTTCATCATTAACATAAATATTAATAAATCGGCGAAGCGCACCTTTTTCAAGTAAGCGATCGCCAATTCCGGGAAATTGTGAATCAAGATCGGTTATCAAAGCGGTAAGTGAAGCACCGCTAGCAGCGACCGCTTTTTGATCCTTGGTAAAAGGACGAAGGATTGTTGGGATCCGAACTTCGATACTCATGGCTTCATTATGGCGAAGAAATACCTTAATCGGTAATTGAAACTTCTTCCTCGGTTACTACCCCATCAATTATGCGATAGGAGCGGAATTCAATTGCAGGTGCAATCTCTTCGCGGCTAGAGACGAGTACATAATGTGCCCCAGGCTCACCGGCATATGCAATATCCGTACGTGAAGGGTAGGCCTCGGTTTCAGTGTGCGAGTGATAGATAACAACAATCTCTTCATCTTTATCATCAACTTCGCGATATAGCGCAAGTAAATCTTTGGGATCGAATTCATAAAATGTTGGAGAGTGCGCAGCATTTACCATTGCTTTTAAACGATTAGCTTTCCCTGAGCCAACTGGGCCAAGAATTACTCCACAGCACTCGTCGGGATATTCAGCACGTGATTGCTCGACGATCGCATCAACAAATGCGCGAGAAATATTTAGTGACATAAGAGTTCTATCCTAACTCGCATCCAACTAGCTCTCATCCATTAGGGCTTCAATCAAACCTTCTTGTAGCCAGCCCAGCCAGCCATAAACAATATAAACACCGCGCAGTGGATCATCCGGTGCCAAAAGTTCTAACTCATCTTGAGTGCGCTCTTGCACATTTAGCCGAACCCCTAACGCCAACCTAATATCGTTTACCGCACCAAGCCAGGCATTTGCTCCATCGTGATCTAAATCAATGATTCCATCTTCGGCGCTCTTTAAATACATGCGCATCGCCATCGCGTGTGCTTGTTTCTTACTGCGCAAAGTTGATTCGGTATAACGGCGAAATTCTGCTGAGTCAGCCTGATCTTGATATGCATTTGGAAGTAAGCGATGCAGTACTTCATCTTCTGGTGGAGAATCGTGCGAAGTGATCCCAACCATTGCTGCCAGCGGATCTTCGTGGCCATGATCAACGCGTTCGGCGAGCAGTTCAATAATCTGCTCGGCAAGGTTAATTAAAATCTCTCTTTCATTTTGCGCAAATTCTGCGATATATGAATTGCTACCGTGGCGTTTAAATCCTTCAGATGTCATAGCGCTTGATCACCGCGCTGCAGCGTTGCCCAGAGTCCATATTCGTGCAACCGTGCAACATCGTGTTCCATTTCTTCGCGGCTGCCAGTTGAAACTACCGCTTTACCTTCGGTGTGAACTTTCATCATTAATTCTTGCGCTTTTGCCTTTGAAAAACCGAAGAGCTCCATTAATACATAAGTTACATAAGTCATTAGATTGACTGGATCATCCCAAACAATGGTTACCCATGGACTATCGCTAGAGAAGATCGCGCGGATCTCCTCTTCGATTTTGGTATCTGTCTTAACCATCACCGGATAATGATAGAGAACTCTGGAGCAGCTACTTGCCGCCAAATTGCATCGCCTTGAACAAGGACCTGGTAGCGCACGATAGAACGCTTTTCACCTTGAAGAGAGAAGGTAAAGCCACCTTGTTCATCGGTAGTTGCAGTTGCAACGCTCTTCCATGCTCCTGCGGAGTACTTCATAAGTGAAACTGTCGCTCCTGCACTCCTTGGACGAACTACACCCGAGATTGCAAATGGTGCACCGCTCTTCATTGTTGCTGGCGCACTTAACGACATTGTTCGATCAATTAAAATTGCTATCTCATTACTTACAGATTCAGCACGCTCCCAAGTGCCATCTGTTGCTAATCGAATACTGGTTGGCTTGCCCAACAAAATTGGGGCTACAAATTTGCCATCAGGGCCTGTGTTTATCGTTCCGAGTAGGCGCCAGGTGGCATCGCTAGCGCTCTTACCTTCTATGCGCACTGGTATTGCTGCTAGCGGAGAAGTGTCTTCTAGCGTTACTTGTCCGCTCAAGTTAATCGCGCGCGCATAAAGTGAAGATGCTTTATCGGTTGTTAACGTGCTCAACACTTTGGCAGGTGCAATATTTATCGCAGTTTGGCGGATCGAATCCATCGCCAACGGCTCTTCCATGCCTAAAGTCCAAGCGGTTATTCCACCAAGTTTATATTTTGCAACTAAATCAGAGCGCAATTTATAGCTCTGCGCATTTTGGTACCAAGCGGTTCGTGTTGCTGTGCAAATAGTTGAGAGACCGGAAGCAGTTATTCCTTCGTATGACTTTGTGTAGGTAAAGGTTGCTTCGCCATTTTTTACATCAAAGACCGGCGTTGTTTGATAGCCAGCAGCAAGGGAGGCGGCATCGCGCATTACAAATGTCGCCGCCTTCGCTCCAACCTTTATCGCTTTTGCAAATGGTGCCGGACATACTCCTTGTACTTTTGTTACCCAATCTCGACCAAAGCCTGCAACGCCAACATAAACTTTTGATGCCGGCATTATGGAAGTGGCATATGCAACTGTTTTTTCAGTCCACGCAATCGGACCAATTGGCCCCACCTTTGCAACTGAATAGTCGTAAGTCATAATTCTTAAACGATCAATATATGGCGCAATTTGTGGCCAGGCATAAACGGTGTAACCCTTCTGTCTTTCAGCAGGATTGAAGTTATAAGGCGTTGAAACCGAAAGTATTTTATTCTTGGCGTGCAAGAGAATGGAAAGTTCTTTCACAAAGGCCGCCCAAAGCGGGGCAGTTTTCGCCCAAGTTTTACTGCCATCAACGAATGCAAAACCTTCAAAATCTAGGTCAATTCCGTCATAGTTATTGGTGATGACAAAATCTGAAATAGTTTGTGCAACCTTGGTTCGATTAGCTGCAGTAGCCAATAAGTTAGCGAGGACCAATTTATCCATGCCATCTGTGATGGTTGGAATTATTTGAAAACCTACTCCACGCAACGTTGCAAGTGGATTTGCAATCGGCACACTCGGATTTGCGGGGGCATATAAATCTGAAACAAAAGCTACTTTAGTTTTTGAATTCAATTTTAAGGTATACCAAAATGGCATAACTTCCTTGATCAGATCTGCGTTGTTTACGACAGATGGGAGCGAAGTTTTTATTGACCAGTATGGGATCCAGCCAGTCAGAATTTTGCGCGGCTGATTTGCACTACTTGCCGGGTTGGATGTAAATAGAGTTAAAAAAATGGCTAATAAAGCCAAAGATGCCGTTAGTAATTTTCTATTTTTTAGGCGTTTTATTTTTGAGTCCGTCATAGATTTCTTTACACACTGGGCAGACTGGATATTTCTCAGGATCACGCGATGGGATCCACTTCTTGCCACATAGAGCACGTACAGATTTGCCAGTTACCGCTGATTCAACGACCTTATCTTTCTTCACATAATGAGCGAAACGATCATGCCCACCATCGTCATCCTGTAATTCTGGGCGGGTAAGTAGGTCAGTATCTCCTTCTAAACCAGGAGAGTTCTTACGGAAAATACCCATGCCCGAAAGGATAGTGGTTGCAGGTAGAATTTGAAGATGAAGGACTTGCTACGCACCGCTGATTTATCGCGCGCTGATGTCGATTTGCTTCTCGATACCGCAGCCGACTTTGCGAAGAATCCATTGCGCTCGAAAGATGCGTTGGCACACAAGAGCGTTGCGATTTATATGACTAAGCCTTCAACTCGCACCAGACTTTCATCTGAGACTGCAGTTGCTCATCTTGGCGGTACTCCTATTTTTATTAGAGGCGATGAATTGCAACTTGGTCGTGGCGAAACAATTGCCGACACCGCAAAAATAATTAGTGGTTATTGCGATGCTTTAATTATTCGCACATTTGCACAATCCGATGTTGACGAACTTGGTGCAAACGCATCTATTCCGGTAATCAACGCATTAACAGATGATGATCACCCAACTCAATTGTTGGCCGACTGGTTAACAATTCGCGAAACATTCGGAAGCGATGTAAAGGGCCGTAAATTTGTTTACTTAGGCGATGGAAACAATATGTCGCATGCTTGGTTAACCATGGGCGCAATCATGGGTGCGCACGTGGTTGCAGCAACCCCATCTGGTAAATGGGCACCAAAGGCGGATGTTGTTGCAAAGGCACAAGCAATTGCCAAAAAGACTGGCGCAACTATTGAAGTGACGAATGATCCAGAATCTGCTGCGAAAGATGCGAGCGCGCTTTACACCGATGTCTGGATGTCTATGGGAGATCCCGAGTCAGAGCGCGCCGAGAAAATTAAAGTGCTGGCACCTTTTGCAATTACCGATGCCTTAATGTCGCTGACTACTAGTGATTCCATATTTATGCACTGCCTGCCAGCGCATCGCGGCGAAGAAGTGGCCGCTTCCGTGATCGACGGACCGAAATCTGTAATCTGGCGCGAGGCTTATCACCGCCGCACAACTATTCAGGCGCTTCTGTATCACCTCACTCGTGGTGAACTCGCAGGGAATTAATTCAGCATGTAAGGTTCGTCTATGCGTGTAGCCGTCCCATTAGAGCGTAAAGAAGGTGAAAAGCGCGTTGCGCTTGTTCCCGACATCATCAATAAGTTAACCCGCCTTGGTTATGAAGTTGTAATTGAATCTGGCGCAGGTGATAACTCACAAGGAACCGATGCTGCATACGCAGCCGCCGGAGCCAGCATTGTTAAAGGCGATGTGATCGCCAGCGCAGATATCGTGCTTTCGGTGCAGCCGCTTACGCCAGCACAGATGGCAACTTTGAAAAAAGGCGCAGCAACAATTTCATTCCTATCTACTGTAACTGCTGTTGATTCAATTGAAGCAGCGATTAAGGCGCAGGCAACTGCTTTCTCCCTTGAACTTGTTCCGCGTATCTCACGTGCGCAATCAATGGATGCCTTAACTTCTCAGGCTCTTTGCGCGGGCTATCGCGCCGTATTAGTCGGTGCTGAAATGTCACCACGTTTCTTCCCACTCTTGATGACCGCGGCCGGAACAGTTACTCCAGCACAGGTCTTAGTACTTGGCGCAGGCGTTGCAGGTTTGCAAGCAATTGCAACTGCCCGACGTTTAGGCGCTGTTGTTTCGGCATACGATGTGCGCCCATCTTCTGCTGATGAGGTTAAATCAATGGGAGCAACATTTATTGAACTAGAGCTTGAATCACTTGAGGGCGCCGGTGGTTATGCCCGCGAGATGACGGAAGAGCGCGCTGCAAAACAACGCGAACTCTTAACTCCTTACATTGCAAAATCACACGTGGTTATTACAACCGCAGCTGTTCCAGGTCGCACCGCACCACGTTTGATGACACAAGCGATGATCGATTCGATGGAACCAGGTACCGTGATTGTTGACCTTGCTGCTGAAACCGGTGGCAACGTTGAAGGATCAAAGCCAGGTGAAGTTGTTGTCACCAGCGGCGGCGTTCGTATTTGGGGCGGTAAAGATGTGCCCAGCCAATTGCCATTCCACGCATCAAGTTTGTACTCCCGCAACGTGGTAAACCTTCTTACTCTTCTCACGACACCAGCTAAAGACGGTGCGCCAGTTGCACTAAACCTGGATTTTGCAGATGAAATCATCAACGCTTCGGCGGTCACACATGCTGGCCAACGTCGCGACCCAAGTGCAGGAGGAGCCAAATAATGGAAGCAATGGCGATCGTCTCCATCTTCGTTCTCGCAGTATTTGTGGGCTTTGAAGTTGTTTCTAAAGTCTCGTCAACGCTGCACACACCACTTATGTCTGGTGCAAATGCGATCCACGGCGTTATTTTGGTTGGCGCAATTATCGTTGCCGATCACAGCAAGACAAACCTAGAACTTGGACTATCTCTAGCTGCAATTGTGCTCGCCACAATAAATATGGTCGGCGGGTTTGTCGTTACCGATCGCATGCTCGAAATGTTTAAAGGTAAGAAGAAGGGAGCAGATCAATGAGCAGCACTTTGTATGACTTAATCGGACTCGCTGCTGGTGTCTGCTTTATTCTCGCCCTTAAAGGTTTATCTCACCCAAAGACAGCGCGCCGCGGAAATTTAATTGGTGCACTTGGCGCAACAATTGCCACGTTAGTTGTATTTGTCTACGTAACTCCCCCACGTGATGGTTCAGAGGCGCATTCGCTTCCGCTCCACAACTTTTGGTGGATTATTGGTGCAATCGCAGTTGGTTTGATCATTGGTATACCTGCCGCGCGAAAAGTCCAGATGACTCAGATGCCACAACTTGTTGCACTATTTAATGGTGTTGGTGGTGGCGCAGCTGCACTCGTAGCGATTGTTGAATATTTAAATCTTGGCGCTGAAGCAACTACAGCAGAAGTTATCTTCACCGTCTTTACCGTTGTGGTTGGCTGCGTATCTTTCAGCGGTTCGATCATCACCTTTATGAAGTTGCAAGAGCTAATGACTACTCGTCCAGTTGTGTTTCCGGGTGGTCGCTTTGTAATCGCAGGAACTCTCGCTGCAGTATTTGGCGTATCCGGTTGGGTGGTTACAGCACTTGGCACTACTCCGCTATTGGTCCTTGCTGCGCTCTCATTGTTATTTGGTATCTTGTTCGTTCTTCCAGTTGGTGGCGCTGACGTACCAATCGTTATCTCATTACTTAACGCCTTTACTGGTTTAACAGTTGCGGCAAGTGGTTATGTACTCAATTCAACTCTCTTGATCATCGCCGGAACACTTGTTGGTGCATCCGGAACAATCTTGACGCGTTTGATGGCAGAGGCGATGGGACGTTCACTATTCGGAACTTTGTTTGGTGCATTTACCGCGAAGCCACAAGATGTTGCAGCAGCTGGCGAAGAACGCCCAGTGCGTTCTGGTTCACCAGATGACGTGGCAATTCTTCTTAATTACGCACGTCGCGTCGTGATCGTTCCTGGTTTCGGACTTGCCGTTGCACAAGCACAGCACACCGTGCGCGAACTAGCAGATTTGATGCTTTCAAAAGGTATCGATGTTGCATACGGAATTCACCCAGTTGCCGGTCGTATGCCTGGTCATATGAACGTACTTCTTGCCGAAGCAAACGTTCCTTATGATCAATTAGCTGAAATGGATGAAGTAAATCCAACATTCGGCCAGACAGATGTTGCAATTGTTATCGGCGCAAATGACGTCGTAAACCCAGCAGCAAAGACAACACCTGGTTGCCCAATTTATGGAATGCCTATCTTGGAAGTTTCAAATGCTTCCAACGTAATATTCCTAAAGCGTTCGATGCGCCCAGGATTTGCCGGTATCGAGAATGAACTTCTTTATGATCCAAAGACAATGTTGCTCTTTGGTGATGCCAAGGCATCTCTTACAAAAGTTGTAAGCGCGCTTAAGGCGCTTTAACCAACCATCTCGGTATCGCGCACTTTAGTTTTATCGTGCGTGCACTTAGTGCTGGCGGGAAGTTCGTTGCAGGCGTCGCAGAGCAGAATTAATTCATGACAGGTTTTGGTGCGGCAGTTACGGAATATCTTGCTCGGTGCTTGGCAGATTTCGCACTCGCCGATGACCTTGGTCTTCGTTGAGAAATCGATTGCCATGCGAGAATCGAAGGTATAGAGCGAGCCTTCCCAAAGACCATCATCACCAAACTTCTCACCGTATTTAACGATGCCGCCATCCATCTGGTAAACCTCTTTAAAGCCGCGATTCTTCATCACAACTGACAAGATTTCACAACGGATTCCGCCAGTGCAGTATGTGACGACTGGCTTATCTTTCAAGTGATCGTATTTGCCACTCTCAATTTCGCGCACGAAATCACGTGAAGTATCTACATCAGGCACAATCGCATTTTTAAACTTACCAATCTTGGCTTCACTTTGATTACGGCCATCGAAGAAGACCACATCATCGCCACGGGATTCAACTAATTCATGAACTTGTTCAGGGCGCAGATGCGTTCCACCGCCAATCACGCCATTTTCGTTAACTTTAATTTCATCTGGATTATCAAATGCCACAAGCTCGTTTTTAACTGCGACGTAAAGTCTTGGGAATTCATCACCTGTGCCTTGTGACCATTTAAATGCAATCTTCTTAAAGCCAGGATACTTCTTGGTGTTCTTTACATATTTGCGAAGATCATCGATATCTCCACCAACAGTGCCGTTGATTCCAGTTGGAGAAATCAAAATACGGCCCTTTAAATTTAAAGTTTCGCAGAGATTTTTCTGCCAGAGTTGAACCGCGACAGGATCGCTTATGGGTGTGAAGCCATAATAGAGAAGCACTTTCTGCGGGTTCATAAGCGCATTCTATCCACTTACATTTCGAGTTAAAACTAGCAAGAAGTGCCCGAGAGGCGACTGTGTAGTTATCTTTTCAGTCGCCGAAGGGTGCTTTTGGCTAGTTCTCTTGTAGGTCAGTTGGCGCGTTATGAACGTCTAAAACTTCGCCGCCGAGTTTGCCCGTACGGTTCAGTGGACGCTTGGCATCTTCCTTATAAATAGCTGGAATTGAACCAAGTAAACCCTTTTGGAAATCCTCAAATGCTTGCAGAACTTCGGCCTTGGTATTCATAACAAATGGCCCCATCCAAGCAACTGGTTCTTTAATTGGTTGGCCACCGAGAATAAACAACTCAAGATTTGGAGAACGACTTTCCTGTTGATTTGCTGCGCGAATCACGATGCTGTCGCCATCACCGAAGACAGTTAGCTGACCCATTTGTACCGGACGCGCTTCCTCGCCAGCAAAACCGTGGCCAGACATTGTGTAAACAAGTGCGTTGTAATCCTTACGCCAAGGAAGGCGCAGTTCTGCACCAGGTGCAACAGTTGCGTGAATTAAAGTGATTGGTGTTTGCGTTGTTCCTGGTCCAACGTGTTCATCTAATTCACCAGCGATAATGCGAATTAAAGATCCTCCATCTGCGCTAGATAAAAGTGAAACATCATTTGCGCGCACATCTTGATATGCAGGTGGTGACCATTTCTTTGCAGCTGGAAGATTTACCCAAAGTTGGAATCCGTGAAATAAACCACCACTCATTACTAAATGTTCTGGTGGAGTTTCAATATGCAGAATTCCACCGCCGGCAGTCATCCATTGCGTATCTCCATTAGAGATTGTTCCGCCGCCGCCATTGCTATCTTTATGATCAAAGATTCCATCAATAATGTATGTAACGGTTTCAAATCCGCGATGTGGATGCCAAGGTGTTCCTTTTGGTTCACCCGGTGCATATTCAACTTCACCCATTTGATCCAAGTGAATAAATGGATCGAGTTCTGCTAAATCAACACCGGCGAATGCGCGACGAACCGGAAAGCCTTCACCTTCGAAACCTTGCGGAGCAGTTGTAATGCTCTTTACGCGACGTGCACGAGAATTCGGCGCATCGCTGACGCGAGGAAGTACGGTGATATCACTTACGGTAACTGCAGGCATTTTTGGCTCCTTCTTTATGTGCTCAAGAATAGTTGAACTTTCAACTACCTGCAACTTCAAACGTTGCCTTCTAAATACCTAGTTAAGGCATACTGAGATGGTGATCTGGTGGCCAAGTGAAATACCTACTCTGCAATATGGCAGATACACCTTGCGGCCAACTCTTGATTCAGATGTAGCCGCCATTTATGAGGCTTGCCAAGACCCTTTGATTCCAAGATTTACAACTGTTCCGGTCAACTACACAATGTCGCACGCCCTAGATTATTTTCAACGAATACCAGCATCGATTGAGTTACAACGCGAAATACCTTTTGTAATTGAATTTGGCGTGGGCGATGAGAAAGAGTTCGCTGGCGTTATCTCACTTCACACAATAAGTATTGATAATCACCGTGCTGAAATTGGCTACTGGATGCGTGAGCAGATGCGTGGAAAAGGTATCGCCACAATGGCAACAAAGATTCTGACTGGATATGGCCTCGATACTTTAGGTTTTAAGCGTATCGAAGCGGCAGTTGATTTAGATAACATCACTTCTCAGAAACTTTTGATCTCCGCTGGCTACGAGCGTGAAGGTATTTTGCGCCAGCGGGTCACTCGATCTAATGGAAACCAGATAGATATGGTGATCTTTGCAGCGCTAAATCAGAGCTGGGTAAGGCTAGGCTAAAGGTATGGAATCACTTGCTCTGCTGGTAACAATCCTGATGAGTACTGTATTTCTCTCAGGTCCGCTCGGAATCTTATTGAC